>Ga0209781_1000202_pt1 | contig 14506 bp, 10 predicted proteins | sample WorMetHERISLAND1_3_FD_187386 | JGI IMG/M metagenome (GOLD analysis project Ga0209781, IMG submission 187386) | Marine gutless worms symbiont microbial communities from Max Planck institute for Marine Microbiology, Germany - Olavius albidus HERON... | ecosystem: Host-associated > Annelida >...
AGCTAGTCACGCCAAACTGGTTATTATCACGCCGTCCAGCAGTCGCGTCGACAATGCTATATACGGACCACACACCAACTCAGGAGACGTCGTGAATACAGCGCCAATGTCACGGGTCAAACAGGTTCTCTCCAACACGGCATCCCGTGGGCGATCCGTCATCCGCATGTCACCAACTAAAAGCTAACAGACGTAAAGCTATTTCCATGAGACCTAGAGTAGACCACGCACATGCTCCATCAGTAAGTAAAATCAGCTCAACTCATGCTGTCGGCAGAATGGTAGGAATGTCATTCCAAATAACATTTGAACTAATTAGAGTCCACAAAGCTTTAGCATTGCTGGGCTCTTCTGTTTTATTACCGTTAGTTATGTTAACTTCCTTTTTAAAAATTAAATGTTTGTTCCCAGAGACCAGTCGGTCGATTGTCACGAAATTTTGCATGGTGATCAGAAGTTGCTGTTTCCCCTAGCCCATCCCTCAAAATTTTGTGGGCCAAAAACTGCCTTAAATTCGACTCATTTTTATAGTCAGTGTATGACACTGTTTGGTGCAGAACGACGTCATGTGGCGAATTAAAATGACAGAACGACATTTGTGGGCTCTTAGTGGCAAGGCGTTTAGCGTTGCCACACCGTGACACCGTCTAGCTAGTTAAGACTTTACGTTTTTGCTGCACCATGGTCATGCTGCTAGTTTTTACATACGTTATGTTTGACTTTTGCTTTATAGCTACCACTGCATGGTGGATAAAGATTGTCAATGCTGTGTCTCAAATTTGAAAAATGCTCATTTTGACATCGCTCTAACCTTAACCAAATTATAACGAATTATAACATTTTGGCCTACAACGCGTAAGTAGACTTTCGGCCATTACATGCGCATACCGGGTGGTCTATAAAAAGTATATAAGCCACCAAGTCTCATAACTTCATTGGCCGATCTTCAAAATATTCTTTCACTGGCACAGTCAGCAGTAAATTTGCAGTAAAGTGATCATGAAAGAAGATACCATCACATCTCAAACGCCTTGCTTGCTATACACTATACAATGTGAATATCAGCATTCAACAGCTTGCGTTAACGTTTCACAAAGCAGTGTACAGTGATGCGTTTGGGGTGTGGTCGGATCTTCAGTCAGCATTAGGCCTACTGCAAATTTACTGTTGAGTGCATGCGCCAGTGATGTAGGCCTAATCTTGAAACTGACCGGCGGAAGTTATGACGAAAGCTTACTGGCACTCTCTATATTTTTATTTTCCAAACAAAATCATCTCATTTACGATGGGGTCGGGTGAAAATGCGGGGCGGGGCGGGGCTGCGGGCCTGCAGGTGATTATATAATAGGCCAATGGGTGCAGTAAAGGCTGTATACAGTGCGCGCGTGTCCGTGTTTTTACTAAACGTTTGCTGAATTTTCACTAAGCCTATTAACGCCTAAATTGCCTAATGACTTTGAACCTCACAATTGTTCAAGGAATATTGTAATTTATTAAATTTAACACTTTTTATGGTGCTTCTGATGTTAAACGTTTTAGCAATTAATGCATATTTCTATTGGCTAAGTTCACAACATTTTCACTTCATGTGTATTATGTTCTTGAATTTTAGCCACAGTCTGTACGTAAAGCCACAAGGATCCGCAAAGTCTGTAGGGCAGCTCTGTACCTGTAGGCCTACTGCCTAGTATAGATCGGTAGACAGCCCCGCAAGTCTGTATGTACAGCCCCGCAGCAGGGGCGTAGCGACGGGGGTGGATATTGGTATTTATAACCCCCCCCCAAAAAAAAAAAAAAATCAGCCCAAGTAAACTTTTTACGGGATAAACATGACGTCAGAACGGCTATTCAACAGTTTTATACCCCCAAAAAACTTTTATACCCCCAAAAAAAAATCAAATTTCTAGCTACGCCCCTGCCCCGCAGATCCGTATACAGATCCGCAAGTCCGTAAGATCTGTAATACTTAATAAACGATTGATTGATTGATTGATAGCTTCACAGATCCGTAAAGTCCGCAGGATAGCCCCTTTTGTCCGTATGCAGATCCGTAGATCCGCAAATTTGTATGATAGCCCCGCATACACTTGGTAGATCCGCCCCGCATTTTCACAGTGTTCTAGATCTGCCCCGCGACCCCGCCCCACCTCGCCCCGCATTTTCACCCGACCATTTACGATGCGACTCTAAATTTCTGACTGAACATCTCCATCTATTGAACGCCTTTGAAAATTCCCGTATTAGCGTTGAAGCTTTGCTGTATTACAGCCTTCCATTCCAACTCCAACAGACGACATTCGAATCAGAATTACATCGTTTCTACATCATGTTTAGGGGCCTACATACAAACCGCAATGACGTAACGTCGTACGCACAGTAAAGCAAATATGACGATTGACGAGACGATTTTAGAAATGACATCCGTATCTAATAGTTGAATATCTAGTCATGTTGTAAGCGAGGATGTATCAAAATTCGTTATAACTTGGCTACGATGGCGATTGGCGATGACAGGGGGGGGGCATTTTTGAGAGAGAACGTAAGCCTGTAAAGGTGAGTTCAGCAACAGCCCGAGCACCTGCGAAGGTGTGTGATTGAGATCGTCTGATACAGGTGAGCAATGAACGTGACTGATATTGACGTCAACAACAACGACAGACGTGATAGTTTACGGTGTCGAATGTCCACCGATTTTACACACACGAGTTCTGAAGATGTCCATTCACTGCAGTGCGTATACGCTACTCGGCGTGCGGCGGCAAGCGCGGCATTGTATTTTCGGTCGGTTTGCTTCTCAGAAGCGTGACTAAAAAGCACCATGACCGGTCTTCACCAAAGCCAGTGATTAGATTTTAGCTGCACGCGGCGTTAAATACGGACATATTTCAGCGAAATTTAATTATAAACGTTAAAGACGGCAATCGGACGGATCGGTTCAATTACGGACACGGATGTTGATTACAGACGATCATTCTTCGACGATCGTCGCTCGTTGCAGTCCTGCGCCGTGCACTGAATGCAAATCAGTCGAGATGCAAATAGCCAAAGTCCTTGCCAGTCCACCACGCCACAGACGAAAGGATCAGAAGGCAGTCGGGTGGGGTGGAAGGATAATTTGGCGAGACAGGGGCTGCGGGGGCGTGTCTCCGGGGTGTCATTGCCGACCCGTCGTTATATTAACAGATGCCGATCGCAGTGCATTGTGTCTCATATCGACGCATTGACGCGGCTCGGCTCGGAGACAATGAATAACGGTAATTCCAGCAGCTGCTGCCGCAGCCGCCTGCAAGAACAGCGTGATAGATAGCTTCCGACTAACAGATCTGCTGCGGCTGCTGTCATTAACGAGCTTTTTCACGGCACCACATTTATCAGTCGGTCTAGGACAAAGCTTGGCAGCAGCGCTGAATTATTCAGAGTCGGAGCGCGCTATTGATAAGTGGAATGATGTATATCTGGTAAACATGACAAACAGTGTTACCTGAAATGGCATCCGCCGCGCACGACGCACCTGTGTGTCGTAACTCATTGTATAAACGCTAATCTCGTTTGTTGGCGCGCGTTTGCGCCGCGTCGATATGCTGATAAGGAGCGAGTTTTGCGTACACGGCAGTCGATCTATTTACGGATGTGTTTTTTGGTGTTGCCGATGGCTATGGTGTAAACACATTAAACCGCTGCGCTGCGAACACTGTTGCTGCATGTTTTGTATCTTACGAATGTTTGCATTTCTTACTGTCCATATTCTTGCTGTTGATGTAGGCCTACAGCGCACTAAAGGTTTCCTTAAGCGAAATGCGCCATACAAGTCCACGTTTTACTTACTTACTCGTCACACTGCTTATCGTATACACATTATTATCCATCTACAGCATATAAAATATAGAGCGAAATGACCCATTTACCGTCCATTAGTCTACATCGTCCGTTTCATAACCTTGATAGAGATGAGCCGATCGAAACCAATGCAGCATGAGAGGGGAATAATTAATAGACTTGAGGAATGTACATCAGACTGCAGTACAGATTATATTTCTATTCTTATCACGTCGATATCTTAAAACGTGCGCAGTGAATAGGCCTAATGTCATCGTATTATGTATATTAGGCCTACCATTGTTATGGTGAATAAAGCTTCGTGTGTAACGATCGTATTTCGATAAATCGGATGGGCCATAAAAAGTAAGCAAACAGATTTCCTAATTCCATAACTGCTTATTAAGATAGGCTATTGACCGATTTTCAAACTGTTTCGCTGGCACATTCAGCAGTAAAGTTTTAGTTAAATGATCTTAAAGATCCCATCAAATCTTAAACTTGTCGATATTCTATCTTGAGAATTACTTAAAAATCGGGCAATATTTGACGAAGTTATGACAACAATCAGTGGCTTACTTTTGGTCCACTCTGTACAATTAGCTGAATGCATGGTTAGTCTTGGTAAACTTATACGCATAAAAGAATAATCGGAAGAAAAAGCAGTATTTATTACATTACTGGGGGCTACACTAGCATCTAGCGGTGAATAAAGTGTTGTGTGCGCTAGGGCGTATTTTATAACCTCACTTGAATCACTTCTCTACTGAGCTGTTGACACCGGTAGCTCATGCAAATGAGCTGGGTTAGAAACAGGCACCTAGCAGTATCTTCCTGGTGGCCGGCAGTATCACAGAATAAAACACACACACGCACAGACACTGGATAGTGCAGCCAGCCCAGCTGTGTGACCTTTGACCCGGCTCTTCACCTCCGCTGACCCGCAAATCACCAGCGAGACGCCTTTGTAATCGATCCTCTCGGCCGCAGCGGCACGGCGCTGTCGCCGTCCCGTCGGACAACGTCGATGACGAGTGATGTTTGCCCGAGTCGCCAGGCGGCGACGCTGCCAGCGCGCCCTCTGGTGATTTGCGACGTCAACCAAAGTGGCGAATTTACGAGCAAGTCATTGCGTCACTTCCATTCCGATAAGCTCTGTCGTCTCGACGCCGAAGCGCCGGCACTGAGCGAAATAAGCTTCCGTGCATTCACAGGCGTGAGGTTCTCGCCCTTCCAGAGGCTCCAGGCTCTGGAGGCTCCAGAGCCGTCACTCAAATCTTTACACTGAAAGCTGCGTCACTGCTCTGTTAGACACGAAGTGTGGCCCCGATAACCAACAGTCAATACGACGTGAGGACCTTCCTGCAACTTCAAGACTGCGTTTGTCCGTTGAAATTTCTCGACACGGTGACATATGACCGTTTGACTGCTGAAGTGCATCGTCGTTATTGAGCACCACTGGCACAGGTGGTGCCTAGGAGTAAATTTGCAATAAAATTGATTACAAGAGATCATACCCATCCTCAAAGGCTTCGCTATACATGTCCTTGTGAGTTGTGAATATTCGTAGGCCTATCGGTATTCAAAAGCTTCATCATTAGTGTTTTACAAAGTAGTGTACAGCAACGCGTCTGAGGAGTGGTGGAATTATCAGGCCTACCAACCGCGCAGCGAGGGTGGTATTGTTTTCAGTAATGTCCGTTTGTGTGTTTGTTTGTCTGTCTGTATTGTCGATAACTCCTGAACCGCTGGAGATATCGTAACGAAATTTTCATCATCCTATGATAGAAAGGCGGACAAGTTCGAAAATGGCTATAGGGATGCGCAGGTGGTTATTTAACGCCTTTGGTGTTCTAGTTAGGCTAAACATCACTTCATTTTCAACAGAACCCCGTTTTTATGACAACAGACGCACATTAACAAATTGCAGAGAGCACCTGTCTGTGATCACGTATCGCTACGAGAGATATATTCGAATTACCTCCGACGTCGCCCTAAGCAACAAGCTAATGGCTGTATACTCGGAACGAGACGTGATTGGCATGTCTTGATGACTTCCAGTAGCGGAGTTGCGATGTATCGCGGACGTCGGTAAATCAACAATATCCAAGTCTTCACATCCACGGTCCACGGCATGAAGCTTGGTGTTGTCGTCCTAAGCAGGCGCTCTATCATCCACGGACCTCTTTATGAATATACGCGGCTGTCAAGACATTCTAGGAGTAGGAGCTTAGCGGAAATCCCTTGATAAGTGCCGACTGTGCGTGCATACAGCAACACATGCATCAGCCATTGTGCTAGCATACCGGGACATAGTAATTGTGATGCCTTCGCCCCACACAATGTTCGTTCGTGCGTGCGTGCATCAGTGCGTATGTGCGAATCCAGAAATATCGTTAACATCACATCTTGAAAAATATTACACGGATTTCCAAAAGCAAAATTAATCTAAAGCACTGATGCTTTTTTGGGCATAGATAAAAGGATAAACTCCTCGGATTTTGGGGGTCAAAAGGTCAAGTCACAGTGGAAGGAAATAGCCTATGTGGCAAACAGCACTTCACATACTCGTCTGGCGTCGAGTTGAAAGTTTGTAGTTATTTTTTTCTTTTTCGCTCGCTACAGTTTTCCACTTGGAAATCATTGGCTCCATTGGCTCGATGTCTTCAGTTCGGTTAAGCTACATAACCTACTCAATCACAGCTGACACGTTTTGGCCGCGCACTCTGCTGAATCAATGTATAATTCAAGTACAAGCGGGCGGGTCGCCGGTGACTTAGAGACAAGGCTAGCTTGTTCGCTGTCAGATAAACCTACGGACAGCGCCTAAAGGCTACGACGTCGATCACACGCTCGATACTTTACGTCAAACGATCACGCCATCACCAGCAGCTGATGTCCACTGATTAATTCGTTCAACCAGTTGCAGTCTACAGGGTGGTCCAAAACGTGAGTCAACAAGTTTTTATCATAATGCATGCATCGAATACTGGTCGATTTTTGATCGATTTTCACAATCCTTTCACTGGCACACTCAGCAGCAGATTTGGAATAAAGTGGTGAATAAAGATCAATCACACTTAAGGGACATTCACACGCGGCGCCGCGCAGGTGGCATCAAACAGCGAAATCGAAACGGGAGCGATTAGAGCAGCAAAATCGGCGCCGAACGCCGTACGGCACCGTGCGGCTCCGTGCTGCGCCGTGCGGCGCCGATGGAGCGCAGACAGGAGCTGCTTTGCTGCGCCGTACGGCGCGCAGTGTGAATGCCACTTTAGAATGCTTCGCAACACTATACCTTGCGAAATATTACAAATGTTAATTCACCAGAAATGGTAGCAATGATAAATACAAATGACATAGGCCTAACTAAATATTAATGCCAGAAATGCCAGTTTTTGAATGCTAATATATCACAATCCAGTGTAGTAGCGAAGCATTTATTGAGACGGTTGCATCTTACGATCACTTTACTGCAAACTTGCTGCTGAGTGTACCAATGAAAATAATGATAGTGAAAATCGGTCAATATCTGATAAAGTTATGAAACCTGGTTGCTAACGGCCAACTGTGTTGAATTGTTGGGGCTTATTTTCTACTGATGTGCCCATGCAGTTGTGTTAGGCTACGTTAATTACAAGTATATACTGCAGCTCTCTAGCAAAGTGAAAACAATTACACTTTTCCACGTTTTTAAAATAAATTAGGATTTAGGAGCTATAATTTTATCAAACTGCACGTAACCTAGCTACATTCTGAAGACTTAGTGGTTTTGATATAGGTTCTGGTGTGCACTGTGCAGTGCACTAAGCCTAAGCTACTGCGTAGCGTAATCTGTTTATAGCGGCACAAGGGCGCTAATGTTTGCTATAGACGTCGTTTATATACGCTGCGAGACTCATAACACATGGCTGGACGCAAGAAGCACGGATCAGCGACATAAAGTATCGGCAGGACGCTGACTGAGTGCCGTTGACTGGCCGGTTGTCGATGCCGCTGCCTGCTGAAGTGCGAGACTGGACGTAATGCGGCATCACGTCCCGGTCCTGTCACGGTTTGTCATCAGTCCCGATCGCTTCTCTTGCCTCTGCAACTGGCACAGAACAGCTATATGACGTCATCGCCGATGCTGTCATGCGGCACGTTTTGTCGCCAGCTATATTCACGCTGCGTGGTGATGGGTTGCCGATGTTTTTTCCGATGTGTTCTCGTCGCTATTAGTGCTGGGCGGAGATCTGCGATGTCTGGTATCGAACTGATTGAGTTAGTGCTGGGCTGCTGCTGCTGCTGCTGCTGCGGCCCACGATGACGTAGCAGCATCTAATCGCGCGTGACGTCACCATCGCCATCATGCGCTATTCGATTATCGTTCTACGTGAGATTATTGCGTCTTCGCTCGCTGATCAGTTGCAGCAGCCGCCGCTCCCGAGCATCTTCCTATCGGCCATTATTCGACGCTTCATTCTAACGCAGTATACAGACGAATCAGTGCTATCTTGACCACTGGGCATTACCGTATACATCAGCTTTTGTAAATCAACAACAACGTGTAATGTATAGGTCTATATTGTAGAAACCCTTCAATACGGATTACGGATTACAGACGACGAACGTCCCATGTTTCATCAATCCCATCCTGCTCAATGTCCTTCACTTTCACTTCATTTTCCAAGTGCCATTTTACAACTACTATTCTCATTAGGCTATCCATCAGTTCTTCACTCTTTCACTTATAGTATAAAACTTACTTGATCCACATTACCCTTTCCTTTCCTTTCCTTTGGTTTGGTACACACCGGACCACCTTCACCGTCACGTACTTTCAGACCTTTTCTTTCTCGGATTTCTTGCGCTAATATATTTTTGATATAATTATTTTTGTTAATTTAATGTTCTAGCTCAGTGATAGACTAAATTGGCAGCTATAGTTCCCAATTATAAAAAGCTGGCGCCACCAGAGTTTCTTACGATAGGATCGTGTTTGTGTGTGTGCCATCAATGCTGTTTCGTAGCAGACATATAATCATGCCGTCGATCATTGCTGTTTACTTACTTAAATTGCTATTGATAGTCATATTTCCGTTCCGGTCTGTTTCAGTTTAAAAAATAAACACCACCGAACATTCAGAGATTGAAATCAATCGACAGCTGCAACGGTCACGGAAGACGTTACATTCTGCGGCGTGTGTTTGAAGTGCGGGCTGCAGTCGACAGGTGTCGCTCGCACGAAACGTTCAAGTCTTGGCGCTAATTTTGTCACGAGTCAAGACGCCGGTTTGAAATTAAACACCTGCCACTGCATGCGGCGCAATGGATGGCGTCGCCAGCTGGAAACAGACGAATGACAGTCGCTCAAGCTTGCGACCAGCAGTCGCAGACGACACAGTGTCAAACGGAGATACTTCGGTAACCCTCTGTCATCCCTCGGTTAGGGGGACGACTTGGTGATCAGCTGCAGGGAAGGAGGAACTCTGATTATATTTTGTAAGGGATGAGTAGCAGGGTTTAATCCCCCGTTCGTTCTTCGCAGAACAATAAGTTATCTCAGGGAAAGTATTTTCAAACAATCAGTCATCTTCACCTCAACTAGAAAGGCAGAGACCGCAACCTCCTCAGACGCGCACAACGCCGCCCGACCGTAACGGTAACGTGACGTCATCGATCGCGTGACCATTAGATTCACCCACACACACCAACAAACATGACGAATCGCAATACCTCCTGGCGGACAGTCCTACACGAACAACGAGTCTTTCCTGCAAATCCTATCGATCAACTGCATGCACGAGCACACAAAAAAGCTAACCTTTAACTCTATAGACATTAGACAAACAACCAATTTGTGGGGTTAGGCTAACCCCCTTTAGTGTCTTCAAATCTTCAAACCACATGCACACAGTTTGGCAGCGACTTTGCGAATCATGAAACTGAGCGAACACGGGACGTTTTACAGTGCACCAACTCACCAAGACCAGCTACTTGTTGACAATAGATAAACCGACGACAGTGGACGGGCGTAGGAGGTTGGTACCCGGCAACAGCGGCAGATCTCGGATTGCTGTGTATTAAAATTACATTTCTCATCCCAGTCAATCACAAGTGTCACTCAACGCCCACAACCCCTCCCTCATCCTCCCTCGCCGCCAACATCAAAAGTTTTAACACACTCGCTAGGGCGTCCCGTTCCAAGCCACGCCTCCAAGAACCAACGCGTCTTTGCCGATCGTCATAGAAAAGTTCATGAACTCATCATAGGAACAGACGATCACCCGCTGTAATAATTATACGCCAGCTTATACGAAGGAAGGCAGGACCGCGGGCAGTAGTGGAACAGCGCCAGCTCGTGCAGGGACTATTATCCCCGAGCTAGGCGTCGCAGACCGCACTGCCATGGCGCGGATTAACGTCCTTCTAATCCGATCAGCTATCTCTGCACACTGATCGACTCGGCACGATATTGCATTGTCAGAGATTAAATTAGACCGTGTACTGATTGTGTAGAGACTCGCCTAGCTTGCATACGAAGCTAATTCTGCCACGACAAATAAGCCACGGCAAAATTTAAAGACGCCAATAACGCAATAATATTCTCAACGGCGAGCTCCATCAACGTTAGCCAGTAAAGATTGGCTCTGGCTATAGGCAAATATTGTTGTGGCTGTTGATTTTTCACGACTTTAAGATTTGATAAATCATTATTAAGTTAAAGTCCGTTTTCGTTACAAATCTCTCTCCATACATTCTGTTCTGATAAATATTGGCTCATCCGAATCAACCGATTCTAATACGCATCGAATAAGCTATGTGTTGCTGACTAGGCCTATAGGACGTATAAAATAGTATTACAAGAGCCATAGCGCCTATATCATTACTCTCATTCTGTACATATTCTACGAATGAGTACGTGTATTATATTTCATATGCACGCTTGTCACTTACGTTTAATGCTCACTTTCTTTCATAATGTTTGTTTGTTTTATAAGTTAGTGGTAGAGTATTACACTCGTGGCTGTCACGTGGCTGTTCGAGTCTTATGCACCCGGGTCATTCGCAACCAATATTGAACAAGTTGCTATTCTCAGGCCAACTCAGCCTCCTACCCTCACAAGGACGGGAAATTACTAGTAACTTACCGGCCATGGGGTCAGGCTATAGTGTGGCATAGTGACTGGGCAGGTGGTATGTCTGCATGCTGTACCGCGGATCCAACTGTTCGTTAGCGCGGGCAATGGATAACTGCATAACCTGCGGGTATAATTAGCTCATGCCAATCAGCTGGCACGTCCGAGATTGTAATTTGTAAAGCGCCCCTGTCGTCCTGTGCTTGAGTACCTCGTCTCAGGTTAGAATTCTACAGCAAGTTATCAGACCTTTTTAACACCTTTCGTGTATTAGCAGTCTTATACCTATGTATAACACGTGTATTTCAACAGGAAGACATAGTTATACGGTTGATACGACATGCGGCTGTGTCTGCTTTTTCATTATTAGTAAAGACTGGTCAAAATCCCCATCGACAACATTACTGCGTCTAATAGTACACATTTAGGTCTATATAGAGTGTATATATGTTTATTATTTCTCATATTTTATTATTTTTTTTCTTCATACATTTATTGTTTCTATACCACTGCTGGTGAATAAAGATTTTTTATTGCATAACGCATCATATGATGCCATGCGTTATGACTATAGCATGAAACGCGGGCTGATCGTAGTCACGAATGTTAGGATGACAGGCTAATTATGGTAAGTACGGTAATATTGTAATGTTGTATCTCGGAAGAACGTCCGGAAGCTACGTTTAGACGATGCCTCAAGCTCAAACTGCGTTGTTACGAGACAATGCGTGCGCGTCAACGCCGACAGACGGGACATTTGCGATTGCCGTCTCCCAACGTGGCCGCTCAGCGAGATCATGCCAGCGAATTTACGTGATTGCTAACTACTAGTACTGGGGACCGGAGCGACTGCGTGAGTTTGGTCGCCCAGGGGCAAACAGTTGGTCTGACAGACAATCGCACTTGACGACGTGCCGCGCTGGACACGACCTGAGAGTCATTATACGCAATTAGTTGACCGGCTAGCTGGCATCCAAGAGCATCGGCTGATGGCACTGACTGCACTGGAGATGTTAGCCGTGCTGAGTGACTTATGCCCAATACATACCGCCGACGCGACTAACTGTCGAGTTGAGTCGCGTCGGCGTCGGCGGTGTACTGAATTCAATTCGCATCTAGCTCACGACGACTGCCGACGGCTTCGGTCGACAATTTGAAAACTAAACAAATGTTGAGAATTTATCGTGTCGGCAGTGCGATCGATATTTTTGATAAATTTTCAATAATAATAATAATAATAATAATCTTATTTATATAGCGCCAGCATGTCGGATGACTTCAGAGGCGCTGGCGGACAGTTCAACAATGAAGTCATTATGTCGTCACTTGTCACTAACGTCAATAGCCTAACTGTGACTGGCTCAATGGCACAGAAAATTGTAAACTGGGTCACGACTGCCGACGGGTGCGTTCACACCGCCAACACGACTCAACTCGACAGTTGAGTCGCGTCGGCGACGGCGGTGTGTATTGGGCTTAACTGACTTGAGCGTTGACTGTCAAGTCCACGTCACGTACACAATGACGTCATCGCATCATCACCTGCTTCCGCCGCCGTCAGTCATCATGTATACCTGGCTCAGTCTTGTCGCTCGACTCTAGGGGTCGCGTTGCATAGGAAATTAGTTCATACATAATGCCGGCTGGGACTAATGTGTCATCATTACCGAGCAAAATTTGAACCGCAAAAGTTAATTATCACAAGAAACTGCGTCGCGCGGCAATATTTTCGGTTCCGATAATTACGACACATTTTGTCTTGCGAATTAATTTTGTTAAACGACTTTTATTGAAAATCTTTATTTCACTACACAATGGTAGAATGCAGAACAGAAGAAACAAAGTAACATCAAAACTTAACTAATCTTAACCAATTAACATCACACTAAATCGGGCATTCGATTGGCCACAAATTTGTTTCTTGCGCTTTCCAAACTAAATACACATAGGTAGCTAAAAGTACTCCTAATACACTTTTATTTTACCACTAACTCTGAAATGGGAATTACAGTTTGTTAATGCAGTTACTATGACGCAGATGTATCATGTACACATAAGACATAGCAAACACGAGGGCAAACAGACTTCAAATATGCACACAATAATCGTCGCTGACTGTTATTTTGTGTCGGAAATCACCCGAAAATGAAGTGGTCATCGTTAGCAATGCTTATCAAGTTGACAAGTTGCTTTTGTACGAAGCGACGCGACGCGACGTCGTAAGTCTGTGAACTGTCAGCTGCTCTCGATTCCACGCAGCTCATTTCAGCGCAGGATTGCATTGCAGGACTAAGAGTGACGCTGTCCATGCTTGCAAGATAATTAAATCGTTTTAGCGAAACCCAAAAAGAGTCCACTGCAAAGGATGACTTCCAACACCTGCCGGCTGCACTGCTTGCAATATACATGTTTCCCCACCCACGAAATTAATAACTGTCACAGGTGATGTATATGCTGCATGTGAATTATTCGACAACATTGCTTTTAAGAATCTGCAATGTACACGACGTCACGTGCACATTTTGCTAGGCCGGTTTCAGGAGAAGAAGACGACGACGAAGAAAATAAACTATAGAGTCAATATTATTCTTCGTCTCACTATAACCGTTTCCACCAACCCGGCTGCAGACGCTTAATGTCATCCACTGTCATGACATCAACCAGTCTGTGCTACGTTGGACAGTGGACACGAGTCAGCGATGTGTGACTCAGGCTAGAGTTTGCCAGTCGCAGATGACGCTGTCCGCCTAACATCATACGACTGTGATATGTCTACAGTGGTCTGGTGGAAACTGCAGATCTCGAGACTCGACGTAGGTCTAAACCGTGGAGGACAGTCGTGTGAAAATGTCGTCGTCGTTGTTGTCGATGACGGTGCATGGTGTGAAGTACTTATCGGACCGGAGCCGAAAACAGGCGATCGACACGATCGACTTTGACACGTCTGCGTGTGTCGGTCGTTCGTTGGACCGCTACACGATCAATGTCATCAATACCGGCGACCGATCACTCGCTCGACCGTACACAGGCGATCTGTCGACCTGCTCATTCCGCTTCCGAGAACACGCCGTATACTTTTTCCGTTTGTTATTTACCGAAAATCGGTCGCCCGAGTCGAGATTTCTACACGTACGGAACAGGGGCGTAGCGATGCGGGGTTTATGGGTATATAAACCGCCCAAAATTAGTCCAAGTAAACTTTTTGTGGGGTAGAAATGACGTCAGAACGGATATTGAACATGCGCATTGAAGGTTTATACCTCCCCAAAAAAATTCTGGCTATATACGCCCCTGGTGCGGAACAAACACGTTGTAGTTGTTGTTGATGTTGTCGTTGCAAACAACGACGACTCTCTATTACCCAATACACACCGCCGACGCCGACGGGTCGAAACTGTTTTGTCGCGTCGGCGTCGGCGGTGTTGGCGACAGTTTCGTCGTGTCGTCGGTGTGAACACACCCGTCGGCAGTCGTGACCCAGTTTACAATTTCTTGTGCTGACAAGTGACGACATAATGACGTCATTGTTTAAAAAGTTATAAAAATTCACGAATATTACACTACACGGC
>Ga0209781_1000203_pt1 | contig 14482 bp, 7 predicted proteins | sample WorMetHERISLAND1_3_FD_187386 | JGI IMG/M metagenome (GOLD analysis project Ga0209781, IMG submission 187386) | Marine gutless worms symbiont microbial communities from Max Planck institute for Marine Microbiology, Germany - Olavius albidus HERON... | ecosystem: Host-associated > Annelida >...
TATTTGAAAATATTTCAGCAAGTATCACCATTATGTCTGTATATTTGAAAATATTTCGGCAAGTATCACCATTATGTCTGTATATTTGAAAATATTTCAGCAAGTATCACCATTATGTCTGTATATTTGAAAATATTTCGTGACCACATGGCATGTGATGCAACAATATTTTTCTTTAGTTGCTGTCAGCTGTTTGATTTGTTATTATGACTACCATATATAAATGCATAATCTTAATGTCATTTTTCAGCAAACCTAGTTTAGCCAGTTCCTCCTTGTTTCTCATTATTATTTATTGCTCCCTAACTTGATCACTACTGGCGGCTGTAGATTTACTAGTAACTTTCATGTACTGTGTATGTGGAGCCGTCATGTTGGATATGTGAAAGTTGCAGTATGTTTGCTGATCTTGTTTGTGTGGCAGGGTCGGCAGAAGTTAGCAAAATTTAATAAGCGTGAATTTGCTACACTTATTATCGACATATTGAATGATGCTAAACGTCGATATGGAACCGGTACTGCATCACCAACAAATAATGCTTCTGGTCCACCCCGAGGTAGGACAACTACATCTGTCTCGGAGTTCATTTAACCAGTCAATTTGTCCGTGATCAGCACACATTAGGCCAGATACCCATACTAGGATTAGAAGTGTCCATGTGTGGAGTAGGACTTTTTACTGCTAGCACCAGGCTGGATTAGACCTGTTAGCCACAGCCGTTTTTTGCTGTCGCCAGCCGACTCACATTGGTTAAACTGCCGATAAAGTTGCAAGCCATCGCCAGCCAAATGACCCGTCAACCATTGTTATTCGATTCGATCCATTAATTGGAATATTAAGAAGGCTATTTCCTGCAGGAAAATAGGCTAAAATGCATTGTTGAGTCAATGAGGCGAGTAATACCGGGAGCCTACACTTATTCAGAAACAATAATTCAGTATTATTCATTAAATTATTATTCATTAAATTTATTGTGCCACCTACCAGCTGCACCTGGAACCTGCAAAAAAAGTCGTAATAATAACTTAAGCCGACTGGTCAGGCACACCGAGTTAAGCCGAATTTCACCTCATAAATCGGCTTGGGGGTCTATCCTGGATACACTTCCTGTCGACCTGAAGATGCCAGTGACTATCCAATGACTAATAAAGATCTCAGTAGGAATCAAGCTGAGTGCCTGAGTGATAGCTGACGTTAGTCGTCACTGTTGTTTGTGTAAGGTTTTTGTGCAGAGAAAGACGCAGGGTTGTTAAATGATAATGTCTGCATTGTACTACTCCCGTTCAATCCTTACAGCTCGTGCTTGTCTGTGTACATTTGTAGAGAAGAGAAGTGGTGAACAAGACGTGAAATTATTGAGGAGTGCGAGGAAAGGTGCGGGAGCTGGTGGCAGTATGAGTGACGATGAACCGCTGTATGACAGCGTCTGCTCTGATGAAGATTACGCCAGTATTGGTGACAATCAGAGTGTGAAGGAAGAGTCAAACGCCAGCAAAACGCAAGTCACTTCATCCAAAGAAACCATTGACACTATGGTACAGACATTGCTGTTGATTCTCAATTAGTCTCATGTGATAATTTGTTTTGTAGATTGATTACGGTACTCTTTTGCTTCTTATTTTGGAACATTGTTCCGCAGCATTTACCTCCGTGCCGTCACTCGCTCTACTAAACGTACACGTCTTGGTGCTAACTTGACGTTTCTGACACTTAAATTAGAATTCTTACTTACTTATTCTTATTTTCATGCTGTCAACCAATCTTCTTTGTAATGTAAGTTAATGAAACAAGTACATTTGTATTTGTGCGTGATCATCGTAGGCTGTTTATTCCATTATTTCCCGTTATTCTCTAGCTGCTGTAAGTTTTTTGTTGTGATGAATGTCGGCAGTTGTGACGTAATGTGTTGCTAGGCATTTCTAAGTAGCTGCAGCGGTGGCAGCATCAGTGATGCATCTAATGCATCATATGATAAGGTATTACTATCGACTGCTTGCTGTGCTGTGAATGCATCTTGACTTGCATCTTTTGTTAACGGACTCTGTTGTGTTTTCAATGAAAAGAGAATGCAGTGCCGTAGTAGTTACATGCAGTGCAGACTTTATTTCTTTGTTACGCTGCATTATTAGGGATGTGACGGAGCCGGCGAAAATCTGCTTTGTCCGATTCATATTTTACGGATTGATTCGTCAGATGTGTATTCGGATTTGGATTTACTGTGAAAAATTTGCGATCAAAGTTAATTTATCTAATTGTTAACTTATAAATCAGTAATAATGATAAAAGATTGTAAAACTTTTTTTAGCAATTCTTAGTTTGTTTCACAGCAGGGAACAAACAAAAGTTGATGGAATCCGTCATATTCCTGTGCATTATTTTCTTATTTCTTCTGCTTCTACTACTTTCACTGTCCATTTAACCAGAGCTACTTCAGGTTAATGCACATCCACCTTTAGTCAACTTTTGACAACATTGTTTGCTAACTCGTTGGTTAACTCTAACAGCATGGCTTGGTTAATTGGTCAGTGAATAACATAATATTAAGAGTGAAACTGATTACAAGTGAGTATATGACAGTGTGAGGCAGTAACTTCATTGCCTCTGCTAACTGTACCAAAACTGACCACTGATTTCTCTAGGCGTTCTTTTTCTTACTCGGCACCTGCTATCTGGAACAGTCTTCCATCAAACATTCTACTCTGTAATTCTGACTCTGCCTTTAGGAAACATCTGAAAACATTTCTGTTCACTGCCGCCTGATTGACCGCTGCCCAGCGCCTCTGTAGCTCCGCATACGGCGCTATATAAATAGGATTATTATTATTATTAACTGTTTCTTTGTGGTATAAAAGTGAACGCTGTAAACTTGTTATGCGGAAATTGTCTGGCATAGAAATATAATAGCTTGTGGAGTGTGGACTGGACATGGGTGAAAGGTACTGACAGGCAGGCTGGTACTGTGATAATGCAGGGGCTATATGGAAAAGAGCATCTCCAACTGATTATGAAATTTTAACACATTACGTTAACAGAACTAGCAGATATCAGTGGTAACAAATTTTTGTGAAATTAAGCTGATCCGGCTTTTAGCTCTGTCATCTGTCTAGATGATAGTGCAAGCATATTGCTATAAAATTCTGAAAGTTGTGGCAGAAATGTGTTTGAAAGCTCACGAGACTAATTTGCAAGCACATTTTGCAATAACTTCACAATTTTATAGCAACATCTCAAGATGTGTGTTTGTGTGTTTTTATGAATACATTAATAAGAGTGTGCTGTGATTCGGGTTTGAAGCATGCTAACAACTATGCTTGCTGAGCTTGGTCGTATTGCTAGTGTTGAGTCATACTGAATGGAATTCTATATGCTTCTGTTAAACTCTTAATGTTTCACGTTCATCATCCATCGCTGAATTTCGCCATCGTATTTGTAGTGTCCTGCCCCATAAAGGAAGACATTGTATGTTAGTTTTGTTTGGCTATTATAAAGGCCTGACATACAGCAAAATAGGCAATTCTGTCGTGATACGTGTTTGGTGAGAATGATTACCAACTTGCAGTCCTGCAGCTACTGTAAAACACTAATTTTTCGCTTGCATCTAATTTTCGTGAATTTTGCGAGTAGCCTATAATCACAAAATTAAATACCCGCAAAAATTCGGATTGCCCGTCACTAAATTTCATCTGCATAGAATATCAACACCGGATGTACTAGTAAACATTTTCTTTAAGTGATAAACAATAAGTAATAAGCACCAACTACAGTATGGTAACAAAACTATGGCTTACTAGTACCACTAAATCGGTAAATCTGCAAACATGCACTGAATAGGCCTACTAGTACAGACAGTAATGCACAATTCAGTTCATATGGCTAGTCACATGGAACTTTACCTTGCAAAGTACACCTTGATAAGACGCCAAATTAAAATGCAACGAAATTTCTACGCCGCAAAATCGCCAAATTAAGATTCAGCTAAAATGTAGTGTTTTACAGTATTTCAATGTGTTTTGTTGATGATATTGTCTTCAGTAAGCAAGACATTTGTAGTAATTAAAAAAACTAGTGTGGGCAATCTCCACATTTTGTTAGAGGTCACATGTTGTCTATAGATCTGCTGTCACAGTCCGCTGTTTTATAGGTTTGTGAGGTATCACGAGATTGTTTTCATGAATATTGTTTACTTGTTTTACATTGCCGGAAAATGTTGTCGTTGCATATCATATTGTCATTATGACCAGTTTCAGTAATGAATTGTAGTTAGCATCATGTCGACTGATGTTTTATTTTTATATGCACAGAAAGCGATGACGATAGAAATGAAATCTCATGCTGGAGGCATGCCGATAACTGTGGACGAGTATTCAGATCTGAAGCAGACATTGAAAGAATCCGAGATGCGGATGCAGCAGTTATTACATAGTAATACTAGACTTGGTGAAGAAGTTGCTCTGCTGCAGAATATGGTAAGTTGTTGTAGATTTTAGAGAATTAATGTTTTCGAGATATTTTATTTGCATTTCAACACTGTTATTTGAGCAACTGGAAGATTATCTCCCCTGTACAGTCTCACGACAGCAATCCAAGAAAGATTCCGTTCAGAGACTTATTGAGGACCTGTCCTGATGTCATTCCAATTCATTCTGACAGATTGAAAGACAGATCTGTTTATTTGGTCGTGTCACCCACCTAAGGAATGGTGATCTCCAGGACTGGACTGTCATGTCACTCCACACAGCTTCACACTGCCTGGGTTCCATCAGGTGTGCTCAGACATCAGCCTTCTGGCATTATGCACTTTTCGTCTGTCCCAAGACTGATCCAGGTGGCAAACTGTTGCCGGAGGGCTACACAAATGGTGGTGGTTGTAAAGGTGAAGGTAAAGGGCTGGATACTGGCTATAGCGCTGCTTACACGAGTACACTCAAGACCAGCAGCGCTTTACAATCTCATAAGTGGCAGCTGATTGGCATGAGCTAATGATACCACGGCACATTGTGCATGATGTCATAACACAGAGTAACTGTTAAAACTAGGCTGCTGTTAGATAAACATAAACAGCTGTAGTAGTGGGATATATACCATGTCTCAAAAAACTGTGCCAACTTATTTTTTGCTCTATGTCAAATATGCACTGATTTTAATAAAAATTGGAAGGATTGTCCTGGAAGAAACCCTTTACAAAACTATGACTAAAATGCCCACTTCACCTAAAGTATGTGCTTGCACTACCCTGGGAAATTTGAAGTGTCAGATTGAGCCATCAACGCAGTAATTAAGTGTGAGTTTGAATGATTAACCGAATAGCAACAAACATGACTACCAGTTATTTTCTCTCAAAATAGTCACTGTCATACATGTCACATCACACAATCTTTATTTCAGCTTGTGCTCAAAATGTCGGCCACCAGCATGAACATAAGCGTATAGACGCTGACACTACTCTCTAACAACACTGTCAATAACTGTGTGACTCAGAGCAGCCCACTTGCTGATGATGCATCATTTCAGTTCGTCGACGTCCGAGATCTTAGTACGATAAGTTAATGTTAAATAAGTAACAGATTTGCAGTGACTTGTTGGTCACAGATCTTCTGACACCGCTGCATACGTGAAGCCGAGGTGCAGGACGCAGCTCGGAGAACGCGGCTTCTGTTATGCCGGACCCACTGCTTGGAACAGTCTTCCAGACCACCTTCATCAAATCAGTGACACCAGTCTATTTAAACGCCGTCTTAAAACTGAACTATTCCGTAGAGCATATCGTTGCTAGTTTTGTCAGCGCTCCTGGACGATTCGTAAATAGCACTTTATAAATCCCATTATTATTATTATTATTATTATTGTATCACAATTGTATTGTATTGTATCTGAGCCCATGCATGCGCTACCCATAGTACCCAGTATGAATTCATTGCTGTAAGCGGCCAAACTACGACTTCTGCATTTCACAAGGTAGTGTAGCAACAGTATTTAAGTGAGGTGGGCAAAACAATAGTCTTTTACGTTACGTTACTTCATGATGTTGCATGCCATAAATTATTAAAATTGGCCAATGTTTCACGGAGTTATTAAAAAAAATAATACTGACACAGTTTTTTTGAGACACGGTGTATTAGCTCACGTACAGTTAGTTGTCATGTGTACGTTTGTTGGTGACAGGTGAAGAAGCTGGTGCATGAGAATCGTCTGCTGCGCTGCGGCTACAGTCCCGTTGATGTCCCGCCAGCTGTCAACGGTCGACAAGTACCGAAGAACGACGGTGTTGGTTGTGGCCGACCAGCACGATGGTCTCTGGTTGAGTCTTCCGATTCTAGACGACACATTGCAGTCAGTGCCACTTAGCTTACTTACTTATTGTCGTCACTTTCTGAAGAACTTACTGCACTGTTGAATGGTGCATGTTAATCATATCATCTGCTGGTTTTAAGCCAACAGAATTTATTGTTATTTGTAGCTGGTTGAGTTATGTATGTCATAAATACCATATAACAATGTTAAATACCATATAACAGAAAGTCCAGAGGTGCATGGTGCATGTTGGGGACACTGTAGTAGTATTTAGCAGGGATCTAGTTTGCACATTATTCATATTTATCTTTCTGTACTAAAAACAATTGAGAATAATTGTTACATGGTCACCAGCAAGAGTATACAAGATGCAATATTCTCTGATTGTGAAGGTTGATTCTAATATTCACCAGTGCCTTGACTGTAGAATAAGACCTGTTTATAATTAAAAACCCTAGTCTTACTATGATTGCTATTTATTATCTGCCTGCCAAGACATTGCAGCTGTCAAAATAATGCTATTTTTATTGATAGCCATTAGGGCTGCAGATATTAACGATTAATTTTGTCATTAACTATTAAAGAATTTTAACGACTAAAATTATTTTTAAAGATTAATCGTGCATGTTTGTTACTTACTTATTTCACAGTTACTTACTTTGTCCACATAATGTTAAATGCTTGTATGCCTTCGAGACTGGTATCGCTGACACTGAACTTTCAACATGCATAGCACTGAACTGAATTCCGCGACGTAACATTTTAAATTTGAATACGTTTGATAATTTGCGCGTTATACACTTGTCGAAACTCGAAATGTGCTTTCAAGTTTCAACGATACATAACTATCTGACATAGAATTTTCACTATCTGTATTAACTAAAATTAACTATTAATTAATCGTTCATTTTCAAAAAGTTAACTATTAAAAAAATTTGAATCATTATCAGCCCTAATAGCCATGTTTCTATCGTAACATTGATGTATGATGCTAGAATGCCGATGGAACGTTCAGAGATTTTCCTAGTCCGCCTGAAGAATTACTAGCCGTGAAGTCACCAGTCGACTGTGGAACGACAGCTTCGGGCGAAAACAGCAATTCAAGTACAGTAAGATCAAGGTTGGAATTTCAGGAGTTATCGTGTTGACAGACAGACAGAGGAAGAGAGTAACAAACATACACTACTGAAAGCAATACCACCCTCACTGCACGGGTGGTAAAGATGACCTGGAAAATTGGCCATTCAAACAAGCAGTGCCAGTAATTTCATAGACAAAAGTTGCAAGCATGGATTTAGTATTGTTATCATTACAATGAGCCATAAGGTTTGCATATTACGAGGTTCATATAGTCTATTGCTGGTTTTGTGTTTCTTCATCATGACTTAATTAAAGTAGGTATGTAAGTAAGATTATTTCTAGATTTTTCAATTAAAATATGTCAAACTGCACCATGACTTCACTGTCTAAACAAAAATATCTTTACTGACTGCCGGAACCAACTGTAGAATAAGTCTAAGATAAGATAAGATAAGATAATATTTATTGAAATGCAACCATGTACGGTTGAAATGATACAATACTCAACACAACTAGTAACATAGGCCTAAACTATGAAAAAGCATGAGATGTGATGGTATAGGCCTACTGTTCCTTTGTCTGGGACCGGCAGCTGCAAAAGCTGTCGCTTGTTAGTGATATGGTTAACTTAACTGTGTTACTTCTGCTATTTATTTCAATGTTGAACGTGTTTTGTTTATGATATCATATCACTTATTTTCCACTTAGAACTGTGATATAGTGTGACTGTGCTTTCATTATATCGGCACTACGATTAGGTTGCTGACGATAAACAACGCTGTGTTTTGGTTGGCATTGTGCCTGTGATACTGTCTTCATGATTTCACATCGTAGTAGTTTTGGTGTTAGATGATCACGACAACATCAGCAAACAAATGTTCCGATTGTCGGACACTGTGTTATAACCGGTTTAGTTTTTTGTTGTTGTTTTACACTGGATTTATAGGGTGCCGCCATCAAGTAGTGCGGACATCACACCAACAGATGGCGTGCTGTCACCAGTGACTGCCAACTTCTGTGCAGTTGCCGAGCCCGCTGCCGACAATGCGACGTCGTCGTCTATGGATGTCGGTAGTGCTGACACTTTGCCAACCCAGGATGATGTCGTTCGGAAGACAGATAGAATAACAAAAAGACTTCAGGAGCTGTTTCTTGCCGCTCAGGAAGGAAACTCATCTTGGTATGCTTTTGAAGGAAACTACTGCAGCGTCATTGAAGTAAAGTTTGTGTGCAGTAAGAAAGATAGTCAACCTGGTATTCACAATTAGCTATAAGGTGCATGCATAATGACGGACAGTCTAGATCTGTTGTTTGTGTAGTGTAGTTATACCTCTGCATTTTATACAGTTTATTGTCAGTATAAATTTGTTCACGTATTGGAAATAACTAGAGTTTTTTTCACTGCATTGCACTTCGGTCAAACTGTATGCTATGCATGTGGAGTGTTATCAGACCAGTGCATAGGCCTGAATTATTTAGTTAGTTAGTTAGTAAGGGGATTTGTACCCGGCGCCTAAGATCAAGGAGTCACTAGGTGCCGCAGCCTAATCTGAAAAAAAATATCTTTAGTTGTCTCTTGAAAGTTGCGATTGTCTCGGATTGACGCAGAGGCCCTGGCAGACTATTCCATAGTCTTGGTCTAGCTGCTGCGAAGCTACGATTGCCTAGTTTCGTCGTTGTGCGTGGCATCATGAACGTCAGAACATTGGCAGAACATAATCGTCTGCTGCTGCTCACTTTAGCCTTGCCTGTTCAGTTTTCAACCTGTTACGCAGCTTGATTTCTCGGCCCGGCCCGTTGATGTTTTGGCCCGGCCCAGTTGCCTGCTAAAACTCCAATCCCACCCGCCCCATCTCACTGGCTTTACACCATCCGGATGTCCATCATCATTTTCCAAAATTGAGTTCCGGACCTGACATTTGTGGAGTGAACTAATATTAAATGTAACTCGTCAGACAGCCATCAGTCTGTTCAAGCTTGAGTGCATCTGTCAGTCAAACTTTTGTAATTTTGATCTCTAAAGTTAAAAGTTAAAGTGGAATAAAGCCCTCGATGAGAACTCGTCCTTGAGCTATAGGGCGTCACCTGCCATATGGGATCACACAGTGTTACCTGCCACCCTACACAAGTGAACGTACCCCGCATTAACCCCAGCCAGTAAGCTGGTACTTGATTTACCTCCCCGAAGGGATGGAAGGCTGAGTTGACCTAGGTTACCCGGCAATGTACTGGCCGGGAGTCGAACTCACGACCTCTCGATCACAAGTCCGACGCCCTACCGCTACACCACCGAGCCACCCTGTAGCCTGGGATCAGTTTGGCGTGGCCTATTTATTTTTCAGCTCAGCCCGGCCTGTCCCATCCCATGAAGAGGTTTGATTGAAGAAGCAACTTGTTGTAATTTGTCGTTGTCATTTTGCCTCTGTTGTTTATGCATTTTTAACTGTGTGTTATATTTGCTGCAGTTTCTCGGCCTGTGCTGAAAACATTCACATTGCCGTCATTGAAATGGTCTCACTATTTCCACAGGTATTGCTCATCAGTCTTCACTGCTTTATGCTAGTTTCTTATGGACCTTCACAGGATTTCTAATGCAATGCCTGAAGATGTGAATTGATGCTTATTGTGATATACTGTTGTCTTAAGATACATCTTAAGAGAACCTTTTTGTAAACCTGGTAGGGATGCGCTTTTCGGTTAATTTCAAAACTGGTTAACCGAAGCTACTAACCCGTTTGTAACCGGTTAACTGAAAATAACCGATCTGCATAGGCGTAAATGCCGCAGGGGTCACAAAGGTCCGGACCCCCTCCCCCCAACATCAATGTGTTGGACCCCTCCAATATAACTTCTATGCATGGGCTATTTTCGTCAACATAATTGATATAGTGTGCATGGTTGGTGCCGTCGTAGAACAAGTTCCGTCTGTTAAAAATACAAGAAATATGTCCCTTGAAATGCTTTTTTTACCTGTGGGCCTAAATTCACCAAAAATGCGTTTGGTGGTCGGGCTCCGCCTGGACCCACTGGGGGAGCTTGCAGCGCTCCCAGGACACTGTAACTGAATTAAAGGGGAGGTGAGGAGAGAGGGGAGGGAGTGGGAAACGGGAGGGGGAAGGAAGGAAATGGGAGATTGAAGAGGAGGGGAAGGGTAGAAGGAAAGGGGAGGACCCCCCAATGTCTGAAGTGCATTGACGCCCATATGCCGATCTGCCAATTATTAAACAATTATTACTGGTACTCTGGCGCTCTATGCACCGGAGTGCCAGAACGTCAAAGATTGATAAAATAGTAAATAAATGGTGATGTGCCTATATCCGACATCATTCGATTAGTACATGCTGCTGAAACTGGCAGCGGCTAGTCAAATCAGTGACATCAACGATACTGATGAACCGCGATTTGCATAATGCCAACTTCGCCGCCATCTTGTTGGTTTCGGTTCGGTTAATAGAAAACCGGTTAACCGAAATTTTTTCGGTTAACCAGGAACATTCCTAAAATCTGGGCCCGATTTTCAAAAGATCATAAGATTTATCACATGATTATCATAAGATTATCTTATCGTAAGTTACATACAACAGCCTACTTAAAATTACACTTACGTTTGCCACAGAGTGCGATGTCGTCAAAGATGTCAGACACACTGCAGCTGCTTGTTGCCGGCGCCGATCATCTGCGTGATCAGTGTATAGTGGCGACGGACATCGCTGCCGCATCACAGGAAAGTCGGATGCACACGCAGCAAGTGATTCAATCGGCGTACGACATCGCCAAAGCCGCAAAGCAGCTCGTCATGCTGTTTGAGTGAACTCGGAATGTAAGCAGCATCTGTCAAATGTTACAGTAATGCAGTGTCATAGTGCACGGTTGTTAAATGTAATCGTGCAGCTGACGAGATGGGAGTTACGGCTGTGGTGACTGCCACACTTGACAGTGCATAGTTATTACACGTTCAGTATTGCAAGTCGTAATGCAAGTCAAGCAGCAACTGCGAGCTGATGGCAGCATGTTCCGACAAACAGTTTGGGCCCACATTACAGGCTTTGTATCATTTTATCATTGTGCTGCTAACAGTGCTGCAGCTGATGTCTGTGTAAAGTGTAATAGTAATTATGTACGTGCTTCTGAGAGTGTTTCTCATCAATTTCAATCAGTCTGTTTATAGTGATCATGTAATACTGCAAACCACATACACTGTAAAGTGTATTAGGACGTGTGTGATATTTGTTACTTCTATTCAGTGTTCCTGATGCCTGTATAAAGCCCCACTGCAACAATACGGCCGTTAAGTAACACAGTGCCATTGTGATCCGGAAGTAGTTTGGGTGCATTTGTTTACGTTGGCAACGATGGTTGTATGTTTTGCAGCTGATTGTAAACACAATAACTGTAAGGATAAGTGTCGGTTTTTTTCGGTTTCCGAGTAATACAAAGGAATACAAGAAGTGGGAAGACTCTATTTATCAAATTTTAATTCCTCAAAAAAGAAATGACTTATGCAATCGCTATTGTAAACAAAAAATCTCGTGAACCGCAATGTGTCATTTGAAAATGAGCTAGTGCCACTTAACGGCCGTATAGACACCACGCTGCAAGTAAATAAAGAAGAGGAGAGATCAGAGCATTGACAACTGCAGAATGGAGGATAGCTAAAGGCAAGAAAGTAGAAAGTAACACAATGTCCATCAGTTTAAAAATTCAGTATATATGGTCAAATGTCATACAAACCACATAGTACTCAATATTAGAAATTATGTCAAACTATTACATGATACACCCATATCGCGTAAGTAATTGTGATAATAAGGACTTTAAGGGCTCATATAAATTAATAAATTAAAAAAACACCACGTTAGCTGATAAATGTTCAAGACGCAATAAATCCTGGTGTACCTGGTGATTTGGCGAGAGACGCATCGAAACAGGAATAATTCACGAGCGCATACGACATCAGGAAGAAATTGGAAATTAACGGTGCAATTACGTTTAAATCACCTGCGCACAACAGTGAACAGCATAATGATAACTTTCATCGGAAACTCACATAAACATATTTAATATAACAAAACATTAGACAAAACACTTGTCAGCATTACTGCTCCGAAACTCGCTGTTATATAACTGTAGATCTGTTAAGCTTCTCAGAATTTTTTAGGTATATTTTTTTAAAAAAATCTCGCATCTATCATCACCTAAAGTGAACGTGAACACTCACCCTATCTAATTAAATGTAACAATTAGGGATGTGATGGAATCCGAATACGCATCTGAATCCGACGGAATCCGCCACTTTTTTAAAATCCGAAAGCCAGCAGATACTTAAAATCCGATCACGACGGATTCAGACATTTTTTGTCTCAATCCACTTCTTCAATTATTTTCGTAAATAACATATAGCAGTACATTGATTAATGGAGGTCTGTTGTGTTTTCTTTACTTCTTTGAAAACAATCACAATTATTTCAGTTGTTCACTACTAGTTCGTTTGAAACTTTAATTTTAAGTAGCTATAACAGCTGGTAATTTTGATCGCGCAACAAATCCGCATCCGTATCTGACGGATTTTGCACATGCAATCCGCATCCGACGGATGTGGATATTGGCTGGCTCCGTCACATCCCTAGTAACAATCAAAAGTTTACTGAAAGCAATACAACAAACAAAAGTACTAGTACTGTAAAATCTCTAGGACTGCACAATTAATTGATAAGCTTGCTCTGAAGACTAATGTCACTTTTCGGTAACAATGTAACATATACTGCAAGACATATCACAAAAATGCACCATAAGCAAAACTGCCTAAAATTTGCTGCAGCACATACTGCAAACTGATTTTTAATCTTTGCAAAAAGTAAATTAACGACAAGTTAATACTCAATTTCTGAAAACTTAACTACTGGTACTACAATTTCTTATTACTGTAACCACTTAAAATCTCTCACATAAAAGCAAATTTTTACAGGTATTCCACCCAATTTGAATCCAAATATTGCTTACCTATACAAACACATGCGATGGCTATAAAGAACGTCAATGCATACGCCCGACGAGGCTCTTCTGACTTTCCGTAGCCAGTTGCAAACACGTGTATATATGGAAAGATTTTATCTTTACAGACAGCCTAAAACCACAAACTGTTAGCACATGTACAAGCATGGCAGCCAGCAGTAGTAAATTATTCAGTGCATACAAAAGTAGTCACTCATTTTTCAGGGGTACTGAAACATTTTTCTTACAAGATATTACTATAAATATAATAATAACCTTACAGTGCTGTGCCTTCAACCAACTGTAGGCCAGTATGCCAATAGTCTAGAGCCTACTGCTATGCAGAACTCGCCATATTTTCTCTAGTGGTGGCGGCAACCTTTGCCAGTACTCATTGTACTCACTGTGCGGTGCCTACCCAGAGTGATGGCCATGGCTTCATTAAATACTAAGATTGTACACCCCAGGAATAGCCACACCCCATCTCAGTACGAACCTGGCTTGACATACTGCCACTAGTTAGATGCGCATAACAATGTTAGCTATATTCCAAACTGCCACTGACACCTACGTTCACTCACTTCACTGCCAGATAAAAATAACAGAAAACAGATGAATGCCATAGGAATATGTTGCAATTTTCAGAGTTTTCTTTCCTTTATTTTTATTTCTTTTACTTATGAGTCACACAACGTAAGTATGCATTTACATCACACGTAGACTCACCTGAAAGACTTTAGGAGCAGATATTAAGCTGGCCAGCGCCGAAGACAGAGTCGCGGAGACAATTCCAGCTATTATTATTGGTCCGAATGCAGATGCCAGCTGCATCACCTGGCGAACAAAATACTCACAATAATATCATCAGAAAACATTAACAAATTTTAAGTACTGTAACACAAAAAAATCACACCAACATAGTGAATCATGTAAAAGCAACAGGCAACGACGAATAACAATTAACACGATACGATATACTGGCCAATCAGATGCAGCCATCTGATTGGCCAGTATATCGTGATTTAGTTATGACGTCACCCTATGATGACGTCATTATCCATAAATTGCAATATGCCACCACCTGATTGGTCGAGCATACAGGAAGGGAGGGGGGAGGGG
>Ga0209781_1000205_pt1 | contig 14444 bp, 10 predicted proteins | sample WorMetHERISLAND1_3_FD_187386 | JGI IMG/M metagenome (GOLD analysis project Ga0209781, IMG submission 187386) | Marine gutless worms symbiont microbial communities from Max Planck institute for Marine Microbiology, Germany - Olavius albidus HERON... | ecosystem: Host-associated > Annelida >...
CAGATCCAGAGTCCATCCATGAAGTCAGTCTGTGGTGGAAAAGGTCTGTAAAACTATTTATGGATGTTTCATCACTTTGTCAGTTCCCCTCTGGTTGTTTTGAGTCCTGGATGGTTTGCCAGCAAGAACACATTTCACCACCTGGACATTTTGCCATTGTGCAGTGGACAATGCTTACCTTGAGTGGTAATCATAAAAAATGACACTATGCTTAAAACTGCTTTTCAGATTAACTTTTTATTTTTGAGTTTTGAGTCTTAAATAAAAGAGTGAAGGAGTAATGGATAATGAGATAGGTGAAAATAAAAAAAGATGAAATGACACAGAGAGAAAGGGATGAAGATGGGGGTGACTGATGTGGAAAATGAGGCTGACAAAATGGGAGGGAATTTGTTTCAAAGATAGGTTCAAAACATCTCAAAATGAATGATTTGTAATTTTTACTTTGAAGCTATCGGAGTCGATGCCACGAAGCCTCCATTTCTTATTTTGCCAAGGTGTAGCCATCACATTGTTGCTGTCGCCAGTCGTCAGTCGTATTTGTCTAAGTCCAAGTCAGCCATGTTCATTGTGACTGGTGGCACCTTGAAGCCACATTGCTTGTCATTATTGTATTTGAAACTAGTTACCGGTAACCATCTATGGATAAAATTATCAAATAAATCAAGAGATTCAGACCGATAACTGGTAATACGATATCCTGGTCATGTGTATGGTATCTTATAATGCCAATCCAGTTGATGTGTTATAATGTATGCTCTACCACCAAAATAACCACAATTGTCCAGTGAATTCCGTATGTTTTTTTTTATTCATATTTTACATGTTTGTGTATTTACTTGATGGGTATTTGTTGCTGTTGTATTAATGCAAATTTGATGGCATTTGTAGAGAATATGCACTCTGAAGCACACTAGTTCTGTTTCATTTTGTTGGCAGAAATCACAGGGAAAGTATCTGGCCACTGCTGGGTATGAATGTACAGATTATTATGTTATTTCTGGCCATGGATATGCAAGTGTTATAGTGTTTCTAGTTTGCTAATTATTGTCATATCAAAACTTATTTATGAAGTCGAGAACAACAGCCATTACTGCTCATAATTTTTTTTTATCATTTATGCAGTCATCATTAGTTTCATCATTTGCTTATTTTGAAATACAAGTACAGTGAATGGTGATGACATGTTGGCCATATTGTTAAACTAGCAAATTATGCCTATTTTTTAAAATTAATTTTGTTCAGTGTTTCAAATGTTAATATGTACATTTTTATGCATTTATACCTCACTTGTTATGCTTGACTGATTCAGGGCAGATAACACTGTGCGTCTGTATGACCGACATGGACAACAGGTTCAAGTTATGCATCTGCCTGGGTAAGAATACACTGTGAATATATCGAGAGAATTTAAATACTTTATTCAGCATGTATCACGTTTGTTTGTGACTACAAGTGCTACAGTATTATAAACTGGAGTCATTAAAATGCATGGCAGTGGCAGTGCCCCGCATGATGGCTGCTTGATGGATGGGTTAGACGTTCCTATTTTCCACTGTTTGTAGACCCAAGTAAGTATGCATGTGTGGGAGTGATTGTAGTTTGCAACACAGTTTCTAGTTTGACGTCTTGTTGCATTCTGGAGTTATTCGCATAAAGTTACGAAGTTGTCTGAAATAGCACCAAAATTTTGATGTTTTGGGGCTGCAAATTTTATAAATTTGGGTCATCAAGGAACATGTGGCAAAGTTTGTTGATAATTGACCAAGCAACCTTAGAGATTAGGCAGCAAAGAAAGAAAGGAAGGAAGGAAGAAGAAAATATAAACAACAAGCCGGTAGGCGACTGGATCTCCGCACCTAGCCCAAATTTCGTTGCCATGGCAACAAGGGTCGGCCCACAAAATTTTGCATGGTTCCATTGAATCAGCCATCCCTGAAAATCCCCGGTAGGCCCAAACATCTCCAGTCTATCTGCCAAACAAGCCGAGTTATAGGGGATTTTGTGCAAAATTTCGTTGCCATGGCAACAAGGGTCGGCCCCACAACATTTTGCATGGTTCCATTGAATCAGCCATCCCCGAAAACCCCATAGTAGGCCCAATCATCTCTAGTCTATCTGCCATACAAGCCGACTTATAGGCGATTTTGTGCTAATTTTGGGGAGTAAATTTTGGGCACTAGGGGGCCTAAATCAAAAATTGAATAACAACATTTTGTAGAGGGGTCATGGAGAAATGGCTCTATTCCATCGAGAAACAAAAAAGAAGAAGCAATTTGAAGTTTTTTTGACAGATGGACAGACGGACAGACAATAATAGACTCCTAGGCTAGGTGCAGAGACCAACAACAGCAAAACGTAATGTCCGGCTTGGCTAGCATAGCTGTCAGGTGGTAAACAAAGTTACAGTACATGATGAGTTTTTGTTGCTAAAATGTAATGTATAAAAATTTGTTTTCCATTTTTGTTTTTGAAAACTGTCATGCTTATGTCATTCTGATAACAAACATTTTACTGTCAGCTTAATTTTCACACATTTATTTGTTACATATTTTTGTAACCAGGGTACAACTTTAAATTATTGGCAGCATGTTTCAGAAATCTAATGTGTGAGTTTTGGAATTTTATTTAGAAATCCCGCTTTCCACTTATATTGTTGCACAAAAGATAACTGCACTGTTTACATGCTGTGCTGTGCAAAAGTGAACACTTGTGCTGCGGTGTGTGGCAGTACGTGCACTGGCATTGGATGGGAACAGGACGGCAGCACATTCTGTGCCATTAGTGACAAGTCGAGCTTCATCTTTCTGTTGGACATGAATGTACAGAAGCTCAGCCAAATTGACAGCGGATTTAAGTAACGTGCAAGTTGTTGAATTGGTTTAGTAGCATTCTTTGCAGAAAAATAATGCAGATTTGTAGCATAATAATGAGAGATTTACTAGTTTATTTGTCTTTATTAGAAACAAGAGTATTGGCCTTGATGATAGCCAAAGCACACTTGTCAACAGATTGTTGGCACTGACCGTAACATTTAATATTTTTTGCAGGAATTATTATATGATCAAATTCCTACATCTGTGCACAACATGTTGGCCTTGCATGTTTGTAGGATCCAGACTTAGCCAGACATTTTTGAACATTTTTTTGGCTTTTTTATGCCTGTGCCCCATATAGTGTGGCTGGAGGCATGATGTGTCTGTCATGTTCATCCATACATGCATCTATGCATATATTAAAGTATTAAATCAAACTTACAGCATTGATGTATTTTGGGACAAGAGATAATTTCTTCAGAATTTGGGGTCAAAATGCCATGGTCGTATAAAATATGCTGGAAACAACACTTGACTTTTTTAGGACAAAGGTATACAGTGCTTTGTCTCACGTTGACTTAGGGTTTGTAGTTTTCCGATAAATTTTTAAGCATTTTGTTAGCAGAGTTTCTCAGATTTAGTAGTGGTGAGTGAGAGCCTATATACAAGAGTAATGAACAGACAAATGGAGGCAACACTTAATGCTCTGTTAACCCTATGGGGTCAGTCATAATAGTAGGTCAGATGTATGCTGTTTATTGAATTTGAACGATTACTATTATTAATTGTTAAAACTTTTAATGATTAGTTGCAAGGGAATCAGTTTGCACAGCTCTACAAAACTCTATTACAGATGACATAGAGATTACAGTGTTGGATGATTGAGCTTGTATGCTTTACAGAGATATGTTGTCTTTCATGATCTGGTCTCAAGTTGAGTCTCTGCTTGCTGTGGGAACAGTGAAGGGAAACCTGCTTATTTACAACTATCGATCCACGCGGTAATCCTGCATATTATGCATTAACCATCCATCTGTCTCTCGACATCCCAGTGTGAAATGGTTATGATATTAAGAGCATGAGTGAGAGTGTGTAACTTTATATGAGGCCATTCAGTGGCATTAATCAGTTTGTTAAAAACCAAAAAAAAATAAGTTATAAAAGCTGTAACAATATGCAGGAACAATGCAAGAATGAAGATGTGTGTAAGACCAAAAGAATACTAGGCTGAGACAACAGAAGAGAACAACATTAACGATGGCTGTTATGCTAACAGAAAATGAGGTAATGAAATATTACAGTTGACAATAGAAATCAATTGCCTTAACATGCAAATATACTTTGACAGTTGACACATCAAGTAGGTTCTTTAGGTCATTAGCTGGTGAATAATCTGCTCTGAACCTCATGCAAGCCATCACATTTCAAAAGCAAATGTTTGACTGTGAGTGGTGATAAACAACTATTACACATTGGTTAGGAATGTGTCAGTAAGTATGAATATGTCAGATGACAGCACAGTTTACTTTGTAGCTGGATGACTGGTTGCTTTGATCACACGGCCCTACTGTTATACGATGATGATCGTTAGCTGACTGTTTCTGTTGTACTGATAAATTGAACATTAGTGAAAGAATTGAAATGAAAAGACCACTAATTAATGCTGCTGCTGCTTTTTCCTTTTGTTTAAGCAGCTTGCTTTGCTGCAGTTACTCTGGGCTAGACTTGGTCTTTTGGGGACTGTAATCTGGTGATGCTTTCATCAGTAAATGCAGCAGTGTGAGGTGCCGAATACTGTTCCTGTCAGCCAACAAACAGTGCTCATCAAAGGACTGACAATGTGCTGTTGTGATTACAGTGTATGGACTTCACAAAACAACTTGTTGCTTGTGTCATGTAATCAGTTGCTGAGTACTGGAGGAGCATTGTGGCACAATAATGTACCGTAATTAGAGATGGGAATGAACTCAAAATTTCGGATTCTTATTTCCTTTGGTCTGATTTGGTTTCTTTCCTGTCTTCAGCCGTTGCATGATGATGTTTTTATCGGTAAATGCAACCGTTGTTGCAATTATAGCATTTGCTTTATTATATTTAATTACTACAGTGACAGCAGTCTTTGGTGTGCTGTTGGACGTGTTATGGGAATTCCATAAGAATAAATTGAGTGTTATCATCATTCAGTTCTTTGACTCAGCTCCAAGGCTTCCTACCAAGTACTTATTGGCCAGATTGAATCCCCAGCCTGTCCACATTGTGGTAATTGGGGACGAGACGGCTGAACATTTACTATTGCTGTGCCCAAAATGGGCAGTAGAACGCCAGCGTTACTTTGGTGGTTTGATTGACATCACAGATGTGTTCTAGGATTATGAGAGTCTGGTGGAATTCCTCATCTCTTCGGGACATCTGTCCCCCCATATAGGCAGTGCATGACGGGCTCGTCATGACAACAACAACAACAAGTTTGTGCCCTATAAATGTCATTAATAATAATAATAATAATAATAATAATAATAATAATAATAACAAGTTCTTTGACGCTATTGTTCAGGTGACAGTAAGGACATCTGGCCCTTGTAAGTAAGTAATGCCACGACAATGTCCAAACGTTTATTCTTTTGGACCGGCCTAACCTGGAGTAACTACAGAAAAACTCGCCCAGTTAAACAAAAAACGAGTTCATGTGTGTATATATATAGAAGAATTCCAGTGTTGGGCAAACATACAAAGAGAGTCACTTGCGGTGCGTGGAACAAACGGAATCTGCTGGCGCTCGGCAGCGATGATCATTTCCTGACGGTTTCAAACGCCGAGGGTGACACGCTGTTCCAGTTGTCGGTCCATGGTAGTCCGAGCAACATTCAGTTCTCTGAGGTGAAGTCGGATGAACGACACAACATGGCCGAAAACACTGTCAGTTTTTTAAGTGTAATTTTCGTGCTGAAACAATTTTATTCATCACTGTCATACATTTGGACCGTGGGAAGAGATTTTGTCAAAATATTTTATGTCTCTGCCCAACACAGTGTGGCTCGGAGGCATAATGTTTTAATCTTGTTCATCCATGCATCCGTACATGTGTCTCAAACGTTAAGATCACGACAGATTCAAATAGGCTGGAGACAACACTTTTAATCTTTGTTAACACAATCTTGAAAATTATTGGACAGATATTCACCAAACTTACACCAATGTGCATTATAGGACAGAGATGACTGTGTTAAATTTCGGGGTCAAAGGTCAAGACAATGGTGGGATAACACATGCAGGAAACAACACTTTATGGATGGAGGCATACAGCACTCAGAGCTCCACTGTTGTGATGTTGAGTTTCTAGGCTTGGAGTTAACTGTTATTGGTATTAAGAATTGTCTAAGTCATCTGTTGTGAAGGAGTATCCAACGCAATAACACAACTCCGCTTATTAGGATGCGTTTTTCTGTAACTTCAGTACTGGGCCAATGGGTCAAATATGTTTTTCGGAATTTCTCAAAATTATAAGTAGCTTTTTCGCTCAAAATTTTTGTACGGATAGGGTGGACATCCTACTTCATTCTGCAACAAACGAAAAGGGGGGTCATATTCGAAATTTGGCACCTTTTGCCCCCTCGAAGTATTGTGGGTGTCGGCGACAAGCACGCGCACGACTCCGACCACGCCGAGTGTAATAGTTATTGCATCTGCCTTACAACTGAGAGATCGCAGTTTTAACTTTGGGCCTTTTTGCCATCATGCAGTAAGTAAGTAAGTAAGTAAGTAAGTAAATGTAGATTTATATAGGGCAGAGTTGTGACCACCTCTACTGCACTCAGTACGTCAGTATCCACTAAAGAGAAAAGTTTTTAGTGAATATTTGAAACAGTCGTCTGAAATGTCATCACACGCCAACTCACGGAGACTGTTCGGTAGTGACTGTAACCTATACTGTGTTGGTGGAGACGTTAAACCCTGCTCAATCCAATCCAATAGTGACTGTACACAATATCCCTCTGTCATCAAGCAGTATAATTTGGTGCTGGCAGAATGGTGGTGACGCTGTGTGGCTGAGACGGTAACTGCAGGCCTGGCAGAAGGTAATGTCTGGTTTATGACTGACATCCTGTGGAGGTCAGTTGCCTATAGGCTGTGATCAGCCCCAGTACCAAAGCTTGTGCCCAGTATGGGATTGGGACTACTTTGACTTTTACCTTAATCCAGTCATGAGTTGTTTGTATTTTTTGTATTGTATTGTTTATAGTTGTTTTATTTACATTTTTACTTTACATGTTAACTAAATTTATGTCTGTTTTTCATATTACACAGTAGTTGCTAAGTTACATTGTATTGTCATAATTTAATGTCCATTATGTTATGTTTTGTTGCACATTGCATGCTGCATTTTTTGCTTAGTATTATTTTTTTATATATTATCATATTAGTTTGATTAGTTACCATAGATGGCCAACTTTCAGCTTAGATGGGCGTGTGCCTTTTCTGGCAGCCTGCCGTGTGCATTGTTGTATTACTCTACTTTGTTATATTGTGTTTGTCTAAATAAACCTTCTTCTTCTTCTTCTATTATGTTGTGTAATGTATGTAGAGTGTGTCCTGTAGTGTATATAGGTAATGTCTGCTGTCAATGTTTTCCAGGTGAGTGTGATGGTGGACAAGAAAGCTCTAATGCTGCACATACTGTCTGACATCGAGAACGAAGTTTTGTTAAATTTTCACGAGGAATACGGTCACATTGTTACATATCAGTGGTAGGTGGTTGATTTATGCCTCGACATTATTGTACAGTGTAAAAAAAAGTAAAAATCCTTCACACAAATATAATTTATACAATGTACAAAAGGGGTACTTTTGCCAGATTTGTTGGAGTTATTTTAAAATGCATCATGGATCCAGTTGTTTAAATGTGATGTCTTCCGATTTCGCCTAATCCCAATTCGCCTAATCCTAGGATTAGGGTTAGGGTTAAGATTGGGGTTAGGGTTGGGATTGGGATTGGGTTTAGGGTTACGGTTATTGGTTAGGGTTGGGGTGGCCGGTGGGGGTTAGGGTTAGGGTTACAGCATGCGTTATGTCATGACATGTTAAAGACGTCAGTAAGTAACAACTTTGTTCACATTAGGCAAATTGGGATTAGGCGAAATGGGATAGGCGAAATGGGGCAGAACCTTAAATGTAGTACGGCGTGGTTACAAGATAGCTGGTATCATTGTACAGTAACCAGTCAATCATCGCCTTGTACTGAGTTGTCTATGAGTGCTGAGTGCTCTATGCAGGTATGGAGGTGGTTACATTATGGTCGGATTTTCACACGGCTTTTTCGTCGTCATCTCAACACACATGAAAGAAATTGGAGATGTGCGTTGTACTCGCAGTGATTGTTTTTGCGATTGCAGTCACACACAGATAGTTATGACTGTATGGTTTAGGTTTCGTATGTTCACTATCTTTGATACCACTGAGACCTGTATGACTTAGGCGAATCACTTATAGTGTCAGGAGTGGCTTCACTGGCTTCGTGTTCCTGAATGCATTCTCTTTAAAGTCGCTGTACTCACCTGCCGAGCGCTGAACGGCAGTGCGCCTGCGTATCTGTCGTCCTACTTTACCCGCGTCGCCGACGTTCCATCTCGATCGAGACTGCGATAATCCACCTCAGAGTAACTGATAGTGCCATCGTTCACCCTCGCTACGGTCGGCAGGCGGGCCTTCCCAGTTTCTGCTGCCAATCTGTGGAACAGTTCAACAGTCTACCTGCACACCTCATCACAACACAGTTGCTCACGATTTTCTGGCAACATCTTAAGACTTTTGTTTTCCAGAGCTCCTAACCTGACTTAATTTTCTGACACTCCGAGCTCACATTTAAGCTCACATTCCAATTATGGACCTAGCAGAACTGCGTTATTCAGGACACATTAAAAAATTTGCTGCTGCTGATGATGATGAGTGACATCTGACCAAAGTCGTGTCACGTCTGTGCTGTGACCTGACAAAATGCACGACACTACAAATCATATTTCCCTCCGATATTTTTTATATATTAACAATTACCAATGAAGCAAATCATTTCCAGAATTGCGGAAATCTGTGATTTATGCTTCTTTCTGTTGCAGTGGTTTGGCTTTTGAATGTCTTCCTGTGGTTTATCTTTTGAACAGCTAAATGAACTGAAATGAAATTAACCGTTACATTAGTGTGGCGTAACGAAAATTTATTGGTACCAAATTTTATTTTAGTATTCCCAGGAAAGCACTTGCTGCCAAAATGTTTCAGTAGTTTTCTGTTTGCTTTTGTCATGCATTGGCTCTGCATTTTGATAATAACAGACTTGTAATGTTTCTGATTGTCCGTCACTGATGCTGAAATCAGTTGTGCATGTTGTCTGTTGCATTAATGTAAAGTAAACTGGTGATGGTTTGCCGATGTCTAGGAGATATTTCGGTTGAAGGATCATAAAGACTCTCTAAGCTCCATTGCTATCTCATCATCTACTGGAAAAGCTGCATGTGCTGGTGATAACAGGTCATTGTTCTGCTGTTTAGTGTGCCGTGTTTTGAGTTTGTTTTTGTGGAAGTTATGCATAGTAAGATTATTGCGTCTTATACGTCACATTGCCACTTGTGCTAATTACCTCTGCAGAGTCAGCAAGTCAGCAAGTAGTGTCATGTCATAACGGCACATCACCACATGAAATCTATTTTGTGCCATAAGAGATTAGTAGATAACTAGCTACGTGTAAATGGTAAAGAGTGTGATAGAAAAAGGGAAATACAGAATGACGGCTATTTAGCTACGATAAAACATGCATTGATAGATGAGACAGTTGAAAGTAAAATAAGTTTATTTAATCAAAACAACCTTGTGATTCTAGTGAGTGCTTAAAATCAAGGCTGTTTGCTAGAATAAAACAGAACAAGCATTAGTAAGTTGTAAATATGGATTTCTTTGATTGAGTTTTAATAATGCAATAGTGAACAGTTCCAGAAATTGCTTTACCAGAGTTGTCATAAAAAAAATTAAAAATGGCACATTCCTGTGGTCTGCAGTGTTTATTTGCTTACTTTCAGTTCTAACAACTTTTGCCTAATACCCTCAAGTGTGATATATAGTTAGCTTTCTATGTGAATAAAATTTCTATCGAGATTTTACCTGTTGTAAGTACAGTATGATCATATGTTGAAAGTGACATTAAGACAAAACTAACCAAAGTGATGAGCCCATTGACTTAGTAGCCTTAGTGAATATTGACGGCTGCATGTGACAGATGGCAGTTATTGTGTACAGCAGACGTTGTCTAATTGTTGATACAGTGTGAGGATCCATCATGTGACAGATGGCAGTTATTGTGTACAGCAGACGTTGTCTAATTGTTGATACAGTGTGAGGATCCATGACTTGCAAGATCTGCAACAGATGCATGATATACTGAAACTGGACGATGAAAGATCGGTGGAGCGTGTTGAGTGGACGGATGATGGACAGCTGCTGGGCGTGTCCACTCCTAGTGGACACCTGCACGTCTACCTGACGGAGCTACCAATCATCGGTGCATCTTACATGACTCGCATTGCGTACCTGTCGTCTTTGCAGGAGATCACACTACAGAACGGCACTCAGCAGGTAAAACCACTCACACCTACCTGTTGTATGCTCAGTCTGGGCCTATACCATGACGGCCACAAACGATGACGGCCACAACCATGATGGCCACAAACCACAACAGCCACAAACCATGACCATGACGGCCACAGCAATGAAAACGTGAAAAACTAACGCCAAATGTACAGTTAAGCTTTTTTAACATCGTTGGATAAATTTCACCAAGTTGGTCATCATGGTTTGTGGCCATCATGGTTGTGGCCGTCATGGTTATTGTTTGAGGCTGTCATGATTTGTGGCCGTCATTGTCAAACTCCCTCAGCCTACCTGTTTGTATTTACCTGTATTTGTTAACTAGACTGTTAATCAGAGGGGAGTATGTGACGATAATGTTGATGCTGCTGCTGACAATAGTTAATGACAGGATGCTGTCTCGAAAAGAGTATAGTATATTATATTATATCATCAATCAATTATGTCACTGATTATATTATATCAGTGCTTTTTCGTTGACTAAAACTAAAACTAAAACTTCGACAACAAAAATAAATTAATTTTCGTCATGCTGACGAAAACTATAACTAGAAGTTGCTAATTTTCGGTTAACTTGAGTAAAAGCTATCTGGTATGATCGCATTCATTTTGGTGCGATATCTGAATGACTGTAACTAAAAGGTGACTAAAACTATAACTAAAATTCAGCAAATTTTTGTCGACTAGACTAAAACTAAGACTAAAAGTGTCCTGGTGACTAAAACTAAAACTTTAAAGTCAACACTTTTAGTCAACTAGACTAAAACTTGAAACTAAAATTAAAATGAAAACACCTTACTAAAAACATTATATTATATATTATATGTTATAGTGTGGTATATAGTGTAATATAACAACTAATATTTATAATAAAATAATAATAATAATCACAATAAAATCTTTATGGTGCTGTTGTCGTGATTAGAGCACTGTGAGAGTTCACCCACACATGATGAATGCAAAAACTGTGGCAATGGCCACTGACCATTGGACCAAGCCATTCTACTACCAAGCTACTAGTAGTAGTGCTAGTGGTGATAGTTAGTTAGAACGTAGATCACACATAATGGACCTGGTTTGTCATTTCATTTGGCTGTTGTTATCTGCACTAAACTCAAGTAGTCGGTCAATGGTCATATATGTTGTTTGACAGGAGCCTAAAATAACAGTGAGTTTAGACGTGGAACCTTCATTCATTGCTCTTGGACCATTTCATCTGATTGTTGGCATGAACACTCATATATGGTTTTATGCCTTCACTGATAATGGTAACGTCTGTTTTGTCTCTTGTGTGTTTATAATTGAGGCTTTGTGTTAACTGAAATTTTTGTTCAGCTCTTGCAATCTTTACAGTGACTGCAGTTTTTTGCAGTACATTAACTGAATAGTGATTAAGATTTGTAATTTACTCAGTTGATTTTTTAATTTAAAATTTGCATCAGAGTTTACTTAATCATTTGTGATTATTTTCATGAACAGGTGTTTGCATTAAAACTTGTTGGATTTTTTGATGTGCAAAATGTATCTGTTCAATTAAAGTTGTTAGTTGGAATTTAGAATTTAGTTAGAATATTTTTATGTGTTTGCTACTTGTTCAGGAGTCCTGAAGGTGCATGAATGTGAATATGTCGGGTCCGTTCAGTCCTGCAAAGTCAACGCTTGTTTTATTGCTGCGCGCTTTGATGGCAAAGTAGACCTTCGTGTGGTACAGTCGTTTGTTTGTCCACTGTTATATCTAATTCCCACCTTCAGTGCTTTCACATTGCTGCTTGGACATCACGAGTGACATCAGGCCTTCAACAAGTCGGACATCCATTTAACTGTGGGGTTCCCATGCTCCCTGGAAAGTCCTGGAATTTTTCTTTATCTTTCGAGGCTTGAAAGTGCGTGAAAATGGTTATGGTCATTGAAAATACTGGAAAATGGGTCGAGTGTCAGTGAAAGTCCTTGAATTTAATTTTACGTAAAATGCTTCAGTTGAATGTCCATTCGCTTTCCAGTTTTCAAATGTATGTAACGGCAGAGATTATTGATTATTATTTGCCAACTCGTGCGTGTCTCTGGATGTTGATTAATGCATATTTTAGGTGAATATTTTTTGTGCAACTGGTCAGACTACTAGTAATGTTGCTTTTATTTGCATTTCCGCAGTTTTGCATGCAAAAATCACCACGCAGCTATCGACATTTGCAACATTGCTGAAAATTTGCCTGTTTGTTTAATGGCCGCGGCACCGGTGTTTTTGAATTTGCGCATCAGAAATGTACAATATGGCTTGTCTTCTTGGTCGTTCAGCACTAAACCGCACACGTTTTACTTATTTATTTTATGTTGTTTTGTTGAATATTGTATACCAAATGAGTGAAACGACGTCACTACGTCAGTGGCTGGCGTGAATTAAATGTAGTAAAGTTTAAATTAAATTGACCGGTATAACCACGGTACTACCGAGTACCGCGGTATTTTTTCACGGTACTAACTGTGGCGCAAAATCAGTGGTAACGCGCAACACTACTAGTGATGGGTCAACATGCGGACATTATCGCAATATATCGGCAACACCGTTATTATTGCACGTTTCCAGATCCGACAGCTGTGTGCGGATGTTCTTGTTTTCTGAAAACACTGTATAGATAGTTGGAATTGTTGTTGCTTGGCTTTATGTGCTTGTATGTTAAAGCTGCTTCATCCTTTAGTGCTTTGTGGCGTTGATTTAGCGATGGCCAAAGCATACGAGCTGCAAACTGATGCTAGAACAATTGACAAAAATTACTTTTATGGACCAGCCAGCTCCAGTAATGCCAGAAAATATGCTGGATAAACAGAAACTGGGGTGTGTTTGTGTGTGATAGATTGGAGATGCACGAATCTCGGAGTTTGTTTCACCCGTTGCTGTTACTGGATCGAGCAGCAGACATTGCTTGAGGTCTGATAGTGTAATCACTGTGTGTTGTCATGTTGAATGGCTCTGCTTCTTGTATTGTTCTCAACCATGCCTCTTATATGATAAGGTGGAGGTATGTTGCAACGTTGCCATCAGTTAGTCAGATGTAGACCCCGGAACCAGTCTTTAAGGCCTTAGTGACTGGTCTGAAGCCTTTGCAACTGACTTAGTGGTCTTAGCTGCTAAGCCGATTAACTATCGACTGATTGGACCGATAAACCTTATCGACTGACTTAGCGGTTTAGACCGTTAAGGCTGCGACACACGTGCCAATACTGACGGCCGACATTACCCCCCACCTCCCGCGTCTTGCGTGAGCTGTCATTGACGGCTGTCCGTCACCGTCAAGGCCACGACACATAAGTGTAATTGTCAATAAACCAAAGAATTACCTTATGGTGATGGATGACGGCTAGTGCTGTCGGACGACTTTGACGGCCGACTATGATGGCTGTTAAAATTCCGCACGTCAATGTCGACCGACATTTCGCGGCCCACGTCAAGTGGATTACTTTGTATAACGATAAGTTTTGAGCCTTTCCCGAATTTATCATTACGCCGTCGTTAGTCGTTAAGCTATCGACGACGACGGCGCCTGACCTTATCAGTTTGGGACCGTTAGCTTAACGACTGGTGTCGGTCCGAGACCTTAACGACGACGATGACAGCGAACGGCGACAGTTCCGGGGTCTAGTCAGATGTGAAGCTTTGTGGCATGATTGTCCCCGTGGATCACTTATAAAAGCTAGTGTGGCCTATCACTGATGACATGTGGTGGTTCTAATGGTCATTCAGCGTCATTCGAGTGCTTTGTCTTATACTTTTTTTCATATTTTACACTATTGATTGGGAATCTGGAAGGGTGTCTCAGCTGACTTAGGTGAACCTGGACAGTAGCCATTAAAATGTGTTTCAAGCTGCAACTTCTTTAACCGTTTAACGGCCAACGTTCGCCTACGCGAACGCGTTACGTCATCGGACTCAGGAATGCGCCCAATAGTAATTTCCACGAAGCGTGTCTTGTTTTGTTTAGTTAAGAAGTCTACCAAGTGAAA
>Ga0209781_1000206_pt1 | contig 14435 bp, 12 predicted proteins | sample WorMetHERISLAND1_3_FD_187386 | JGI IMG/M metagenome (GOLD analysis project Ga0209781, IMG submission 187386) | Marine gutless worms symbiont microbial communities from Max Planck institute for Marine Microbiology, Germany - Olavius albidus HERON... | ecosystem: Host-associated > Annelida >...
GAGGGCGAATTGTCGGAAACCATAAATTCACCAAGCGTCCAGCTCAACTGTCACCGATTTCCGATTTTGAATCCCGCATCATGGACTTGGTGACTAACCCCAATGCTTAGCCATGTATATAATCGCCATTGTTTTACCCCCGGCTCCACGCCCCTTTTTTTCCCGAACACGGCGGGCGCCAAAAAAGGATTCATCCACTTCAGTCTCGCCGGAAAAGGCGATGAGGCGTCACAAAGCTGGGTGATTCTGGTTCGTAGCTTGAAGAACCGTTGATTGATCGTCGGGCAGCTTACATCACTCAGCGCGGCGAGTTTCGAGGCCGGTAGATTATGCGTAAAATAGAAAATGATCATTCTGAATTTGGCTTCCGAAAGGTGTGAACGCCTGAAATACCTTTTTTCTTTACATAACATAACCGTAGCATGCAGTTGCAGATGCTAAAGTTATCTAGACCCCTACGAATTACAGGTGCTCGGATGCGAAATCCGCCAACCGCGAGCGTTCGCCGCGGATCAGGGTGATGTGCCCACCGTGTGCCCAGTGCCTGAAGCGGTCGACCACGTAGGTGAGTCCTGAAGTGGTCTCTGTGAGGTAGGGGGTGTCGATCTGGGAGGTGTTGCCCAGGCAGACGATCTTGGTGCCGGGTCCGGCCCGAGTGATCAGCGTCTTCATCTGCTTGGCCGTGAGGTTCTGGGCCTCGTCCAGGATGATGTATTTGCGTAAGAAGGTGCGCCCGCGCATAAAGTTGAGAGAGGAGATGCGGATGCGGTTACGCAACAGGTCATTGGTCGCCGCCCGGCCCCACTCGCCGCCTTCCGTCTGGGTGAGTACCTCCAGGTTGTCCATGAGGGCCCCCATCCAGGGGGTCATCTTCTCCTCCTCGGTTCCGGGCAGGAAGCCGATGTCTTCTCCGACGGGCACCGTGACCCGGGTCATGATGATCTCACGGTACAGGTTGCGGTCCAGCACCTGGGACAGGCCAGCGGCCAGAGCTAGCAGAGTCTTGCCGGTGCCGGCGGCCCCGAGCAGGGTGACGAAGTTCAACCCCGGGTCCATGAGCAGATTGAGCGCGAAATTCTGCTCCCGGTTGCGCGCAGTGATGCCCCATACGTTGTGCCGAGGCGAGCGGAAATCCTCCGCCGGCTCGATGATCGCCTCGATGGGGGAGGGCCTCTCCCGAACGATGGCCTCGAAGTATTCGTCTGCCTCGAAATAAAGGCACTGGCTCGGATACCAGTCGACGATGTCCGGACCTGTGATTTTGTAGAAGGTGCGACCAGCCTTCTGTCGGGACTCCACGGCTTTGTCGTGGCAGGTCCAAAAACCCTGCAGCAGCTCCTCCTGTCCCGTGTAGAGCAGCGAGACATCGTCCAGTACCTGATCGTTGGCATAGTCTTCCGCCAAAACACCCAGAACCGTCGCCTTGATTCTGAGGTTGATGTCCTTGGAGACGATGATGACGGTGCGGTCCCGATGGATCTTCTGGAGGGCCTGGGCGGTGCCCAAGATGTGATTGTCGAGGTTGCTGCCCGGCAGTGACTCCGGGAGGTCGAGCTCCAACGGCGTTGTCTGGAAGAAGATGCGCCCATTGGCTTGGGTCCTATGGGCCCCGCCGTTCTCAGTACAGGGCGCAAGAGGCAGTCCGGCGGCGATTTTCTCCTTGTCGGCATCGCTCATGAGTCCGTCGAGAAAGCGGCTGACCTGGCGCACGTTCCGTGCTGTCTCCGACATCCCTTTTTTTGCCCTTATCGAGCTCTTCAAGCACGGCCATGGGCAGGTAAATGTCGTGTTCCTGGAAGCGGAACAGAGACGTGGGATCATGCATCAGCACGTTGGTATCGAGCACGAAGAGACGGGGCTTGTCGTTGTCGCGTTTGCTCATTTCCGACCCCGACGTGCGGTGGCATCACTCACGATTCGGAGTCCGGTACAGGGGTACCGGTATACCGAGAACAAATGAAGGGTCTAGATAACTTTAGCATCTGCAACTGCATGCTACGGTTATGTTATGCAAGGAAAAAACAGGTCTTTCAGGCGTTCACGCCTTTCGGAAGCCAAATTCAGACTGATCATGCGCTTATTTTACGCATGATCTACCGGCCTCGAAAGTCGCCGCGCTGAGTGGTGTAAGCCGCCCGACGATCAATCAACGGTTCTTCAAGCTATGAACCAGAATCGCCCAGCTTTGTGACGCCTCATCGCCTTTTCCGGCGCGGTTGAAGGGGATGAATCCTCTTTTGGCGCCCGCCGTGTTCGGGGAAAAAAGGGGCGTGGAGCCGGGGGTAAAACAATCCGTCTTCGGAATCCTGGAACAGCAGGGAACAGTCTACACAGAGTTGGTGATCCCCTCCGAAGCTGGGTAATGGTTGAAGTTTAAATGGAAACATCGCCGCTCGCAATGGGTTTGGCACGCCCCAGGCTCCACTCCCTCTCCCTCCGAGGGTGTCACAAAAGCCTCTCTCCCTGGGAGGGTGTCGCAAAAGGCACCGATCTTCGCCTTTTAACCCCCTCTCCCTAAGCTCCCTGGGAGCGCCGGCATCTTGCCGGCTTTCCGCAGGTACCGGCCCGGCGGGGGGCAAGGCGATATCCCCGGATCGGCGCCTCGGCGACGCCTGCCGCCTGGAAGGCGGCGCTCCCTGCCACGGGCTTTTGCGACACCCTCGCCGAGAGAGGGGTTGGGGAGGGGGGATCAAACAGGTCTATGCTAGCGCAGTCCTGAGTTATTCGGCGTTGGCTGCGGGATTCGACGTGTTGGGTTACGGCGCGTTCAACGCTGTTTGTGTTCTTCAAGATCGGCAGCGCACTTAACCCAACCCAAATCGGTCTTGCTTCGGAACAGAGTATCTACGTCCCAAGCGAGGTCCGCGCGGGCCGGCCGCGCGGGGGGATCGTGTGGGTGTAGGTTGCGTTAAGACACCGGTACTGATCCGGCAGACGATCAGCAAGCCTGTGTGCGTCGCAAAGCAACCCGCCGGATCCTGCGGACAACGCCGGATCATTCAGGTATTGCTACCCCTTCAGGGGCTCGAGTACCGCGTCCAAATTCAGCCCGTCACAGTAATCCGTGAACTCCTCGCGTAACCCTGCGATATGCATGTTTATGGGGATACCGATGGTGATGTGCACGGCGAACATCGGCGTTCCGGTATGCGCGGCGGCGTAGGTGCTGGTCGTTAGATCTTCGATGTTGATGCCGCGCTCCGAGAAGAACTTGGCCAGGTTGTTGACGATACCCGGATGATCCATGGAGATGACGTCCACTGCATAGGGCAACAGGTTGGCTTTGGCGGTTCTCTCTCTGGTACGCTTGGAGAGGATGGTCATGCCTAGCTGCCGCTCGAGCTCCGGCAGTGCGTTCTCGATCTTGGCCAGGGTGTTCCACTTACCCTGTACGAGAAGGATGGCCGCGAACTCTCCACCAAGGATGGTCATGCGGCTATCCTCGATGTTGCAACCGTGCTCGAGGATCGTCTTGGACAAGGTGTTCACGATGCCGGGGTGATCCTCCCCGAGGGCGGAGAGCACGAGGTAGGTCTTCTGCGTGGGCATGGTTTGAATCCCTAATGAGTCTTGTCAGCGGTCGGATCGGACATGAGTCTAGCATGGGCTCGAGCGCGCCTCGAATTGCCTGATGCGGTTCGCGATCAGGGTTGGTGGAGTCTTGCTACGGCATACCACGCTCATCGCATCCTACACCCGAAGCGAGGTCGGAGCAGACTGGAAACTGCAGTCAGGTTGTACTACCCGAATTACGGCAAGATAATATGCCCTGATTTTCACCTCCCGGAGTCGCGTTATTATGTTTCGCGGTAGCATCGTTGCCTTGATCACGCCTATGCATGAAGATGGCCGGATCGACGAGGATTCCCTGCGTCGGCTGGTCGATTTCCACGTGGAAGGCGGCACCTCGGCAATCGTGGCCGCCGGAACCACCGGGGAATCCGCGACCCTGGATGGACAGGAGCATTGTGCGCTCGTGCGCAGTGTCGTGGAGCTCGCCGCGGGTCGCATCCCGGTGATCGCGGGGACCGGCGCGAATTCCACCACCGAGGCCATTACACTGACCGAGTGCGCGCACCGGGCCGGAGCAACAGCGGCCTTGTTGGTCACACCCTATTACAATAAGCCCACCCGGAAGGGACTGTATCTGCACTTCAAGGCCATCGCCGAGGCTGTGGAGATTCCACAAATCCTGTACAACGTACCAGGGCGGACGGCCTGTGATCTGTTGCCCGAAACGGTGGGGCGGTTGTCCCGGATACCGAACATCGTGGGTATCAAGGAGGCAACCGGAGACCTGAGGCGGCTCGTTCGCCTGAAGTCTCTGTGCGTGGAGGATTTCGATCTGCTGAGTGGTGACGATGCGACTGCCTGCGAGTTCATTCTGCAGGGCGGCCATGGGGATATATCGGTGACCGCCAATGTCGCCCCCCGGACCATGCAGCGGATGTGTGCCGCGGCCCTGTCCGGTCGGCGCGACGAGGCGCTGGCGATCAACGCCCGTCTCGGGCTCCTGCACCGGGGTCTGTTCGTACAGTCCAATCCGATACCTGTGAAATGGGCGGTCGCTGAAATGGGGCTGTCGTCGCGGGGGATCAGGTTGCCGCTGACTTGGCTGACGGAGGATGCGCAACCCACGGTACGGGCTGCCATGGAGCAGGCGGGTGTCATTTGAGGGATTAGGGGCTGTTGACATTCAACCCGTAGATACTCTGTTCCGAAGCAAGACCGATCTGCGTCCTAATTCCCAAAAAGTGACCACTGATCTATAAATTTGGATTGGGTCTAGATAACTTTAGCATCTGCAACTGTATGCTCCGGAGCGTCGCCATTTTTCGCGCAACCCGAAATGAGGTCCGTCCGGTTTCGGGTGCAAACAATGGGGCGACGGCCATTGCCTTCGGTGGCCCGCGTTCGTCCCGGCGCGCACTCCGCGCGGCACCAGGACTCCCGCAATGACTTGACGCCGTGTCGCATGGTCTGGCATTTCGTCTCCGCCGGCGCTCACGCGCCGGACTCCGACCAAACGCTCGGCCCTACGCCGGGGGCGGCGCACTCCGCTCGGCGCTTACCCTCCCTTGCTTCCCTGTGCTCCTCCTCGGAGGCCAAATTCAGACTGATCATCATGCGCTATTTTACGCAAGATCTACCGGCCTCGAAACTCGCCGCGCTGAGTGATGTAAGCCGCCTGACGATCAATCAACGGTTCTTCAAGCTACGACCTAGAATCGCCCAGCTTTGTGACGCCTCATCGCCTTTTCCGGCGAGACTGAAGTGGATGAATCCTTTTTTGGCGCCCGCCGTGTTCGGGGAAAAAAGGGGCGTGGAGCCGGGGGTAAAACAATCGTCTTCGGAATCCTGGAACGGCAAGGAAAGGTCTACACGGAGATCGTCCCGGATGCCTCCAAGAGGCCGCTACAGGCCGTGATTCGGGGCCAGGTAGCCCCTCCGATAGCATCATCCACTCGGATGGCTGGAGGGGCTATAATGGGCTGGTGGATATGGGTTATCAGAAGCATCTCCGCGTCCATCCGTAACAAATTTGCGCGAGGCAATTGCCATATCAATGGCATTAAATCATTCCGGTCATATGCTAAACGGAGGCTTGCAAAATTCAAGGGCGTTCCCAAACATACGTTTCATCTACACCTCAAAGAATGTGAATTCAGGTTTCATCATCGAGAGAAAAATCTCTATGATAAAATACTCTCTCTGCTGAGCGAAAATCCTCTCTAAAGTTATCTAGACCCTCTGTAAAATTGTGTAGAGATCCGAATTGCTGTCAAGGCGATTCTTGATGATAGCGACGAGGGTGTAAACCGAGATAGCGATCCAAATCTGGCTTTTGACCGCGTTCTCGGAGGTCCTGAAGAACGATTTGATACGTAGGTGTTGCTTGATCCACTTGAAGAATAATTCAACTTGCCACGGTATCGGTAGAGATCCGTGGCTGTCTGCGCTGGAATGGCGAAGTTGTTGGTCAAGAAGTTGAACGTCTTGCTAGTCTGAACATCGTGGTAGCGGATATATGGCTGGGGGTAGTCACGCATGGACTTATCTACTAAGCTAATATCAATATTTCGGATTTTCATTCACCCGATGATTTCAAAATTTGCGGTCAGCAATGAACGCAAGTCCGGTTGGTATTTGCGCGGGTTCTTGAAAAATTTTTCACGCGCTGTTCGAAATTCGACAAACGTTTCATAATACCGATTGTAGAGGACTCTCTTCTTAAAAAATCCCCATAATCGCTCGATCAAATTCAGATTCGGCGCATACGGCGGGAGGAAAACGAGCTGAATGCGTGAGGCTTTCAGGTAGTCTTAAAGTGCTTTGGAACGGTAGTAAGGTGCGTTGTCACAAATGACATAAATGCACATGGCCATGGGGTGGAACGCTACGAGTTGCTCGAACAACGCGATAGTCGAGTCAGCGTTGATGGTGTCGTCGCAGCGAACCACGGGCTCCAACCGTTCCAGGTCAATGGCCCCATTGATATTGAGGCACCGTCGCCCGGTGTTGGTGGGGATTACCTGCTCCTCGCCACGCTTGATCCAACCGCCGGCAAGCACCGGATGGTGTTGCGGATGAGTTGCATCCATAAAATAGATGGGATCATCCTGACCCTGGAGATTGCGGATATGGTCGTACGTTTCGAGGAATTGCGTTTGCGCTTCCCGGTCGGCCTTGCCAGGCACCAGCCGGGGTTTCTTGTACACATAACCCAACCGGCGCAGCACTGCGGTCATGCCACTCTCCGTGTAAGATACCCCAAAGGTTTCCTTCACCCAGTAGGCGACCGCTTTGGTCGAGAGGTACAGGTTTGCTTGAAGGTGGGCGTCCAATTCCACCAGGTGCTTGGCCTTGAGTAAGCCAACGCTGCCACCGACGCTGGCGCCAACACGTCTCAAGCCCTCAAGACCACTTTTGCCATAACGCTTGAAGTGCGCGCACACCGTGTTGGGATCGACCAGCAAAACTTCCGCCACCGCCTCGGCTGTCCAGCCGGTCGCCAGCAACACCACAGCTTTGATGCGGTCGGCCTCGCGTTTGTCTCGGGTGCGGCGGTGCGCCTGACGCAGGTCGGTGAGCTGGTCAGGTGACAGGGCGTAGTCGAGCATAGCGACTATCATACGTATTTTTCAAAAAGTTATGAACAATTCTTCAACTAAAAAATGATATATAGTAGTATAGTTAGGTAGCGTTGACATTCACAACCGACTGATTGATTCACCCTCTCCCCAACCCCTCTCCCAGCGGGAGAGGGACTTTTGTGACTCCTTCCTGGAGGGAGAGGGGGTCAAAGGGCGAGATCGGTCCTTATTGGTGCCTTTTGCGACACCCTCTCCAGGGAGAGAGGCTTTTGGGGATTCGGCTCTCATCCTGGACCTATGACATATTGCGGGCGTTTAAACCCGTGAAAACAGTTGGTTAGCGTTAAATATCAACAATACCTAGTCGGCGTTAACTGTCAACAGCCCCTGGCTGCTGTAATGATCGGCAATCCCAAACCAATCCGAAAGTCGGCCTCCGAGGGCGAGGTAGCGGCCTTTCTGCGCCAGGCGGCGAAGACGCCGATACCTGCCGCGGGCGGACGTGGCCGTTTGATCTTCGCCATGGACGCCACCGCGAGCCGCGAGCCTATGTGGGACCGGGCGGCCGAGATCCAGGCGGCCATGTTCAGCGAGAGCGCGGAGCTGGGGGGGCTGGAGATCCAACTGTGTTATTACAGTGGTGTTTTGGGATTTGAATGCTCCCCTTGGTACCAAGAGGCCGCCGCGCTTCGCGACTGCATGACTGGGGTCTCCTGCGCGGCGGGGCTCTCTCAGATCGCCCGTGTGCTCCGACATGCCAAGGCGGAGTCGCGGCGCGGTAGGGTGAACGCCCTGGTGTTCGTGGGCGACTGTGTCGAGGAGAGCCCGGACGAGCTGGCCGGGCTTGCCGAACGGCTTGGTCTCCTGGGTCTGCCTGCCTTCGTATTCCAGGAGGGAGCTGATCCCGGAGCCGAGCAAAGCTTCCGCCAAATCGCGCGCTTGAGTGGCGGTGCCTATTGCCGTTTCGACGCGAGTAGCCCCCGGACCCTGCGTGACTTGCTGAGCGCCGTCGCGGTCTACGCCGCCGGGGGACGCACGGCATTGGAGCACTTCGGGAGCAAGCGCGGCGGCAAAGCCCTGCGCCTGGTCCACCAGCTCGTCAAAACGTGACCATTCCCGAGCGATGCTTGGTCGTCTGATCGTACTGATCGCGCTGATAGGCGCAGTGCTCTGGTTCCTGCATTGGTTCAGACACACTCCTCCGGAACGAATTGCCGGGATACTGCGTCGCTCCCTGTTCTGGGGTGCCGTGGGAGTTCTGGTGCTCCTGGCGGTCAGCGGTCGCCTGCATCCCCTCTTCGCGGCTCTCCCCGCCGCCGTTCCCCTGGTCATCCGGGTCCTCAATCTGCTGCGGCTGTTGCCGATGATCCGGCAGGCCATGCACGCCCTGGGTCTGTCCGGGAGAGCAGGGACAACCGCAGGCACCGGAAGACAGACATCCTCAATCCGCACCCGTTTTTTGGAGGTGACCCTGGACCACGCCAGCGGCGAGATGGATGGGCTGGTGCTGGAAGGACCCTTCCAGGGTCGCCCTTTATCCGCGCTGGACCTGGAGCAGATATTAGATCTGCTGACTCTGTGTCGAAGCGGGGACGCCCAGTCCGTCGCGGTACTCGAGGCCTATCTCGACCGGGCCCGGGGTGGCGATTGGCGGGAACGCGCGGGAGGGGCAGGAGCCGTACCGCCAGCGGCCGCTGCCGCGCTGACCCCGGAAGAGGCGCTTGCGATTCTCGGCCTTGAGCCGGGGGCAAGCAAGCACGCGATCCGCGCCGCTCACCGTCGCTTGATGCAGCGCTTCCATCCGGACCGTGGCGGCTCGGATTACCTGGCGGCCAAGATCAACGCGGCGAAGCGGTTGCTTCTGGACGAATAGACCCTACCCAGAGGAGACCGGGCAAAGCCGCCTTCGACGCCGCTCACACAATCGTCCTCAGCTAGCGGGTAATTTCATTAATATTGTTGGTTGTCATTTCGAGCGTAGCGAGAAATCCTTGTCCCGACGAAGGAGGGATCTTGTGCGCTGGAAACCTTGCCAAGCCAGAAAATCCCTCGCTACGCTTCGGGATGACAGGGATTGCTTTTAACAGAAAATTTTGATGAAACGGGACTAGGTAGTGTTGACAATGAGTAGATCCCCTGTTCCGAAGCAAGACCGATTTGCGTCCTAATTCCCAAAAAGTGGCCACTGATTATAAATTGGATTTATTAAGTGGTCGTTTCAGTGGGTGGGAAGAGGCGGCGGCTGTCGAAGGGAGAGTTCGTTCTAAGCATGGCATGGATGGCGAGCAAGAGTTTGCGCATGACCGCGCAGATAGCCTGGAGCTCCTTGAGGCCGCGGGTATCGATGAGATGGCGGTAGAAGGCTGATATTGGGGTCATGGCGAGCGGCGCTGAGAGCGGGCATATAGAGAGCGATCCGCAAGTAACGGTTCCCGGCCTTGGACAGGTGGGGCTTTTTGCTCACGCTGGAGCCGGACGGGTGCTGACATGGATCGAGGCCGGCCATGGCGCCCCACTGCTTGGCGCAGGCGATACTGGTGGCGCTGACGAGCAGCTTGCAGGATTGCTGGAGCGCCTCATCCGCCGCAATGAGGTCGAAGACCTGGCGGCGCAGGTACCCGATCTGAGCGTCGAAGTGGGCGCTGCTCTGGTGCCGGCTAGCAATCAGGAAGTTGGGTGTCGTCGTGGTTTGTTGCACCGCATGGAGCTGGTTCTTAGTTTGGGTGCGGAGCTTGGTTGATCGCTGCGATGTGGCGCGCGCAGGCGTGGATGGCCAGTGCCAGGTCGTCGGGGTGCTGCCAGGGTGAAGGGCATGCGCTGGGCGAACTGAGCCAACACCGCGGCATCGACGGCATCGGTCTTGGTGCGGGTCTGCATGCCTCGGTGAAGCGTTTGGCGGCCTTGGGGTTGATCACCATGCGGGCCAGCCCAGCGTTATCTAGAGCGAGGGCGAGGTGATACTGGCCGGTCCTCTAGGCGGGCACGGCTCACCTTCGCCTTACGCAGGCGTTTGCTCAGGGGCGCGTAGCCTTGGGGGGTGTTCTTGAATTCGCAGGGCTTTTGACATCAATTCCGGCGACCTTCATGTTCGGTTCTCCCGTGAGTAAAAACCCGTTAGGATGGTGACTTGGTTCCCCGACCCTGGACCCTCGTCTACCGACCTTGTGTATGCAGGTTCACGAGCACCGCTCACGGCCTCAGATACTCTCCGGCATGGACGAAGAGGGCGGGGAGCCAATCTGTCCGTTCAGGCTCGAGGCCTCAGGATGGGACGGCTTCCCCAGGTTCTCTCCATCAACTCCCTTTATAACCTTTTATAACCTTCCTTGGCATTTCCCTGGAAACAGAAAATGTAAGGTTGGGTAAAGCAAGCACCCAGCAAGAGGACTCAAGGCTGTGGTCATGCCGCGCGGAATCCTAAACCGCGATGGCGTGGGAAACGGTACATCGCGCAGCGTGCCCATCACCTGTCGATGGGCACGCTGCGCCTGTTTGGTCTCTCGGCAAGCGGCTGCGGTTAGGAAAGCCCTGCGCAATAACCAGCGCTTGAGGCCTTTCGGATAGACAGGCTTCACTTTACCCATCCTACCAATTGTCAACAGGCTTTAGTGTCGTGCCGACAGGCCGTACCTTGCCCATCGACCTTTACTCCCCCTTTTTTTGCCCGCACTCACTCAACTATTCGTTCCTCGATGCCCTCCCCGTGAGGGTAGTGGCAAATTTATTAAGTTGTTAGCATAGAAGGGGTTATTAACCAGGTTCCATTTCTTGTTTGATCCCCTCTCCCCAGCTCTCTCCCGGAGGGAGAGGGAGCGCAACGCGAGGTGTGCCCAACATACTGCTAGCATTTCGTTTCTCCATATTTTGCATGTATCACGTAGGGTGGGCTGTGCCCACTAATACCGTGTTTAGATGGTGGGAGTGGACAGCTATCCACGCCTCCGCTTCATCGTTAGCGGTTCGGCTTGCTGCTGCGTTGCGCATGAAAAGCTGCGAGTCGGGCACCGGCCGCTTCACCGAGTTCTTGTTACCACCTTTGACCTTCGCGGAATATTTGAACTTTGCCGACAGAGAAGAGGAGTTGATCGGGCAACAACAAGGAGGCGCCGGACCTGCACGCTTTCTTGCACGGGATATCGATGCGCTCAACACGGAGTTTCTGAACTATCTCAACTACGGGGGATTTCCGGAGGCGGTGATGAATGAGGCAGTGCACGCCGACCCGTCTCGGTTTCTGCGCCAAGACCTCATCGACAAGGCTTTGCTGAAGGACTTGCCGAGCCTTTACGGAATTTCCGATACCCAGGAGCTGAACCGTTTCTTCAACGTGATGGCCTTCAACACGGTCGGTCTCGAGGCACTGTCGAAGCATTCAGGCATCGCCAAGCAAAGGCTGGGAGAATACCTGGAATATCTGGAGGCAGCCTTCCTGATTCGAAGGGTGCACCGCATCGATGCCGGCGTCTTGCGCATGAAGCGTACACGGACCTTCAAGGTCTATCTCACCAACCCATCGGTTCGTGCTGCGCTGTTCGGCTTCGTCCGGGGCGATGATACAGCCATGGGTAAGCTGGCGGAGACCGCTGTGTGGTGGCAATGGTTGCACGACACGAGTATCAGTCAATCGCTGCACTACGCGTACTGAGGGCCGGCCGTCAGAATTTAGAAGTGGATATCGTTTCCCTGGATTCCCGCACGCCGAAGCCGCGCTTCGCGATCGAGATCAAATGGTCCGATGCCATCGTCGGACAGGGCAAAGAGCTACATGGTCTGAAGAACCTTGCCGAGCGCCATGAGCTGGCGCGTTTTTTCCCGTTGGTTGCTACCCGTACACGTTCCGGAGAGTTAGGGCTGGACGCATCACTATCCACTTCGTCCCCGTGGCTTTGCATTGTTATACGATCGGCCGAAATCTGCTGCGTCCTAAAGTTCGGCGAAACCGATGTTGGTGGGCCGTCAGGGATTTGAACCCCGGACCAAGGGATTATGAGTCCCCTGCTCTAACCGCTGAGCTAACGGCCCTTGGGCTCATTATTCCGAATCGAGGAAGCTCTTGAACTTCTCGGAACGTGTCGGATGGCGTAGCTTGCGCAGGGCCTTAGCCTCGATCTGACGAATCCGCTCGCGCGTGACATCGAACTGCTTACCGACCTCTTCCAGGGTGTGGTCGGTATTCATATCGATGCCGAAGCGCATGCGCAGCACCTTGGCCTCCCGCGAGGTGAGGCTGGCCAGCATGTTCTGAGTCGCCTCACGCAAGCCTTCGACGGTAGCGGACTCCACGGGGGCGATCACCCCGGCGTCCTCGATGAAATCACCCAGATGGGAATCCTCGTCGTCGCCGATGGGGGTTTCCATGGAGATGGGCTCCTTGGCGATCTTCAGGACCTTGCGCACCTTGTCTTCGGGCATTTCCATCCGTGCGGCGAGCTCCTCGGGCGTGGCCTCGCGCCCCATTTCCTGGATCATCTGGCGGGAGATGCGATTGAGCTTGTTGATGGTCTCGATCATGTGCACCGGGATGCGGATCGTCCGCGCCTGATCGGCGATGGAGCGGGTGATGGCCTGACGGATCCACCAGGTGGCATAGGTGGAAAACTTGTAGCCGCGCCGGTACTCGAACTTGTCCACGGCCTTCATGAGGCCGATGTTGCCCTCCTGGATCAGATCCAGAAACTGCAGACCGCGGTTGGTGTACTTCTTGGCGATGGAAATGACTAGGCGCAGGTTCGCCTCGACCATCTCCGTCTTCGCACGGCGAGCCTTGGCTTCCCCGATGGACATCCTGCGGTTGACGTCCTTGATCTCGCCGATGGTGAGCATATTCTCCTGCTCCATGTCCTGCAGCTTACGCTGGGCCCGGAGGATATCCCGGGCATTCGCCGCAAGTCGCTCTCCGTAGAACCCACCGCCAGCAAGCTGCCGGTCGATCCAATCCAAATCGGTCTCGTGGTCCGGAAAGGTATCGATGAATACTTTGCGCGGCATGCCGGCCACTTCCACCGCCAGGCCCATGATCACGCGCTCCTGGGTGCGGATCTTCCCAATGGTTCGGCGCAGGATCTCCACCAACACCTGGAAAAGGTTGGCCATCAGCTTGAAGTGCAGGAAGGCCCCGGAGACCTCCTGCATGGCGGCGCGGGTCCGCTCATCGTCCCGTCCGAACCGCTCCAGGCAATCGCACATCACTGCATAGTGGTCGCGCAGCAGCCGTACCCGGCGGGTGACCTCTTCCGGATCCGGGCCCGGATCCACCACCGCTTCCTCGTCGTCGTCCGTGGCTGACTCGGTTTTTCCGTTCCTGGCCGCGGCGGGTGCTGGCACCTGATCGTCGGCGTCGGCGAACCCCGAGATGACATCGGAGAGACGAACCTCTCCGTTCTCCACCTGGGTGAAGATATCCAGCAGTTTTTCAATCGTGGGGGGGTAGGTGGAAAGGGCGGAAAGGACCTGATTGAGAGCGTCCTCGATGCGCTTGGCGATCCGCAGCTCGCCCTCCCGGGTCAGCAGCTCCACCGTACCCATCTCCCGCATATACATGCGCACCGGGTCGGTGGTTCGCCCGAACTCGTTGTCCACCGATGCCAGCGCAGCCGCTGCGGCCTCGGCGGCCTCGTCGTCGGAGACGGTGGAATCGCTCAGGGTCTGATCGATTTCCGCTGGCGTGGTCTCGTGCACCGTGATCCCCATATCGTTGATCATGTGCACGATATCTTCGATCTGCTCCGGCTCAACGATGCCGGGCGGCAGGTGGTCGTTGACTTCGGTATAAGTCAGGAAGCCCTGCTCCTTACCCTTGGCGATCAATTGTTTGAGCTGGGATTGTTGCTGTTCTTGATCCATAAGGGACCTGCGGGCTCCGGGTGTTGAATCACGAATGATTAATCCCTTAGTTTATCATAAATTGATGAGAATTTTTTTACCGATCCGAAGTAAAACCTGGAAGGAAGTGCAACCAGCGCTAAAGTACAACCGGCAGTCAAGGTACCTGGTTGGGGACATGACCCCGAAAAGCGGTCAGGTGCCGCCGACACCTCACGAGCTACATTCGAGAAAAAACGCAGATGGCAACGCCGAATATGCCCCATGCCCTGGCGGCGGGGGAGATGATCGAGGAGTTTCGAATCATCCGGGGTTCTGGGTGGGGGAGGCTTTGGTGTCGTCTACGAAGGTGAGAATACCCACCTCCCGGAAACGGTCGCGATCTAAGGAATTTCGGCTCATGGGGCCAACTGAGTGAGAGCTATCCAACCGCCTCGTCAAGCCTGAGAATCAGCTTCCCAAAATGAGTTGCCAAAGGAGAAGCCGATGATCCGTTTCTCAACCCTCGATTTGATGGAT
>Ga0209781_1000207_pt1 | contig 14425 bp, 7 predicted proteins | sample WorMetHERISLAND1_3_FD_187386 | JGI IMG/M metagenome (GOLD analysis project Ga0209781, IMG submission 187386) | Marine gutless worms symbiont microbial communities from Max Planck institute for Marine Microbiology, Germany - Olavius albidus HERON... | ecosystem: Host-associated > Annelida >...
CCCCCCCCCTTCGCAAATTTCTGGATCCGCCCCTGAATAGGGCATGTTACCATTAGAATCAGACTGTAAAACATTGATTTCCATAAAGTAGACATCCTAACGAATCGCACGATACCTCATTTGCCTTGTTCTAAAGTGGGCTAAAGTGGGTAGGGGTAACTTAAAATAAGGCTCTTTTTTGGTCTCAGACGCTCCACTATGTACACGAAATCAAAATTACGGACACGGCGGAAATAACTATAGCTGGCACTAACCCCAACCCTGAACCCTAAACGACCCACTACCGCCCAATTTCACCAGTGCGGAAAATTAATTCGAAAAAGTTTTTAAAAATTAATACAAAATATCTTAGCCGCGACGGGATTCGAACCCAGGATCGTGCAGTCGGCAGTCGACGACGCTAACCACTCGGCCACCGTGGCAGCAGCCAGAATGTGTTTAAAATATCTATTTAACGTTACTCCGTGGTGACTGGTGAGAATTATACTTCCGGTCGCCGTGTCCGTAATTTTGGTATCGTGTACACGGCGGCCGTGTCCCTACCTACTATGTACATTTTTAATGGCATAGTAGAGATGCGCGAGTCGTTAAATTTCTACTTCTTCTCTCTAGTCTACTCTTGTTCAGTTGTTCTCTGATACGACCGTATGGCAAGCCCTTTTACTATTTAATCGTTCAATTACGGATATGTACATCATCATCATCATCATGAAATGAAAATTTCCCCCCCGCCGGAAACGCCGGGAAAACTTATCAACATTAATAAATAGACTGAATTTGTATATACTGCTGGATTCAGGATTCCAGGGGGCAATCCGGCCATCACCCTCTTCTAGGGAACTCTCTCTAAGGTGGCACAGTCGATGGGTAAGACAATTTTTCGCTCGCTTAGCTCGCAGTTACATATTACACAGATAATTGTCATTCTAGATGCAAATAAAAGATTCACGGGCTTTGCCCCTCTGACTCCCAGGACCAGGGGCTCTGACTGAACCCCGCGTCTGGACCCCGCTGTGGGCATAGCCTCCCCTGTTGTAGTCTCGCGCTCCCGCGCTTGTTATGGAGTCCCCTTGCTGAAGCCAGGGGCGTCTACTCCACTGAAGCATCGAAGCAGCCTGCGTCCTGGCAAAAACGACGGGTGGGAATATTAAGGGGGAAAAGAAAGATTAAGTTAAGCACATAGGCTATTTGCATTATATAGTCTTGCTCTCACTTTCCCAAAAATTTTCTCGCTCGCTACGCTCGCTCGATTACATTTTATCATCCAATTAAAAATGCAAGCATGCAGCGTGACTTTACCAAGCCCGGTTATATTTTTGGTGTTATTATCCCTGACAGCCACCTCCCAAAATGCACTAAAACACGACCAAAATGGCATAAAATTACGCATAAAACGTCCAAACACCCCAGACCCACCCCCTGAGGAGCTTACGACGCTCCCCAGACCCTCTACTCAGCTGGGGGATTGGATAAACTTCTACCACTGTCTCCACCGTCACTTCACGTCCAGTGTCCCCTCCCTGAAGAAAAAAAAATTTTCTGTATCGCCACTGTATTAAACACTATGCGTCAGCGAATAACAGCAATAGCACAAACTCTGATATTGCACAAAAAAGCGATATTTTGTTGAAAATCGCAATGAAAATACCAATAAACAGGCGTTATTACAGCGTTCACGTGCTGCATATGCATGGGGCATCGCATAGGCTATGAAATTTAACAGAAAACACAGGTCATATGCCAGACAGATCAGGGGAAGTCTGCGTCCTGGTCTTATGCGGGGGATAGACGCCCCTGACTGAAGCCCTGGATCCGCCAATGTTCGTATATGAAGTTGAAGTTTCAATTTGACAGTGAAGAATGTTGCTCATTATATACGTTATGTGAAACGCTGTAACAGACGGTGAATTGACAGTGTGGATCCTCACAAAAATTGGTCCAGGGCCTTGAATTTTTGTTGTTGTCTTTATATTTTTGTCTGTTTACTACAGTGAAGAACTCCTTTTCAACACACGTAATTGGTAAAAAAAGTGTGCTATATTTTGCTAATATTTGTTGCCAAATTTCAAAAATTTTTCTGGGGGCACAGCCAGACCCCCGTTGGGGAGGGGCCCCAAACCCCACCCCTTCGATCGCTCCCATACTCCTTCCCCCTGAACATTACTATCCCCCCCCGGTCTTTGGGGGTCTAGATGAAACACTGGATATGTACATATCCGTAATTGAACGATTAAATAGTAAAAGGGCTTGCCATACGACCGAGAGTCCGAGACGCGTCGTGTAACTATTATATTTTCTTGTACTTTTGGTGTTATTATCCCTGAGTGATAGCCCCATTCCAAAATGCACTAAAACGACTAAAATGGCACAAAATTGCGTATAAAATGTCCAGACGTCGTTTTCGGCTGGGGTTCCGCTCCAGACCCCACCGGGGGAGCCGGGGAGCTTACGACGCTCTCCCAGACCCTCTAGTCGACTGGAGGATATGATAAACTTCTATAGGCCTACCACTATCTCCACTTTCACTTCACGTCCACTGTCCCCTTCCCAAAAACAAACAATTTTCTGTATCGCTAGCACTGATGATGCTGCATATGCATGGGGCATCGCATAGGCTATAAAATGTAACAGAAAACATCCTATAGGTCATATGCCAGACCGATCAGGGGGGATCTGCATCCTGGTCTTATGGAGGCATAAACGCCCGTCATCTGTAGAATAAACTTTCCTTCCAAATCCGGTAACAACTGTCTAGTATAAGCATCAGATGGTGGATATTTAACTCTGGCCTACGCCACGCAGCGCCGTCGAGCACTAGTAGGCCTGAGTCTAGGCCTACGTGTCAGCTGATCACTATTAGAGTAATATTGAGTAATATTGTATTCAGTAATATTGTAGCTAATCGTTGTGTAAATTCTATTTTAACGCCACGCCGCTGTTTGAAATGCACTGAGGAACGACTGTACTAACAGTATCAATGATCACTGGCGTAGCCAGGACTTTGTCTTGAGGGGGACCTGAGAACCGAGGCGCCGTGGCGCCGAGTTCGAGACGCCGAAGGCGTCGAGCGGGGAGGGGAATGTGCGGGGATGGGAATGAGCGGGGAGGGGAATGAGCGGGGAGGGGAATGAGGAGGGGGTATCCCCCTCCCCAGCCGACTATAGAGGGTCTGGGGGAGCGACGTAAGCTCCCTCAGCGGGGTCCGGGGCGGAGCCCCGGCCGAAAACGGATTTTGGTGCATTTTGAGCTTGAAAAAAAAACGAATCTGGTGATGACTATTTGATATTTTTGTCATTTTTATAGTGCATATTTAGAGTCAAATTTACAAGGCTAGCATTGATATTTCTTTTCTCATTCGCTGGGGGCCTAGGCCCCTCAGCCCCCCCCCCTCTGGTTATGCCTATGTCAATGATGATTGTGTGTTAAATACTGTCTTTGTATAGCAGCATTTTGTGATATTTTGTCAACTCAGTAACTTCGTTTCACACAAAACCACATGAGAAGGTCTAGTGACAGAGTTATAAATCACTGAGTGCTTAAATGACAGAAATATATCATTAACATTGTTAATATGACAATCAAAACTGTTAATATGATTATTTTAAAACACCAAAACCATTAATAAAGTAAGAACTCAGAATGAAATCAAAATTCTGAATCTGCAGGATCAATTTCAGTTGAAATTCTCCAACTGAAGACCGCAAATAAGGCACCCAAATTAAACCACACTGGCATGAGTGTACTATACTGCTCCTATAACCACAACTACTACTACTGCTGCTACTACTACAACTGAAACTACTACAGATAGATGTCAAGATGTCATGGTTTTGCACCACATTTTATTAAGCTGATTGTTAAAACTAAACACACACACACACACACACACACACTTCTACTAAACACACACTGGCTGGGTCTACTAAACAGACAATATTCAGCAAATAATAGCAACAACTGAACAATCAAATAGGCATTACACAACAAAACAAACAACCCACACACAACTAACTGCTGGCACGCATGCACACACTCACTCTCACACGTCACTAGTTGTGAGATTGCGTTAGGCTTAAGGCCTTCGTTTTACAGGAGAAAGCCACTGTTGCAGCTGCGCTATTTATTATCGTTCCGTCCTCGGTAGTTCCTAATTTGTATGCGTGACGTACCGTGGAGCAGAAACCCCTGAATCGATCATACGAGATTTGGGGTCAATAACTAGGCTACGTCGGCAACCGCACCTCATATTCCAAATATGGGAGCGATCGGTCTACGTCGGTGGTCTGGGCGCATGCGTCAAATATCACTGTCTGTGACTTTCTTTTCGTTCTCGTCATTTCTTCAACACGCGTGCAGGTCGCCGCGGTTAACCGATTCTGACGCTCAATGCTAGCATATCAACGTGCGTGTTTTCACGCAAGGAAGTGCCTTATGGGGTCTTGATGCTGCAAAGTAATGTTTAGGGGTAAAAAGCCTTTAAACCCCCAAAAACAAAATTTTGGGGTCGTGAATAGGCGTTTTAAGCCTAATTTGCAAAATATTTCGTTAAGCCTATCTTTGAAAGTATAAATTCATTACAACGAAATTTGAACACAGGATTGACGTCAACAAGAAGACCTCGTGGGTGGTCCAGCGTTGCCTAATAGTAATTCAAGATGGCGGAGAGCCGCCATTTGGAATTTTTGACAAAACTCAACAACTCGGCCGCCGGTCGAGGTAGCTTTATGAAAACATATATGACAAAACTCGACACTGGAAGTAAATTCAAGATGGCGGCGGCAGTTGAGCAGCTTCAACTTGTAATAAGATAACAAGCGACGACATGGAGCAATTTGATCATGATCACTCATGTGAAACCAACCAACGACGTAGATTACAGAGATCACTGCAACTGACTCATCCACTGCTAGATAAAAGTTTACAAGAAAGCTGTGCTATCGCAATGATGACCGCGCAATGCGCCCTACATATGGGTGCCCTGAAAATTTTCGGGACTCTCTGACTACGCCCACCGCACTATTCCCAACATTTTCATGGGCTTTTGTTTCGATCAACCCGATGAATGTTCCTACAAAATTTGAAGTCCGTAGCTTTACCCCTTCCTCAGATAATAGGGGGTACCCAAAAAATTTGGGCAGTCCCTGGATACGCCCACGCTCCCTTTTCTCCAAAAATTTTAATGGGCTTTTATTCGAATAGGCCCTGTAAATATACCCGCCAAATTTGAAGTCCGTAGCTTTACCAGTTCCTGAGATAACAGGGGGTACTCAAAAAAAATTGGGCAGTCCCTGGATATGCCCACGCTCCAATTTCTTCTAAATTTTTAATGGGCTTTTACTTGGATTGGCCCTGTGAATGTATCCGCCAAATTTGAAGTCCGTAGCTTTACCTGTTCCCGAGATAAGACGGGGCAGCTAAGTTGCAAGCCCCCAGTTTTGGGGAAGGGGAGGCCGTAGGGCGTCCTGGATAGTACCGTTCGAAAGAGCGTTGGTGAATTTCTATTGGCCGTCCATAGTAACTTTTCCTCTACCTTTACGCGTTTCAGAGATATTGCCGCTTTTGTTCTCCAGCATGCCACTTTGTCCCTAACTCCCAGGTTGCTCGTGCAATTAGTTTCCAAGATATCCAACCTATGTGATCACAAATCACCAACGTTACAGACAGACGGACGGACGGACGGACGGACGACATGCGATCGCAAGACCGCGCATTTGCACTAAAGTGCACTGCGCGGTAATACAAGAAAGCCCAGCTGACGCAAGGGTTACGCGCGACAGCGCCATCATTCCAAGATGGCCGTCAGCCGCCATCTTGGATATTATCAAACCGCAAATAGCATGCATTCGAACCACCGACCCCGAAAACCCTTGTATATAACCAGACATGGAGTGGATTGGATGCACCATTTGCGAGACATTCGCCTTTAAACTATACTGTGACCTTGAAACTGGCGTTTGGGGTCACTCAAGGTCATTGAAAGTGGCACCATTAGATCGGCCGACCCCGAAAACCTGACCCCAGAAGCAAACATGACGTCGATTGGCACAACAGTTGCGAAGTTGTGGCCATTTTTGTATGTCCAAGATGGCCGTCAGCCGCCATCTTGGATTTCATCGAACCGCAAATAGCGCTATTCGATGCGCCAACCCCAAAAACCCCAACCTAGAACCAAACATGGATTGGTCGGATGCACCTTTTGCGAGATATTCGCCTTTAAACTACACTGTGACCTTGAAACTGGGGTTCGGGGTCACTCAAGGTCATCGAAAGTGGCACTATTCGATAGAACACATACGCCTTTATATTCGTCTTCCACAGTAACTATGCCTCTATCTATAGTGTACCCTTTGCGAGATATAGTCGCATATTGGTCGAAAATTGCTAGTTTTTGCTACCCCCCCCCCTTGTATTTGGCGCCCCCGTTGGGGGTGAAGCCGTCAGATTTACGCAACGACCTTTGGTGTCGAAAAACTAGTTGGGCCTATCAGATGGTGAAAGAATTTCGATAATACGTTCAGCCGTTTTGACTTCTGACACAATACACGCATGTGACGGACAGACGGACAGAAGGAATTGGCGTGGCATATACGCGCTATAGCATATATGCTGTCGCGCGTAGAAACTCTAAACGTTGTGCTCTTCACTCCACTCTCACATCAAACTTTCACATTTTAAACTTCAAATCCAAACCGCTGATCTCTGTCGAAGAATGCATCAATGATATAAGTTTGGTTTATAATTAGTCAACATATCAACTGCTAACAGTGTACCGGATGCACACACAGACAAAATCATACTACAGCCTGTCGACATTCTATACACACGTACAATGTAACAGTCGGTGGGCTGCAACGAGTTATTGTATACAACAAGTTAGACAACATGCTGAACGGCAACTTGAAATGACAACAGTGTTTAATGTTTTTTTCTTGAATAAACTACTCGCTTGTACTGTAGACATCTATAAATAGTTAAATACTATTTCGCCTTCTTCAGAACTGAGAGTGAGTCGACTCTTCTCTATGAAGTGTGTTACGAACGCTTATCTGTACGAGCGATTGTTTAGTTCGCGGCTGTTTGCGCCGTTCTCGGTTTGTCGCATTGTCGTCGCCGGCGACGTGTGAGCGTCGTTCCCGCGTATTGTTGTTATCGGGCGGCGTGTGCCTTAGGTTGTTCGTACCTTCGTGGTCGTCAAGTCGATCGATCTGTGTCGAGCTTACGAGCTGTCAATCATATGGCTGAGGTCGGATGAGGTCGACTGACATTGTCTCGAATCTGTTCATATGGTCTGCTTATCGACACCTAGGTACGTTTGTGCGTTTTCATTGGCCGTTTCTGTGACATGTGGAGTCACGTGTTTAGGCTACGAGCCTAGTGAGTTGAACCAAGCTGAGTTGTGTTCATTCCGTAGTGGACGAGAGATCTGATGTGGTCGACGTGTGCAGTATCGTTAGGTTAATGCGTGGTTCGTGTTGACGAATTGTTCGTCTTGCGACGCTAAACTGAGCGTGTTTTGTCGACTTCTCGAAAATAAAACATTTTCGGAGAACTTAAACACGAACCGGAAGTGACGTGAGGTCACCTTCAACCATCATCGAGGGACACGTCGAAGTTCAGCGACTGGGCACGCGTGTCAACTTAGCGTGTTCTGGAACAATATACAGCATAGCCGTGCGTGCGTCGACGTGCTGTGCCGAACCGCCTTCGTCTCCGTCGGAAGTCACATGGTGTCACATCGTCAAGTGCGGCGTAGGGCCGTCCCGATGCGAGACAGTTCGTTGAAGGAAAGTCGCTGAAATCATCGTCTTCGTCATCGGCTATCGACAGCAGCTACCGTCAACTTCCCGCTCCGGCCGCTCGTTGGTTTTTTGTCGTTTGGTTTCCTTGTGAACGGTTTGTTGAGCGTGTTTGATATTGTATCTCAAGAGTGGTTTACAAGAATGTATTTGTGACTTTCCTTGTAAACGTTTCCGCTATTTGGTTTGTTCTTGTTGCATTGACCTATTGATGATTTGATTGTCACCTACTGTTAACCCCTAGACTTTGTAAACTTCGTGACAATCCTAATACCGGACATTACTTCTATTATCATCGTCATCTCATCATTTGCTGTACACATTGCTGCACGTTTTTCTCATTACAATTTTATTCTATATGAAACTGTTGGTGTTCAGTTATTAAATAAATTAGTTAATTAGGACCTAATAGCATATCCTTAGGCTGCAATCGCAACAAGTGTCATTTGCGTGGAAATGAGCTGGCTCACGGAGAAGAAACTTGTCAAAACTGGTTGACAGGAAGTACGACCCAGTGTCACGGTTCATACATTTGTCCTTGCTCTTGCGGATCTCAATAGCGTCTTCAGGTGAAAGTGTTGGGGCACAAATCTGACCGCCAGACGAGATGGATCAAGGATGCGATTGAGATCCGCAAGAGCAAGGACAAATGTATGAACCGCGACACTGTCAACCAGTTTTGACAAGTTTCTTCTCTGTGAGCTAGCTCATTTCCACGGAAATGACACTTCACAGAGAAGAGTCGACTCATTCTCAGTTCATTGAAGGTGTCAGATGACACCAAAACATCAACTTTTAATTAAAAGGTTAGAAATAGTATTTAACTATTTATATAAGTGTTTAATGTGTTTATAGTAGTTACAAGTTAGGCCTAAACCAGTGGCGGATCCAGCTATGTGCCGCCCCCATTGACCAAAACTTAGGGCTGGTCGTGGCTGTGCGAAGCAGTCTGCCTCAGACCCACGGTAAGTTTTCATTTCAATCCTTAACTTTTGGCTACCTATAGAAATGGAAAAAGCTTTCAGCTTCAGGGGGGCTTTGCCGCCTGACCCAGTGGTGGCGCCAAGGTGGGGCCAGCCGGGGCGGGCTGTAAAGACCTGTGCCCCGGCTGTGCCCCGGCAGTTGGCTGGTCGCTGGGCAGAGAGACAACAGCAGCCAGTTGACAGCAAAAAATCTTATTTGATAACAAACTTATCTTGAACTTCTGTCCACTTGACCACTGCCAGGTGCAATCAGTGTGACAGTCGAAGTTACTTACTACTAGGGATGGTTGGGTTATATTTGACAGTTGATACTGGTAACTGGTTTAAAAGTCTTGATAGGTGTACTGTTATATGTAGAATGCTGCTTGTATTTTTTCTTCGATTGTGTCTATGTCTAGTGTCAACTTGTGCAAACAAACAAGTATTGCTTGTTTTAGCTTTGAGGCGTTAACTGTACACCGACCAGTGTATTAGTCATTACTAGGCCTAATGGCGTGTGCCCCGCTAGACATTATAGTGCCCCGGTTGTGCCCCGGCAGCATAGTTCGAGAAAACGTGTGAAGCAAGGCAAAAAACGTAAAAAGTCACGTTTTTTGGATTTTCAAAAAAAACGTAAAAAACGTTCAAAAACGTAACAGTAATAACATGTATTGTAGGCCTAATTCGGCTGCTGTGTCCCGTGTCCCGAACGGCTCAATTCGGGACAGGCTAATGTCCCGAATTTCACTGTGCAAATAGTAATGTCAACAAGAATCCTTATTTCCAGGTTTTAGCCTTTGGTCTTTGCCAGTGATAAATTGCTACCGTGCCCCGTAACACGTCCTGAAGAGAGGCTACAACCTTTCGTAACCGTGTTAAAACTAAAAAGTCCATACCAAATATTAGTTTACGTGGCGGCACTACACCAGGGCTGAAGAGCTTCCGCCTGGCTTTTGTCCTAGCTGACTAAACTTTCAGTAAATTTCATTAGGGCCTAATATAGACCACAAACAATTTAATTTATGTGCTACAAAATGCAAGTCTCGATTCATATTCTGGAACAGTAGGGACTAAACTACTATTTACAACATATTAGGGGGAGTAGGCCTATATACAGGTGTCCCGGATCCCCCAAGGACACAGGCCTCGTTCTCAACTGCAAGCCCTTTGAGCCTATGCAGCTTACTCTACTGGCCAGGAAATGACCTGTCTGTCCGTTTTTGCGCCGAACAGCTATTTTGCCAGTTAATGTCCAGTAACGGTCTAAAAAGCAGATATAAATGTCTCACAAAATACCTAATTTTCCTTCAACCACAGGCGTTCTGCGACGCTTTATATGCCCGAAATTCACGGCCGGAAGTGTCCCCCGCTGGGGGAGCTCACGACGCTCCCCCAGACCCATTCCCCACCCCCTCGACGCCTACGGCGTCTCGATCTCGGTGTCCCGAATTTCATTTCCCGAAAGTTGGCAACCCTACATCGGCGTCAAATTCCAACGTAGTAAAAATCTCGTACGCATCGCTACCAATACAGGCGAGAAAAATCGCAGTCTGACGATCGTCGTCTTCGTGATCGATTTTAGCGGCTTTCACGTAATTTTTCCACTGGCCTTGGAAACGCTTCCATTCGGCAGCCAGATTTTCGCCAGTTCTGAGCGGCGCCGGTAACGGAATCATCGACGGTGTTGCTACTGCCATGCTTCTGACACCATGTATCAGTATGACCGATTATAATACTACGATAACGCGACAACTTTATTACAACTATGAACGACAGTGTATACGAGATTATGCGATACGACGACTGCTATAACAACGACTGCGGGGCGACCGCAGAGCAGCGTCGCCTGGGAGTTCGGCGTAGGCGTGGCCTAATCTGTTCACTGCAGCCAATCCTGTCACATATCGATAGTGAAGAAGGCAAAAAACCTGAGACTTGCCAAGGAGGGAGGATGGGAAAAAGTATACATTCATCAGGACCTAACACCAAAAGAAAGAGAAACGCGAAAACTATTGGTGCAGGAAATGAAAGAAAGATTAGCGAAGGGCGAGAAAGATCTGACAATTTACAATGGCAAAATTGTGAAGAAACTGTCATACAGCAAACGAGTCTCGAGTGTTTCTACACCAACGCTAACAGCTTAGTACAGAAAATGGATGAGTTAAGAGATCGTGCGTTAGAAAAAGACTACGATATCATAGCTGTGGTAGAGACTTGGGCACACAGTGGAATAGGAGATGCAGAGCTGACCACTGAAGGTTTCGATATGCACCGAGCGGACCGAAAGGGTAAAAGAGGAGGTGGAGTAGTAATCTATGTCAAGGAAACATTAATGTCATCTTATACGAATAACAACGTGAATATCGAAGCATTTGAAGATTGTGTTTGGTGCAACATACAGACAACTGATGAAAAAATACTAGTGTGTGTGTGTGCTACAGAAGCCCAAATAGTACAGAGGTGAATAATTTGAAGCTACGGAAACTGCTTGAAAGGGCTGTGGAAGTCTCCAGTTGTGACCGTGTTTTGATAATGGGTGATTTTAACCACAGATAAATAGATTATAACAACTACATGGTGAAAGCAGACACAAATTCAGAAACATACAAGTTCTTCATGATGACGCAAGACCTATACCTCGTCCACCACGTAACAGAGGAGACCAGGAAACGTAAAGGAACAGATGCATCAGTAGGCCTACTTGATTACGTGTTCACTGATGAAGAGAAAATCGTGGAAAACCTGAAATATGAAGTTCCACTGGGTAAAAGTGATCATGTTTGTCTAGGTAAAAGTGACCATGTTTGTCTCACTTGGAACTACGTTGTAAAAGTGAAGGAGAAGCTGTCAACACAACACATGTTGGATTATTGGAAAGGGAACTATAATCAGATAAATGAAGAAATGGAAGAGATCAACTGAGATGATGCATTGCTAGAGAAATCCACAGAAGATGCATGGATCACCTTCAAACAGCTACTGAAGGACTCAGTCCAGAGAAATGTACCTCCCAGAAAAGTTACTGGACAGAAGTTACAGAAAAAACCCTGGATCACCAAGTCAGCAAAACGTTAAATAATTAGACGCAACAAAGCATGGAAAAAGTACCGAGCTGTTTCAACAGAAGCAAATCACCGGCAGTATAAGCTATTGAGAAATGAGGCCAATAGACAGGTCAAGATGGATCAAGCATCCTACAGAAAGAAAATACTGAAATCATTCAAAGGGAAGCCCAAGAAGTTCTATAGTTATATGCAGAAACTAAGAACTGTGAAAGACAAAGTCGCACAACTAACCATGGAAAATGGAGAGCTGTCTAGCACTGACCAAGAAGCAGCACAGATTCTGGGGAAATATTTCAGGAGTGCTTTTGTAAAGGAAACGGAAATGAAGGCTGATGATAATGAACCAGAGCAATCTGACAGAAATGACAACGTCAAGATCACTATAGACAAAGTTATGGTGAAGGACAAGCTGCTTAAACTGCAGGAAGACAAAGCACAGGGACCGGACGACATTCACCCGGCAGTCCTTCGCAACTGTGCAGAGGCTGTTTCTAAGCCACTGTCGATGATTTACAACAAGTCACTGGAAGAAGAAGTGTTACCAGAGGACTGGAAAGCAGCAACAGTATGCTCGATCTACAAGAAAGGCGACAAAAGTGATCCGGGCAACTACCGGCCAGTCTCACTGACATCGGTCCCGTGCAAGGTGATGGAATCTATCATCAAAGATGAAGTGACGACAAGAACGGTTTCTACAACAACTGTCAACGCGGCTTTGTTAAAGGCAGATCCACGTTATCGAACCTCCTGGAAACACTTGAGTCATGGACCAGACTAATTGAACATGGTTTCGCAATCGATGTGATATATCGCGACAGTAGAAGTGTTATACCGGTCCTACGACACCTGGCCTAGTATGTGCAGGGGTGTGTCCCTAAGCCACGTGACCTGTACATACTAGCCCAGGTCAACACCCTACATGACCTTGACAGACCAGAGTACTGTTTATGACCTGTTGTGAGCGAAACCGTGACGACCAGGTCCACAGTACACCGACACAGTCCAGGGTGCAGTTAGTCAGCTGTTTGACCTGTACTTTGCGAGGTTTGAACAAGCCCACTGACCGGTCTGGAATGTGCAGAGACCTAGTTCGCCATGCTACAGTGACCACACCTACTGACCCATTCTTGTATGTGACCGAAACCGTGACGACTAGGCCAAGAGAACATCGACCCACCCACGTCCTGACCTGGGTCTGGTATGTGCAGGGCGTGGGCCTAGCTTGCATGGGCCCTTGACCATGTCCTACATAGGTCTGCGACTTGGTCCGCTATGCTACAGCTACTAGTAGCTGTGACATACTAGCCCAGGTCAACACCATACAGTGACCGTGACAGACCAGAGTACTGCCATAGGCCCCAGAAAACACGACACAGTCCAGGGTGCAGTTAGCCAGCTGTTTGACCTGCACTTTGGGAGGTTTGAACAAGCACACCAACCGGCCTGGAATGTGCAGGGACCTGGTCCGGTATTCTGCAGTGACCGTGACAGACCAGAGTACTGTTTATGACCTGTAGAGGCGTATATAGGCCCCCTACGTGCAGCTCATGACCCAGTCAGCTTAGCCACCTACTCGTGAACTGCACATTTCCAGACTCGGTCAAGGTACACAATGCCAGAGTACTAGGTCATGCATACCACAGATACACAAAGGACTGGTCCATGGCGGGGCCCGTAGGCAACATCAGGCCGGAGGCCTGAACGCGGCGCCTGGGCAGGTGCTACCAACGATCTTTTATAAGACATGTCTCAGCCATCGTGTTCACTTCGTATTTGACACTAACTTTTTACTGTTACTAGTACTGTTGGCATTAGAAGTATGAAAACCTATCCGTTGGGAACCATGGAAGATCTTATTGTCACTGTAAACGAATGTGATGGTGAATGCACGGTCAGCATCAAGCGGAAGGATGATCAAACCAAGTGTATCGATCTTCCACCAAAGAGGTGAATTTTTTTACTGCATTTTAGTCTGATAGCACTATTTTCTCCGATATCATATCATGTTCATACATTTCTTCGAGTTTAAGACTAAGTCTTTGTTCTCTGTGTTTTCTCGTAACAATATTTATATCCAGTCTCTCTGTCTGTCTCTCTCTCTCTCTCTCTCTCTCTCTCTCTGTCTACACCTTTCTAACTAACCATTCGTTTTTCTCCGTGTTACAGATGGGCGCTATTTCGTGAAGAGATCAGCAACGTGACCGACGCCATCGATAAAGTTGATGCAGGCCACGAAAACGTGAAGGTGCAGCTTCACATAGGAGGGGCCTGGTACATGAGCATAACGACAGGCATCAACTGCGTGGATATTAGAAAGTTCTATACACAATATGGTGCTAAGAGCAACGACGAAATAAAACCCACTTGGGAGGGAGTGTCACTGTCTTTCGAGGAATGGGCACACATGTGTTCTCTTACCGATATCATCAACATGGATTATCCGTCTCTGGCAGATGCCCAACCATGTTACTATGAAGACGATCACATGAGTCAAATCGGTTGGTTACAGTGTCAGGAGTGCAACCCATTCCTCAATCACCCGTTTAAGGCGGATGGCAAATCGTTCAGTATAGAGATCAACACATCTTCATCCCAGTATATA
>Ga0209781_1000208_pt1 | contig 14399 bp, 9 predicted proteins | sample WorMetHERISLAND1_3_FD_187386 | JGI IMG/M metagenome (GOLD analysis project Ga0209781, IMG submission 187386) | Marine gutless worms symbiont microbial communities from Max Planck institute for Marine Microbiology, Germany - Olavius albidus HERON... | ecosystem: Host-associated > Annelida >...
TGGGGGTGAAGCCGTCAGATTTACGCAACGACCTTTGCTGTCAAAAAACTAGAATGTTGGGCCTATCAGATGGTGAAAGAATTTTGATGATACGTTCAACCGTTTTCGACTGATCCACCCGTGTGACAGACAGACGGATGGACAGACGGATTTGCGATAGCATATAGCGCGCTCAGCATGCTGTCGCGCGCTAAAAATTGTCCAGGGGGAGGGAGAAATCACCGGAACCCCCTTTTGGTGACAGATCTCTGGGATCCTTGGTCCACCTTAGTTTCGTTACTATGTATTACCGGAAATTTCTGGACCCGCCACTGATAATTTAGTATTTAGAATAGATACGCTTGTGGACCGATCACAAGTGCAATAAAACTTGCAGTAAAACTTACGATAAAACTTAACTTAAAAGTTATTGAAGCTACAACAAACAGCATTTTGTTGTAGCTATAGAACAAAAATGCCAATGAGGGCTGCAACAGTTGTACAAGGGCCAGGGCGCTGTCGACGGTCACGACGTATATGGCAGTGACGCCGAGCTACTGCCGGGGGAACGGGTCGGCTGGCCGGCGTCACCCCCGGAGCCGACTCCCATTACAATGCTCAGCCGCGGAATCTTGGGCGGCGATGGCGATAGACTGGAGCTGGCGGTGGCGCACAACTGTTGCAGCCCTCATTGGCATTTTTGTTGTAGCTGCAACAAAATGCTGCTTGTTGTAGCTGCAATAACTTTAAAGTTTTAAGTTTTATCGTAAGTTTTATTTGCAACTTTTATTGCACTTGTGATCGGTCCATTACTTCTGGTCAGTGTTGGAGTTCTGATGGGTCGGTTGTGTTTTGTTGGCAGCCAGCGTCGATGACGTATAGCAGATCTCAGATGTGTTCAATCCGTCACTATCTGGTCGTTGTCCAGTGCAGTTCACAGTGCCGCAGTGAACGCTACTACCCACTGGCTCCGACAACCGAGTACGACGTCGTACTGCGAGCAAACACGTCACTCGAGTTCTCCGTCGTTGTCACCGTGCAAGCGGTCAACCACTATTACCGCCACAGTCCCCCATCTGCAGCCGCCAGATTCCAATTCCCACCTTCCGATGACGTCGTGTTTCGGACCGTGGATGTAAATGGTTCTTCCACCTTCGCACCGGACATGAACGAATATGACGATCACCTAAACGAATCGGGGTTTGGTTTCAGAGGGGGCATTGTCGACCAGGATGTGAATAATACGGGCGCAGGCACGGACTACCAGGGTGTCAATTACAGGGGCGCAGAGAAACCCGAATCAGAGGCACAAGAAGCGCAGAGTTCGTCTGGGGCAAACACCGGTTTGATAGTTGGGATTGTGATTCTGTTGATCGCAGTGGGTGTTCTGGCTGGACTGCTGCTGTATTTCTTGAAGTGTCGTAAGGAACCTGACGCCTACTGCAAGCAGCCGTTGCCGCCGGTTACCCCCGAGGGTGTGGTCGTCGTTGCACCAAAATCACCACCCTGTCCTCCTCAGACCAAGACCAAGTCCTCCCAGACGTTTGATCACAGCTTCTACGTGATGAAGTTCCGACGCAAGACGCCGACGTCGTGCCTCCGACGTGATTACGAGGACCGACTGCGGCCGAACTGCCACTACGCCATGAAGTCGGAGTTCGAGAGAGTCCCTTCCGGTCCGACGGACTCGGCGGATGACGCCAGGTCGCCGCAGAATGCTCCGCTGAACCGGTCACAGCAAGCGATACCGTACGACAAGAACCGGGTGACGTTGACGCGAGGCAGACTGGAGGACAGGACCTATGTCAACGCCAGTCTCATTAGGACCGTCTGTCATCAGCCAGCCATCGTCGTTACCCAGTGCCCCACTGACGACACGGTCGGCGAGTTCTGGAAGATGGTCTGGGACTTGAACATCGGATCTGTGGTCATGCTAGTGCCATGCGACTGCCGGCGGTATACCGGCCCAGTCTACTGGCCTCGACGGACTGAGGTACGGACGGTCTACTCCAACATCGAAGTGGAGCTGGTGGCTGAGCTGACAAGGGCACACTTCGTTCTGCGACGGTTCCGCCTGCACGGCTGGGAAGGGGAGTGTGTTGTGTCCAGGCACCTCTCACAGTGGCAGTTCCTCCACTGGGCAACCCTGTCCAGTCTACCACATCATCCGGTCCAGTTTCTCGACTTTCTTCGCGACTTCCAGACGAAGCACTGTCCGGACACCGGGATGCTCGTTCACTGTATCCTCGGAGCCGGCGTCAGCGGAATATTCCTGGCCGTCGACGCCCTTTCCACCGACGGAAGAAAGACCGGACAAGTCGACGTCGAAGAGTGTGCCGCTCTACTTTGTCTGGAACGAATGAACATAATCCAGTCATTCCGCCAGTACCGCTACATCTATTACTGTCTGATAGAGCTCTTCGATACTAGACACGACACCTGCATCCCCGTATCCTGCTTCCACTTTGCCTACACCAACCTCATCCAGCGCGGAAAGCAGTCCGGACTCTCGCATCTGGACCACGAGTTCTGCGCGCTTTCGTTTCCCTGCTACGGTCGCACTGTTCCGCAGTGTAGTCAGAAGAAACCGCACAGTAACCGAAACGACAACAACAACAAGAACAACACTTCTCCGAGATCCGCCGACAACGATGACTCGGTCTGGGTACTTGACGGATATCTCACCAGCCAGCTGTATGTCGTTCCGCGGCATGGGATACAGTTTGCCGCTCAGTTCTGGAAGACCCTTCTTAACCACAACGCACGCACGGCGGTCGTTCTTTGTCCACTGGAGCAGAGTGGTTTGAGTATCCCGTGCCAGGGAGAGTGCAGCAGTGTCGGAGAGTTCTTGCTCGAATGCAAGAAAGTCCGCCAGAATCCGCACCGAACTTTCCTGGTGTATAACCTAGTCATAGTCCGGCAAGACGACGTCTGTGGTGAGGGTGGTGGTGGTGTTTGTAGGCAGCCGGTCCGCTTGTATGAGTTCTTGGCATGGCCAGACGCTGTGGAGCTCCCACACGTCGGTACCGTACTCGACCTGGTGGCCAACATGGCCGAATGGTGCCGACGAGATGGCCAAGGCCGATCTACCGTGTTCCACTCAATTCATTCCCCCACGGACGAGTCAAGAGCTGCTATCGTCTGTGCCATATGGACCGTGCTAGACCGCATTCATGCCGAGAACCTTGTTGATATATACATGGCCGCAAGATATGTGTCCTCGTTTGTCCCGTCTGCATTCCCTTCGCTGGTAAGTCGCAGAATTATTTCTCTTCTGTTTAGGTGAATCCTTGCCAGTGGTGTATTTTGGGGTACCCTGCCTCGGCGCTGAGAGAAACTTATAATTAGACAAGCCGGTAGGCGACTTGATCTCCACGCTTAGCCCAAATTTCGTTGCCATGGCAACAAGGGTCGGCCCCACAACATTTTGCATGGTTCCACTGAATCGGCCATCCCTGAAAACCCCCTCGTAAGCGCAAACAGCTCCGGTCTATCTGTCATACAAGCCGAGTTATAGGCGATTTTGTGCAAATCTTGGGGAGTAAATTTTGGGCGTTAGGGGGCCAAAATCAAAAATCTAAGAACAACGTTTTGTAGAGTGCCATATGGAGAACTGAAGGCCAAAAAATGGCTCGATTCCATCTAGAAACAAAAAAGAAGAACCAATTTGAAGGAGCGTGACAAACAGGCGGACAGAGTCAATGACAAAAAATAATAAGACTCCTAGCTAGGCGTGGAGATCGATACAAACGAAAATGAGGCGCTGCAGATTCGTCGCCATTCGAGGTCCCAGAATGCATCAAATTGCACGTTAAAGTTTAAAAAACATTTCGGGGATGATACTCCAGTCCAGGTCCCTGTCCACTGGAAGTTCTGCTGCAGACCCCAGGGAAAGGGAGAGGTTTGACCCTTGAGGAAATTCTAGATACACCACTGATCATATAGCAACGTGGAAGCAAATAAGTAAGTAATGATTTGTATAGCGCCGACATCGGGTAGGTATATTGCAGTTTGGATATTGCAGATGAGCACACAATGTCAGCTAGCAATTGGATGTTTATGTTTAGCGGTTGTGAGAACTTTGCCAGTAAGAGAACTTGACAGGTTAATTAAGTAGCAGTTTATAAATTTTATCAATTATGTATTACAATGAGAAGTATTGCATATAATTATAATTATGCTTCCATTTCTGTGATATACTCATTATTCCGTCGTCTACTCAAGGGGAGTTTACCTCAATAATGTTAAAGTTGAAAACAAAATTTTGAAAAGCGCCATAAAGTCCATACAGACAATACAATTTCGTTGCTTTTTCTCCACATTTTCACTACTGATTGTCACTTGGTAATTGTGATTTTGTTGATAATTTGCATTAAACAGTGTTTCATTAGTGTAAGTATATTATAACTTTGTAATAAACTTTTTCGGCTAATAATGAACATTTTGTTTAGTTTCAGGTACTTTGTAGATAGACGACGATCAATAATCCCTGACAATGGTACTGTACCGTGTTCACTATTGCAATAACTTTGTTTAGTGTCAACCAGTTTTGATTATTTTTGGCATTACACACACAACAGGTATACGGGGTGTTCCAGAAAAAAACAGTTGCTGGAACATGATCAGCCAAGAACAAATCAATGGTGCTATCGACCAAGTTATTGCAGTATTGAAAATGGTTAGTTTTTTGCACCATAGCGTATATTGAAAGCACTACCAGAAATGTATTAGCGTCGTAATTTAAATTTTGTTTTAAAATGCGTCAAAAATTTGACTTTGTTCAGGATCACTACAATTTCGTCTACAAAGTGATTGATGAGCACATAAAACGGATTGAGAATTCTCCCGCGGTGCATCGTGGCAGCCAGGTAGAGAGTCCGACTACATCGGCACGTTCAACTCCTTGCCGACCATCAGCCGCTGCTCGGTCTGTCTCGTACTGGCACAAGTGGGTTTCACCGGACGAAATTCCATGCAGAGATGTCAAGCGACCCAGTCCGACCTCCGGCTGGGCTTTACCACGTCGCACTCCGGCACGTGACGATAGTGTACCTGCGGCTCGCAGACCGTGTGTTGAAAAGAGAAAACCTCGTACAAGCGAGACTGAAGAGCCTTGCAAGAAACAAAAAAGAGAGTCGCAGGTTAGAGAGAGGTCTGCTCAAACCGAGCGTGAAAAGATGCCTCGTTCTATGTCCCCCTGCTACAATCTGCTTACCAGAAAGCCGCCATGTAAGCAAACCAGAACAGGAACTAAGTCCCAAACATCTCCACCATCGTCTCCAATGAAGGATAGTACTCTTCCATGTGATAAAACATCACCCGCTGTCGACAAGAAGCCTGAGTTAAGTGAATCAGATCGCAAGTCACCGAACGACTGCAAACCAAAGCTGCCAGTAGACGATTCATACAAGAAAACTCCCTGTAGAAAACCTGACACAACCGTTTCAACGGAAGTCCCGCAAGCAACTGATACAGATAAACCGTGTAAACAGTTGAAGCCATGTGGAAGCAGACCTCAAACCACAGTGTTGGAAGGAAAACCACATTCAAAATGTGCACAAACAGAATCGTCAAAGACAACAGAAAGATCTGACTTGCCGAAAGAAATACCATGTAATCAACTTACACACACTGTAACAGCACCAACAGAGAGATTCGACTTCCCAAAAGAAATACCGTGCATGCAACACACACACATTGTACCAGCACCAACAACTAAGGAAACACACAAGTCAGAGGTGACTGCTTCGGAAAGTCAGCAGCCGCGTACCTTACATGAAGACAAACCATGCAAACGCACTACAGAGGTGGACAAACGTCCTATTAAGACAGAACCACGTGCTTCTAGTACAGAAAGAAAATGTAAAAAAGAAACAAAAACTGGTGGTCATACGACCGTACAGTTGGATGCTCCAAAAGATGACAAAATGAGGCCTAATAAGTGTAATCAGCCATCGAAACCAGCCGTATCCGACACAGAAAAACCACCCAAGTCGGACAGTGTTCCTGTACAATCTGCGGTTATAAGGACAGACCAGTCAAGCGCAAAGAAACCATGTGACAAGCTGAAAAATCCTGAAGCAGCGGAAGCAGTTATTTCAACGGAACGGAAACCATGCAAGCAAAATGTGGTTGAAGAAACTCCTGAGAACAGAAGACGACAGAGAAGAAGTATAAAGCAAAAGGACTGTAAGCAAACATCTACGTTGAAAAGTAACGAACAAAAACCACTGACGGTTGAAGAAACACTTCCTAAAGGAGAGACAGCGGTAGAAAGTTTGAAGACTTCAGAAGCAAGGAGTACTGAAAAGCCATGCAAAAACAATAAGGCTGCGGAACGTGTCACAGAAACTGCACAAGAAGGAACCAATGTAACAACTGAAAGTGTTAAGACAAAACAGCCCACAAGTGTCATCGTAGAAAGGCCATGCAAAAACAAGCAGCCCACAAGTGTCATCGTAGAAAAACCATGCAAAAATAGCAAGGCGGCTGAACATCTCTCTACAACAGCACAGAAGAATTTAAAGAGTGAAGATCATAAGACAAAACAGCCCACAGAAAAGCCATGCAAAAAGAACGACAAAATAACAGCAAAAGAGCAATTAATAGAAGAAAGAGGAACGAAGAAAAATTCAGTTGTTGAATCTTCAAACACAAAAGAACCAGCCAGTAAAGAAAAGCCATGCAAGAAGAAGAAGGTTATAGAATCTGATAAAGTGACAAGACCAGAAGACTTGAGGGGAGACAGAATAGCCGAGAATGCTGAGACAGAAATTGAGAAAGAAAAACATCAGCCGGTTTCCAGTGAGAAGAAAGCATGCAAAGAAAAGAAGATGCAACAGGAGCCTTTACAGGCGAAAGAGTTTACTGAAACTGATGCTGGAAAATACAATGTTGCAACAGAACAAAGTCCAAGCATGAAGGATATGAATAAAAAGAAGCCATGTCAACAAAAGACCGAGGCAAAAGTTCCTGTTTCTAGCGACAAGTCCGCAGCAGTTAAAACAAAACGTTGCAAAGATAAGCCGACAGCAGAATCCACTGTAGACAAACAACCCGCAGAAAAGACTCCAGCAGATACAGCAGTCTTTGCTGACAAAGAAAAAGAAGAAATAGATGATAGCCAGTTTGACACAGAGCAGCAACGCGACGAAGTTGAGGAACCACATGCTCGATGTTTAGCAAACGTTTCTGATAATGTGATAGTTTGGATGTCGGAAACAAGTGGAGAAATTGAAGCTTCTAGCAGCAAACAAGGTCTTCAAGAACCTTGCCCCCCAGCCGCTGATTCTGCAACTAACAAGGCAGTAACCCAAGTTATCCAGGCAACTGTTCAGCAGGTAGCTTTACCTGTCCATGGAACACAATATCATGCGGAGACAAGTGATGAAGAGGGGGAAGAGAGCTTTGATTCATACTCATCTAGAAGTGACTCAGACAGATGTGGTTGCCCGGATTCAGAGAAACCGAAAGCGCCTCAAAAGACAAAACAAGACATACCTACTGCATCTGAATCAAAACCAGCGCAAAAGAAAGTAACTGGATCAACAAATGAAGAGAAAGTTCAAACTTCTGCTCATGAAGCCAGCACGTCACCCAAGCAGAGGTGTAAACAGACGGAGTATAAGAAACCTGAGGAACAACTCACAGCGAACAAAAGTCCGTGTCCGAAGCCGACAGTGCTGACTAGTGACCAGTCTGTGGAAAATACTACAAAACTGATTGGCAGGTGCAAACAGGCAAGGATACTGAAGTTGTTCAAGTCCAAGAAGTTACCGTGCAAGTTTCCGTTGTTGCCAGCTAGTTCGGAATCTTTGCAGTCGGGAGGCACTGGGCTGTCCCCATACCCCAGTGTTGAGGACCTGTCTGACTCTGAGTCAGACGAAGACTCCAAGAACAGTAAGCAATTACCAGAGCAGCTGGGCTCTCCACAAACCGTATCTGTGTCCACAAAAGACCACGATTTGTCGCAGAATATTCTGGACCAAAAACCATTGGTAGTAGCTGACACTGCTGTTGATGAAATGCAGTCAGATGACCGTGACATTGTGACTGGCAAACAGAATCTCTCGGGTGAAGCCGTGCTGCATAACTTGGAACCGTTGGCGGATGTGTTGGATTCCAGGGCACAGACGGTAACCACAGAAAGTAGCAGACCAAAGAAAAGGAAAGACTCGGGACCACAGCGTCCTGGAAAAGTGTTTAAACATTTGACTTTGCCCGAAACAGTTGCAGAGGACCTCTCAACACAGCTGGAATGGGACTCATCTGATAACACTAGTTCAGAAAGTTCATCAGAAGCAGAAGTTCCCGAGGAACTAGATTACAATCCAGAGCATCAGCTGCATGCAGTTGAAGATGGAAGAAACGCCAAAATGGACTCGGGAAGGACTCCACCGCACAGCGAGCAACGGAAAAAACCACACAAAATTGAAGAAGATCCACATGAATCGGAAAACTGGGACTCAACTGAAGAGTCTATCTCTGAAACATTGCCACGACCAAATGTCACCGGTCACGTTCCTGTAACCAAAAAACGTAGGCAAGATAGTGACAATAATAGAGACAATAGTAATTCTTGTGCCAGGAAAGTATCGGATGAACTTCTCGACACAGATTGGTCAGACAGCAGCAGCCACCAGGAATTCATTCAGCCTCAGCAGAAAACATCCGCAAATTCCGCGGCAAAGCCGTACTTTGTTCGAAAATCTGGCACATCTGAAACACTGAAGATCGGTTCCGATGATCAGAAGACAGAGAAAGTTGGTTTGGTTAATCAGTCATCCAGGAGACAGGCTCCATTACCACGTGACAGTCGTCCTGCTGCTGTTAATAACTTGAATACGTGGGAAGATTTCATTGCGTCATTTAAACTTGATGAGACTGATTGATCCTTAAGTTTTATTCTAACTCATTGCTTGATGCATTATATGCTGCAGGTCACTTCAATCAAGAATGATATATAACACAGTGTATGCTCCATTATGTGGCCCACTAGACGTCTTTGTCATTACACCAGCAAGATAAACTGGGAGAATTTTGAATAAAATTATAGAAAATAGCGAGTTTATTTTACTAGATTTATTAATACTGTTTAGCAATCAGTACCTCGATAAACTTAGTTGATTTTGGCCACATCATGGTGCCTGTCCTACAGAGTTTAAATTCCGTCACATATCCTGTGTTATAATTCTTGATTTCAGTGAGTCTGTCTACGAAGTCGCTACACTACAGTGTGAGTAAAAAAATCCCTACCCCTGAAATTTTCTGACATTTTTTCCCAAACGGTCGGGAATTTTTAGTCCAAATTTTACATGCCTATTATACGTTCATACGTACGCTAGAGTACAAATTTTTATCCAATTACCTGCGACTTGGACAAAGCTACACCATATTAAGCACAACCACCATTATATGCTCAAAATGTCCACCATCGACCGAAACGCACGCTGGGCGGTCGCGCGTAATATGGCATAACTTTGTCACAGTTGGAGATAATTGAATAAAAATTTGCACTCTAGCGTACATATGAACGTACAATATGCGTGCAAAAATTTGGACTGAAAATTCCTAACCGTTTGGGGAAAATGTCAGAAAATGCCAGCATGCGTTTCGGCCGATAGTGAACATTTTGTGCACATGATTTCAACTAGGTGGTCACGCTTAATATGGCATAATTTCGTCAAAGTCGCAGATAATTGAATAAAAATTCGTAGTCTAGCGTAAGACTAAAGATAGGAACGCGTAATAGGCGTGTAAAATTTGGTTGAAAAATTCCCAACCGTTTTGGAAATATTGCCACAAGTCCTCAGGGGGGATTTTTTTTTGACTCACACTGTACACTATGTCTGTACTGTACTCTGTTTCAGTATTTTGTACGATTTATACTGATGTTACAAAGATTATCCTACAGGTCTGTCTTTAACATGATATTGAGTTATTGAGACGTTTTACTAGACAAAGTTTTGTAGTATTTATTGTTAAATATTTTTAAAAAGTTTTTAATGCATATGTGACATACATTTAGCAGAAGTTTGAAATAATATGATACTGATTTGAAATAATTTGACATTGCTGTTGCCTTTTGGGCAGTCTGAAATTTTTGAATTTTGCAATTGTTTTTCACAGTGTTTGCACATGTTTGTTAAGACCTATTTACATTTTACACAAGCATGCTCTAGCCAGTAGTCTAGTCACTCCGCTAGTAATACTAGTATTAATGCTACAGTTCGACATACTGTTTTAGTCTTTACATTGTCGAACTGTAAACACTAACAATCTGTTACACAGAAACAGAGCTCAGCATGAGCAACTGGACTGAGTAATGTTTTAGTTCATTTAAGACAGCATACAGTGTCCAACAAAAAATAATCCCTTAAAGTTTCTGTTTCTCATAGTCCTACGAACCACTTGAAATTTTGACGTGAAATTCCATACATCTATTACTTATTCACACACATGCAGTGCCATGTAGTATTTGGTTATCTTCAACTATGGCAAAGTTACTGAATTTTTTGACTGAGCACATAGTCGTAGCATGTAGACTCATAGAGCATGCATGCAGCTCTAACAAAGGATGCATCGTATTTGCACTGAAATGCAGACAAAAAACTCATTTATAAATTGTAATATTTAAAAGAATTTGCCAAGTACTTGCAGTGTCCAGTGTCCACTACCAGCTTTCATGCATGCATATGCAATTGCTCACGATGGTACTGTCAACAGTAAATGTTTTTTATGGAAATTACCAACAGATTTTGATAAATTAAAGACTTATGTATTGTCATTTTTAAAGTTTATGTTACACTGTCGTCGTCAACAAATTACCCCAAAATGTTTTTAGAGTAGGTGTTAATTGAATGGGGGTGGTCTAAGAAAATATCCTGTAACTTTGCAATAACTAAAAATAATCAAATGCCAGTTAGCAATTTTATGTAACTATGAACAGATAATAAGTGTGTGAAATTTAATATCAACATTCCAACTTCTGGGTATTGCATATTTCCGGTAAACAGACATTCGTCCCCCCGGACAAAAGCCCCTCCCCGGACAGCTGCCCTGTCCTCCAGACAAATGCCCCCTGGACAAAACCTCCCTCCCCCAGTTCGGCAACCTTCGCTCACAACCCCGGACAATCACCCCCACCCCATCTGTTTTCAGTTATTGTCAAACGTCATCATCTGTCACATCATCAGTTCGCTGAATACATTTGATGTCATTGGAGCTCTCATAAGTCACTGAGTCACTATTGGCTAACGGAATGTCAGCAGCTTCGGCGTCAGCGGTGTCAGTTTGGCTAGAATGAACTTCCGTAGCATCGTCATTGTCAATGTCATCTCCGCTGTCTTCATCTTCCGAACCTTCATCCTTGCCATTTCCTGTGACAGCAACAGTCAATTACAGCCGATCACAGCGGGCCTTAGCCTATCAGCAGCCCTGTTCCAACTTGCCTCGCCTCCCCCTCCCTCCATGTCTCTCTTCCCTTCCCCTTCTCTTCCCATCCCTCCCTCCTTCTGCCTCTTAAAAATTTAAAATCAGCTAGGGGTTTAGGGGAGCACTGTAAGCTCCCCCAGCGGGGTCAGGGGTGGAGCCGCGGCAGCAGTCGCCGCATTTGTTGCATTTTGTGAGCTTGCAAAACGCATCTGGCTGCAGCATTAATATCTGTGTTTGCACCATAATCTAAACATCATAGTCGTTCAAACTGGCAAGTTAATTTGTAGGATATTTTTAGGGTCCAAAATTGCGCCCCCCCCCCCTAAAGTTTGTGGCCCTGTTCGGCCGAACACCTCGAACATGCCCAAGGCCGGCCCTGCAGCTGATGCTTTTAAACAGACATCATCCATTCAAAATTTCCAGACAACCAGAGTGCGTGTGCACAAAAACTGCCTCGGCAACTGTAATATTCTGGCGTCAAAGTTTACATTTTAATAATTACAACACTTCTCTATTTTATCAAGAAATTTGGCCACTGCTGTATGTCCTAAACATTCAGAAATACTATACAGAACTTTAGTGTAATTGTGCAAGATTTGCCCATTTTATCACTAAGTCTAGGGGATCAATTTTCTCTGGACATACTGTAAAATCAAGGTTTGAATGACGATCTGTTTCCATTATGGAACAACAATGTTGAGATCAATGCTACTACTTTTCATTTTTGTTTACCAGCCTTTTTCTCCAAGGTACTCCAGTAACCAGTTTAAACCAAAGTGGAGTTTCAAAATTGTCGCCCAACCAACAGCGTCAAAATTGAAGGGTAACTGAAGGGTTAAAATCGGAAGTGGCATCTAAGTATCTCCAGCAACATGTACAATAAGGAAATAATAATTATTATAATTGTAATAATTATAATTACTAGCCCTGAGCTCACCACCCCCACAGGCTTCACCGTGGCGGACAGTGGGGGTCACGTGCCTAAGGACCGTGGAGTCAAATGCCGGGGTTGGGGACTGTGACCATGCAGCACAAAGGCACCAGAGGGGATGACAAACAGACACACACACATGATCTGTCCATTATATGATGATATGTAACATAACATTTCAAATCACAACTGGCAAAAAACTCTATACCATCGTCTGTGTTTGGTTTTGCAGCGACTTTTTTCTTCTTTGCTTCCCTTGCTTTCTGCTTTTTCTTCAAACTACAGCATCACAGAATGAAAGTCCACATACAGGGTGATCCAAAATAGTTAAGCCACCGAGTTTCTGTTTGCAGCTTCATCACACCACTGGCCCATTTTCAAAATTCTTTTACTGGCACACTCGTCACTAAATTTGCAACAAGGTAATCACTAAAGATCCCACCACACTTCAGATGTGTTGCTAAAATACCTTGTGAAATATTAATATCAGCTTGTGAATTCACAGTCACTGCAGCAGATGTTTTGACGTGCAGGGGGACCTTTAATGACCATTTTATTGCAAATTCACTGTTTAATGTATAAGTGTATAGATGATCCAGTATACTATTCAGCACTAATGTGATAGAAACTTCACACATTCTGATTCTGTCTGTACAGACTTTGGCTTTGGCACTATACAAATCACTTACTAACTTACTTACTTAGAAGCAGTTATTTAAAAATTAACATTGCCGTTGAATGCTGGAAAGCACGATCAGACTATTCCATAAATGTAACGTTGTAACTGCAAAGTTTGTCTCCAGAACACGACTGCATCTCAGATACAGCACAGAATGTATTCTTCAACTAAAATTAGACACTAGTTAAGAACAATTAATAAGTAAGGATAGCATAAAAACTGTTTAGTGATTATGTTAGTGTAATTAATGTAATTAATGTCGGACACTAACGACTTTGCTACACAAAATGCTATTCTTTGTGATATCTGCAATTAACTGAACGTACTTGCAGCTGCACTGACATCACCAAATCCGGCTCGAAATTTGACTGGTGCCAGACTTGGCTGATTTCTGAAAAAATGGCCAGATTCCAGATTTGCCTGAACCGGAGCTAAAATCTGATACCACATTATTCTCAACCAAGTCCGGTTCATAGTGCTGCACGTACTAACCGTTTTGCTCTTTTCTTCTCAGTTCGAGACACAGCGGCTGCTTTGTGTTCTACTAACTGCTTCTGAAACTCTTCGTCCAACTCGTCCTAACATCAAACCACAGCAAGACTGGTTTTAAACTTTAAAACTGAAAAAAAAACAGTCTTTGATGAGGCAGTCAGTTTTGCAATCCTAGGTGTAATAAATGCATTCCATTATCCACAAATTCAACACATCATCATGTTCTGAACATACACAGATTACTTCTCCCAAGCATGATGTACTAACCCACATGCTGGAACAATGTTTACTTTATTTACTTATCATTTCAATAATTTGCCCACTGTATCGTCAGAAACATGGACCCCAATGACAATGAAAAAGTAAACATCTCGTTAACGAAAACGAATAAGTGCCAAAAAAGAAAGCGAAACGGACTGATTAATACTTGGATGGGTGACTGTCTGAAGGCAGATACATCATCTCAGTATGTAACCAGCCACCTAGTTAACTCAGCCTTCCATTCCTCTGGGGTCGGTTAATCGAGTGCTGGGCTTAGGTGGAGTGCATTCACTTGTATCGGGCAGCAGTATGTGATCACATATGGCAACTGACAACCTGTAGATGATAATATACAGGGTGAGTCAAAAAAAAGTAGACCCCCTACGACTTTTGACCATATTTTCGCTCAGGTTGTATCTTTTTGCATAAAATTTTGTACATTTATTGGCAGTTTTTATCCACATATGTCTACCAGTTTTCATTTATTTATCTTAACATTTAATGAAATGGCATTGATTTTACTATGAGAACCTATCATTTTTACGGTTTCAAGTTTCGATTGTTCAGCAATCAGTGTACTCTGCAAAAATGCAGAGTGCCAGCTTACAGGAAATGATGTTATTG
>Ga0209781_1000209_pt1 | contig 14330 bp, 14 predicted proteins | sample WorMetHERISLAND1_3_FD_187386 | JGI IMG/M metagenome (GOLD analysis project Ga0209781, IMG submission 187386) | Marine gutless worms symbiont microbial communities from Max Planck institute for Marine Microbiology, Germany - Olavius albidus HERON... | ecosystem: Host-associated > Annelida >...
AATTTTTGTACGGATAGGGTGGACATCCTACTTTGTTCTGAAGCAAACAAAAAGGGGGGTTTCTCGATGAAATTTGGCACTTTTGGCCCCTCGAAATTGGTAGCCTCAGCGACAAGCACACACACGACTCCGACCACGCCGAGTGTTTTGTAGTTCTTTTATCATTAATTTTCGTTAATTTCTATTACTTTAATTAATTTCTTGCATTTGGCAAACATTTGGCACTTTTTGACTTGATTGCTAAATGTTTACTTGCGCGTCATATTGTGCATGTGATATGGTTTAGTTGCCGTCTCGTTGGGCGATGTCGCCCGTCGGTTCTGCCAGTAAAACTGAACCAAGCTTCCTGGATCTGAGTTTTCCTGATGACGACGACGATGATGAATATCATCCAAACTTTGACGACGAACTTGAGGTACTGCGTAGTGTTTGTCATGTTTTTTGTAGTGTTAACCCTTTGAACCCTGAACTCCCCACGATTGGGCACTATAATCCTGGCCTCCCCCCCACGTAACGTAATATATCATAAATAATTAATTTTTTCATAGGCCGGTATACCGGTATATCGTTATATCCCGGCACGCCGGTATACCGGCGTGCCGGGATATAACGATAGATAGGTAGGCTGGTATGCCGGCCTGTCGGGTATATACACCTCTCCGACAGGCCAGTTTTTCGGCCTGGCGAGTTCAAAGGGTTAACACAAGCAGCTATGACAGACACTACTACCTGTACTGTGAGTGCATGTTTAGATATTTTTAGATATTCTGGCACTTTAGAAACTGCATATCGGTGCTGTATTGTGATATCCAGAACTTATATTGGACACTGAATTATGGTCATTGCTCTGTGACAGACCATCATAGCATTGCTCTGTGACAGACCATCATAGCATTGCTCTGTGACAGACCATCATAGCATTGCTCTGTGACAGACCATCATAGCATTGCTCTGTGACAGACCATCCTAGCATTGCTCTGTGACAGACCATCCTAGCATTGCTCTGTGCCAGGCCATCATAGCATTGCTCTGTGACAGACCTTCATAGCATGCTCGTAGTTTTCAAGTTTGTAAGCTGTCAAACCGCTGTGCTGGTTTAGTTGTGTGTTGCAGTCAGTGTCAGTCTGATAGTCCAATGGTTCAGAATGCAAACATCACATAAATTGATACTGAAGTGGCTTGCCTAGTGATTTAGTAAGTAAGTAAGTAAGTAAATCGTAAATTTATATAGCGCATACTGTGCAATACCTCTAATGCGCTGGGTGTACTAGTACTCTGAAAACAAACGAGTCTTGAGTGCACGTCTGAAACTGTCAGTGCTAAGCGCCGAATCTCGCAGATCGTCACTCAGTTTAATCACAACCTTCAATAATAATAACTTCGACAACGTATTTTGGTTCTTACCCAGTGGTTTTAATGCTATTCTCATCAGTGAGATGTTTTTCTGCCCTGACGAAGCACCACACCTGTAGCTGCTCCAGACTTTGTTATTAATCTTTAGTTTTAGCCTGCTGGTTCTCTACATCTAAGGGCATTAAAAATAATAATAATAATAAGGGCCTCTGCAGTGGATATCTGTGAGTTACCAACCCTGAAAATTAGGGTGAGGCAGTTGGATTGTTATTGCTATATGTGTTATAATGCACATACCACTAAGTACAATTGAACACTAATATCAGGTCATACATGAGTGACCTTTGAATATCAGTTTAGTTACCATAGACATCTGCAGGACAGTGTGTGAGAAAAGCATAGCAAATGTTGCCTAAGACACTAATTACGACTATTGAAAGTCACATATTAGCTACTATTTCTTAAGCACTGGTGTAGATCAACTTTTATAAGCCAGTGATAATATGTCTTGGTTGTAATTATCACGTGTGCGTATTTCTGATAATATTTTCAGCAATGTAGTGATGATGACAGCGTATTGTCATCACAAGCAAGTGACTATGGTTCGCCAAACCCCGCTGCCGTAACTCCACGCAGTGGTCGTGTGCATTCTCTCTCCGATACTGAGTCTACTGATAGCTTGACTGCTACTCCTGTAGCTTCGACGGCAGATTCCCCCGCAGTACGTCCCAGTCTGATTCTGTCGTTATTATAATTACACTTACATGAACTGAAGCTGTTTTGCAAAGAAATGAATATGTGTGAATATTTGTATTTAATCGTGTAGAGCCATGTGAACTGTAAACTGTTAATAGATTTTTTCAGGCAACCTATGTACTTATTTATGCATTTACATAAACATATGAATTGTTTTAAACATCTCTAGATTTGGATTATGAAGTGAATTTTTACACGTTATGTACTCTGTCTGTTGCCTGAGTTAAGTTACTGTATAAAGTATTAAAACATCTTAAACCACAGTCGAGCTATTACAGTTGAAGATTTTTCCATGCAGTGGTTTAACCTCGAATGTTGACCTTGACTTGTCAAAAGTTAACACTAAAATTTGGCAAAGATGCTGAAATCTGTGCAAAATTTCATGAAATTCAGACTTCTGCTTTTTGTGCATCATGAACTAACAAAGAAACCAACCAACAAACTCACCCGATCACTACCTCCTGGCGAAGTAATAAGACGATTCTTAATCACAGCATTCACACGGCATTAGCAGTGGACATAAGTGTTGTTTTTTTGCAGTGTTGCATAATGCAAAATGATGATTGCCTTGTTCTGTGTTGCATCTGAGATGCTGTTATTGACGATGCAGGTGATGACATCAATGGGTCCTCCAGCAGTTCTGCCTCTAAGACGACGTTTGATCTCTGCCACGGCTACTGATCATACAAGTGTATGTAATGAACGTTGTTAGACAGTGTTGTTTATTGTTCGTTGTTGCTTCCACCGGGGGGTATTGCGATTCATCGTGTTTGTTGGTGTGTATGTGTGTGTGTTCGTTCATTAATGTGTCGGTGTATTTGTTCATTGTGTTTGAGCCGAAAATCTTGAAAATGTTTGGAGATAGAGAAGCTCGGTTCCAATGGACTAGCAGCAGGAAATGGCATATGGTGAATCGATAGGTCACGTGATGGACAGCATCCATCATGTGACCCGTTGCGGGCGGGCAGTGTTGCGTGCACCTGTTGGAGGTTGTCGTCTCTGACTGGTTTTTCTAGTATTCCAAGTAGACGTATAATTGTCATTTCTGTGTGCCCTCAAATATGCTGTGTTGCTTGCAAAGAAAGTGTTAGTTGGGTGAGTTTTCTGTCTCTGAGTTGGTCTGTTAATTTGAGAAAGGCATTGAGCAGTTTTCTTAAATGTCCCACTTGTAAGTCAACAAGTTCTAGGATACCTTCCTTAGTTTTGGCTCTGGTTCTGTCAATATTCTGTTGACACAGTCCCGTAAGCGTCAGTATTACTAGCTAAGACCAAATACCATGTTGATCTGTAGACCTATCTGGCCATCTTACTAGCTACATCATTAGCAGTATGGTCTGTCTGTACTATTGCACTGTGGCATCTCCATATTGTTAACAGTTGATATGTGTAAAGTGAAGTTATCCATGATGATTTTCCAGCGCCTCTGAAGTCATCCGACATGCTGGCGCTATATAAATAGGAGTATTATTATTATTATTATTATGCCTCATTGCTTATACTGTCGAATTGTCAGATGGGAAAGATGGAAGAGGATAGCATTATTGCTCGGCGGACGCGTTCCAAGCTGTCGCTAAATGATACTCGATTAGATGAGATTGAGGCGAGCTTCATAGCACCAGACATAACTCCCGACCTCTATGATGAGTCAACATTGTTTGGTGACGATGAAGAGTGGCAGACATTTCTTGCCAAGCTCACCAAAACTGAAGGTACATAACCAGCTGCATGTTTGCTAGTTTGGATTTTTACACCTCCGCACCACGTAACATGGCCAGGGAGCTTCTTGCCTGTTTCATGTCAATGTGTGAACATTGTTAACAGATTATCACCAAACTTAACAGCATTGATGTATTTTGGGACAGAGACAAACATTTTTTGTTATACCTCATCTCGAAATGCGTGCATGTGATTGGTCGAAATAGCGTCACATGACATTCACTAAATCTGGCTATTTCCCTCACGAGGCTATATTGCCTCCATTGTAAGTCAATATTGCCTCTGTTATGATCAATATTGCCTCCATGTCCAGTTTGATTTTTCTAAACAACAGTTAGTACCACTCGACTGATGAATCTAAATCACAGTTTTTCTCTTCACGTGTATAGCTCTCGTCAAAATATGGAAGTTTCTTATGAAATAGATAGATTCCTAATTTTATAAATATTTTTAACTGCATTCGAAAACACTTATCGCCAAAATAATATTTAATTTTCTCGAGCGTTTCCAATTAATAGATAGACTGTACAAAATGTGCGTGATGCTTAACATGACGTAATTATTAGTTACTTGTGATTTATGTTGTTTATGTCTGATTTTATGCTATTATTGGTATTGTTTGTGGTTTAACAAAACAAATAGTTACTGACATTATCGGTGAATATTTAAAATTATGTCCCATCAGTTGGAAATATTCCCGTCGGTTTTCAGCCTCAGGGAATACTACCAACTTTGGGGACATAATTTTAAATATTTACCTCACCATCAGTAACTATTTGTATAAGATTTTTGGGTCAATAGGTCAAAGTTCAAGCTGACAGTGGAATAAAATATAACGATGGAGGCATAACGTTGATGTTACCTGCACTGCGAATGAGGACCAAGATCAAGAATTCTTCTACAATGGCACACGGGCTTTGGAGAATCGCTGGACCAAGTGCATTTTTGTTGAAGGGAACTATGTTGAAAAGTGACAAAATATCATGTTCATATTCTGTTCTTAACTGTATCAGGCTACGAACTTTTTGAACACGCCTCATACATAAGAGTTGACAGCTTGCAGTAGCTGTGTGCAAAAATTTACTGGTTTTTTTGCAAGAACGCATAGAGGTGTCGTCTTTACTACATTGCTCAGTAGTAAAGTGTCTATAGAGAGACAAAATAATGCGTTACTCATGTTAGCACATTGATACATATAACCAACTCCAGCAGCCTATTGCAACAACACTGCCATCTTATCAACATCATTATTTCAGCCTTTTGACCCAGCTAAGGGTCGGAGCTGTGCATTGGCTGGTTTACAGTGATGTCAGTACATTGGATTGAAGCTTGCTGACTTACAACCCGTTGATCACCTGGATGTGCTTTGTCATTTGAGTTGTTTTTCAGTTGACATGTTTATCTGCATGCTAGCAGCATTGTGATGGACTGTGTTCAGATACGGAGGCGGGGGAAGAAGACGACATCAATGATCCGGAGTATAACTTCATGCTGGAGGACGTTGATGACGACGACGAGGAAGAGATACGCAATGACAAAGCTACTAGAGTATCAAGTACGTTATTCAGTGTAATTTTTATTTTGAATTTTTTTTAATTTGTGCCATACTGTGTGACTCATTTCACTTAATTTTAGCCTGTGACTTTTTAACTTTTTAATCAGTGTATCTGTTCTTAATCCAGCCACTGGCTGCAATATCTAATAAACATGTTGATGATAAAGAAGCATCAAATTAAAGGCTTAAACAATCTGCATTGTTTTCAAGTTTGCATTTCGGTATTATGAAATTTATTGTCTGACTGGATGCAGATTTTAACTGCTAGATATTTTTCTAAAGCTATATGTGTGTTGTTTTTAGTTGTTCATCCATTCACTATTGTCATGTTTCTCAAATGAATAGCTTGTAAGCCTATACATGGCTTTTTTAATATCATGTGATAGCAAAATTGCATTAAACTGCATGGAAACCCTGACTGAATAACTAAATCTTGCACTTGTATTCCCCTGCTGGTTGCAGAAAAGGAGCTAAACGAGCTGCTGAACGAAGTTTTTGATGGCTATGAAAGTGAGACATCGGAAGCGTTAGCAACAGCAGGTACTGGTGTTAACCCTGACGACGTGCAGCTTCTGTCTGCCGACGGTGTCGACACTCAGACACACAGAGACCTGAAGCCAAGAAACTTGCAGCGTGAGAAAGATGATGATGATGATGATGTAGATGCTGCCCGTTTCTCTCGTCAAGATGCTGAGAACGATGAGTTTCAGTATCCTGGACACATTCCTCCTCTTAAGTACGTTTCTGTCTAATGAATATTTTATTTGTTTTTATCTTATCTTTGTGTCATTTCGGTGGCGGTTTGGCTTAGTGGTAGTGCATTGTTCATGATCAGTGAAGTTACGTTACATCAGGCCTGGTTCATACTTGTATGAGTGACCACCTGCAGGCAGATAAACCACATCAGTGTGTAACCAGTCATCCAGGTAAACTCAACTTGCCCAGCCTCCATGCGTAGGTACAATGACTACCAGTGAAAGCAGATACACTGTGTCATGCAGTAGCCCTGTATCCGTGGTCTGGCACTGGCAGCGTGAGCTGGTGTCTGAAATCTGAAAAAAACGGAGATCAGTTCCGCCTGTGAGCCATGCCTTGGGAAGGACTTCCATACTTTTTCTACTGTCATCTCAATCATGCCGGGTATGTGCTTTGGTTGAACAAATGTTACACAAAGTTGTATTGCTATAGCCCTGTAAAATTTGGTGTCAGTGTAGTCATAGTATAAACCTTAGCAACTTAAGTCATGTGCATTAGTGAATAATGGCTTATGTATGTGAGTTGTTGACGTGAAGTACTGGTAAGTCACAGCAGGACTGAACATTGCAACGAGCATTTCTTTTGGCTGGGAAATACTTTGTTTTTATCTTTTCTTTTGTGATCGTGCAGGATGGATGCGTCACTGGTAAATGTCTTCGTATCGGAGCTTGTCAAATTCAAGACTGGCGGACAGCTTGAAAATATGAATGAAGCAGAGAAACTGCATCAGGTGAAGACTGAAGATGAATGTAGCATTCCGAAGCTGACAGAAGATGAACTCACTCAGCTTCACGACCAGATGCGCAAGGTACTGACCTGCTCTTTTCCACAAAGTATTTCTGAATATATTCTGAATATGATTCAATACGATAGAAAGATATTAATCACAGTATGGTGTCATAAACATAAACGGATGGGTCATATGTTACGGCATGATGGATTGCTGTGTGACTGATATATTGGAGGGAAGATATTGGGTAAAAGAACAGGAGGAAGAAGAAGGATACAGTTAATAGACAGCTTATTAGAAAAGAAGAATTACAGATTTGAAAAAAAGCAGCTGAAGACAGGAGTGTTTGGAGAACAGTAAGAAGAGACTGTCATAAACCTGATTTATGAGCAAATAACTAAAAGAAGAAGATGTGCATGAAATGACATGTGTTGCCAATTGTGGCAGGCAGTATATGCATGTATGAATGAAATGATGCCTGAAATGCATGCCATACATTAATAATAATATAATAATAATAATATTTATGTTCATATTATTATTATTTTATTATTATTATTATGAAAGTGACAACTATTACTGCAATTTTTTACTATTCCATATAATTCAGTCTAGGTTAGGCCAGATCTACTATAATATAGTTGTCAGTTATCCTGACCAGCGTTGTGGGGATTTGTGGATTGATACTTGGAACAGTCATTGTCTGTGTATTGGCTGTAGTTATGTGACATTAGGTTGCATGAAATATCTCCATTTTGTCCATATATTTGAATGTATCGTGATGTGGATTACATGGGCAGGTATATTTCTCTTACTTGATATCAGCTGTTTGATGAAGTTGTGTTGTACATGTAGCACGTACAGTTGCTGACACAGACCGTTGTTCAGTCACATCCTGTATGTGATGAGCTACTGATGAACACACTGGACTCTGCAACCATGATGCTGGTTTGTGTCTGCTTTGCATTGATATAACTGGAATTAAAACTAAAAGAAGAACTTTTGTAACAAAAATATCACTGTTGTGTTTCAGTGTTGGCTGTCATTTGGTTAGCATGAAAACCAGTTACAAGGTTACAACAAACACAGCGTGCTTTTGAGATTTGCTTCGTTGCTGAATGTTGTGCAAACATGAGTTGCCGCTACGTGCTGTGCACCTGGTTTGGCATGTGAAACTCTTGAAATTTGAAAAGGGACTTGACATCGGACGGCAACGGCAAGATGATTGAGAGACAAACTGCGAGTGAATAGTGACATTGATGGTGAGGAACTTTGCTGATGAGGGTCAGCATAATGTTGAAGATGAGACTTTGACGTACTGCAGAGGATCGTCACATGCCAATGGCAATTAAGAAGATTTTGCATTCTGCTGTGAATCATGAAATTTGTAAAGCAGTAACATTACAAGTGTTCAGAATTATTGGTACTGTGATCAGGAACTATAAAATTTATTGAACTAATTTCAGTAATGCAGTTCTTTATGGCTTTAGCCTCTTTATCCATCCACATCAGATGTCGTGCTGTTATCAGTTGTCTATTATAGTAGCAGTGTTGTCCTATTTCAGCAATTACTAGAAATGTCCCTTTGGGGACCCGGCCTGCCTGGAGTAACTGCGGAAAAAGTGGCTAGTGAAACGAGCAGCAGCAGCAGCAGTGCTAAAGTTACTTTGGTAGATTGTTGAAAATGTGGTTTAGCATCGGACCAGAATAGACACCAAGCCGAATTATGAGGCCCCTCGTTGGCTGGCTTAGAAAGCTGGCGGCTGGCTAGCCGGCGAAATATGGCTTAAATCGGCTGGCTTGACTAGCCGGCTAAAGTTAGCTTTTTACGACTTTTTGTGCAGATTCCAGGTGCAGTTGGTAGGTGTGGCACAAAAATTGCAAAAAATAATGAATAATTACTGTTTATTGTTTGTGAATAAATGTAGGCTACTTGTATTACTCACCTCATTAACTCGACAGTGTATTTTTAGTCTATTTTCCTACAGGAAACAACCCTCTTAAACTTCAAATTTAGTGGAATGCCAGTGGCTGACAGGTCTTTCGGCTGGCGATGGCTTAGCACTGAATCGCCTGGCATTGGTGAGAAATGGATGTGGCTTACAGGTCTAGACCAGAATGGCTGATGGTGCACTGATCTCGTTCATTGTCATAATTGTAGCTATTGCTGCAAACAAGTTGTCAATAAAAAGTGCGGTTTGTGCTGGTTTACTTATGCTGTGTGGTGTTGGCAGCATGAAATCAATCAGTTCGCTGTCAGTTCCTTTGTGCCGTTGGAACAATCATACTTCAGTACTCCAAATCTCGCCGGTGCAATGGCTATTGTCGAGACAGGCATAGCAGAAGACAGTGACGAAAGAATGAAAGAAGTCCGGGAAATGGGACACATGTCAAAGAAATGTGAGTGTTGCCGCTATCTTTTTATTTCTGTTCTCAGTGACGTTGATAGGATTAAGCTCAGAAGCAGCCTTAGTGGTTAAGGTGATTGACTCTTGCTTAGCTGACCAGGCTTGAGTCGTGCTGAGATTATTAATTATTGATCTGATACGGTTTTACCAGATTTGTCTATTTAAATACGGCCGTAACAGGACCTGGCCAGATTTAGGGACTCATCTGGCTGGAGCTGAATCCGGATTTGGGGAGAACTTGTTTTGGGATCACAGAACAATGCATCTGATGAAACTAATGCCGCCAGGAACACTGTCAGCAGCTATAAAGATTTAATCTAGTTTGTCTCTGTTTGCCAGTTTTTGACCAAATTTGTTTAATGTCAGTGGATTTTGTACTTTAATCATCGGAGTAACATTAATTAAAATTGCGAATACACTACTTCACAGGTCATCTGCATTAGTTTGATCCGTAATTAACTGAATGTACTGCAGCTGCACGGCTAGAAATTTGGCTGGAGTCGGACTTGGCCGGATTTCTGAAAAATCACCGGATTCCGGATTTGCTGGAACCGAAATCCAGTGCAACACTATTATTGGAGCTGTCAATAATTGGCATCTCAGTTTGGGAGTTGGTGTGCACCGTGTTAAATGCAGTCATAATAATCTCTACACAGTCCGATGATTAATTAATGGAATTACATGTAACTCTGTGGCACTGATGTCGTTTGATCTGTCGGTTGGCAGGTAAGACTGTCAGCAGACATTACTTGTTATACTACTCTCTCTCTCTCTCATTCCCAGTCAGGGGGACGTGTCACCACCCAAATCATCTCCAGGAAGCTCATCATGCGTCATGGGTCGGTGGAATCGGTGTAGTTAGTGGAGGTGTGTGCCTGCATGTGGGCCGGACAGCACAGGAGCAGGTGCTGTGCTGTCTCGTCGTCACCTACGCAGTGTGGACACAATGGAGACTGTTGTCCCCCATTGTGTCCACACATTGTGTCATACTGCTTGCTATACTCGATCTATTCTGGGCACCAGTGCAATCAATTGTACATTTCATTTTTGTTCTGCACTGCACAGCGCCTCTGAATCTGGTCTTAACGCCCAGAATTATAGCGCTATATAAATGTGCTTACTTACTTGCTTACTTACCTAATTTCGGCAAAGACTATTTGCTGCTGATGATTTTACTGTGCATTGCAGGGTTTGACACACAAGGCCTCAGTTACTCTCAGATGAATGTGTTTGCAACGAATCCAGTGTTTCTGTATCCTCAGATGCTTCCCGAGTGTCGATTTATTGTCGAAAGTGAGCTTGATAAAAAAGTTCGAGTTTTCTTCTCCGGTGCTGAAGACAAGTGAGTGATGGATACTTGAAGAGATGATATTGTCGTGTGGTTAAACCTTCAGTCAGTCAATCACAGAGATATCACATACAAAAAGTGACCGGTATTTTACGAGGAAAAAGAAATATAAAATCAAACTAAAAAGATATTAATATATCAAGAAATGAAAATGATCAAAAAATGAAAACTGAAAAAGCAGTGCTTCATTTGCCTTGATGCTGATGGTTGGCATATAACCTGTAAAGTCTTGTTTCAGTAGTTCTTAAAAATTTCCTTTTGGGGTAGTTGACTTATGTGAAGTTGCTGCACAAAAATTGGTGAGTTCAATGAAAAATGGCAGTGATGATTTTGGTGGTGTTTGTGCTGTGGATCTGAAAGCTAAACATATAGCAGTCATGTGGTACTGAGAGATAATCTGTAGAAGCTTGAGAGAGAAATGTTGTTTCTGATGAGCACTGTGATTAATGTACATGTTGCAAAATCGTGTCGGGTTTAGTGTTTGAAGATTTTGTGAGCTTCTTCGGTGATTAGGGATGTGACGGATTCCGAATCCGCATCCAAATCCAACGGAATCCGGCACTTTTTGAAATCTGAAATTCGACGGATAATTAAAATCAGATCGCTACAGATTTACGGATTTAGAAATTTTTGTTTTGGTCCACCTCTACAATTATTTTCGTAAATAACAAATAGCAGTACATTGATTGATGGAGTCTGTTGTGTTTTCTTTCCTTTTTTCTGAAAAAAAATCAGTTATTTCAATTGTTCACAACTAGTTCATTTGAAACTGTTTAATTTTAAGTATCTCAGTTGAATGGCAGTAGCTAAAATAGCTGGTAATTTTGATTGCTTAACAAATCCGAATCTGACGGATTTTGCACATGAAATCCGCGGATATTGGCTGGCTCCGTCACATCCCTATCGGTGATGTGTTAATGTACAGTTTGTTGGCGATGGGTGTTGATCAGTTTGGACATCTACCCAACAAGTACGTGTTTGTGAGAGATTTTCTTGTCCCAAACAAGACGACCAATCAGTTGACATTTCGCTATAAAAACCTTCTGTCGTCCCGCTCAAGATCAGAAAATGCTGTAAAGGTATGACTTCATTGATCAATGTGCGTATGCATGCATGTGATGTGTGTTAATAAAATGTGTTGACATGCATCTGACATGTTCACAGCTCACAGAGTGCTGTGTGACAGTGTAATTCATATAAAGTATTTTTTTTCGCATTGTAACTAAAAGTGCATGAATTATATCGTTAGTGGTGCGATATCAGTTGGAAGTATCAATAGGAAACATGCTTATATCACTTTGCCACATGTTTGTTTATTTGTTTGTTCATTCACACAAAGCCTTGCTTCAACTATTTCCAATAGTTCAATGTTGGGGACGTTTCCTGACCTGTAGTAACTTGGGAAAAATTGGTGAGTTAACACTTAAAGAAACTTTGACAGTTGCAGCTTGTAGTCGTGTATCTTGTGTAATGTGTGTGTTGTTTCAAACTTTTAGTATTTCTGCAAGCACAAGCAGCTTCCAGAATTTGAAAGGTTTCTAGCCGTAGAACCAGTTCACAAAATTGTAGCACCAATGTACCGCAGTCGAGATATGCTGCCGAAGTGGTTTGTGATGTTTGATGAACTCCAGTCAAACGTCAGATTGCCGCCGCAGTTGCAACAGACCTGTCTCCGTGCTGTTACCCGTACGGGCGAACCAAGCAAGCCCAATCTGGTGCCCAAGATCCAATTTGATCCAAAGAAAGTCGACAACATGCGAACAGTTCGCAGCATTTTATCAGAATCGGCGAACGTTGCTAGGGCGGCCACGTCATCCATAATTCCGACTGATCATCTTCATCTGTCGTCGTTTACCATAAATGAAATAAAGTCTGAGGATATAGGCTCTGCTTTGAGCAATATACCAAGCAGTAATGCAACATTACAGTCCAGTTCAGGCTCTAGTGTGTGTCATCCCGTCGATGTTGTTCCGTCTACCAGTGTATCTCATAGTAATGTACTGATACTGACTGCTGATCAGTTTGAGCAGCTCGGATTGAATACCAGTGTATTGCCGGTGGTAATGACCTCCAACCAAAGTCAGTCAGGCAGTGTATCTGTTTCATCACTCAGTTTAATGAGTAGTTGCTATACTCCAGCATCTGTAAATATGAATCAGCCAGCAGCTGCAGCGGTAGCAACAAGCTCAAACCTGATTGGTCAGGCCTTTGCTTCAGCTGTTGGAATTTCCGTCGATCAGTTGAGCGGTTTTGTTGACGTTGAACCGGATGATAGCCAGTGGAGTTTGCCACCAGCTGCCAGTAGTCAGGTGACTGCTGCTGCTGTGTCGATGCCGAATGAAGTTGTATGTGGCATTTCCCATAACAGTGTCACTCTTCAAGTTTCAGAACAATCTGCCATGGATTCAGTTCCAAACACCCATTCCACAAGCTGTGAATATTCGGTGGACAGCAAAGACATTTTCGCGAGATGCGATGTAGATGTGAGTGTATTGGACATCACAATGTTTAACAGTTCATTGTCACCGTGTCCGCCGTCTCAACCGTGCGACCATCACATCAACAACGACTCTACCTTGGCCACGCCACAAAAGATCGAGCACGCTCACGATGACGAGCACTTGACATTTGCCGGTGCCAAAATACGTGCATCAGCTGAAGCTCAGACTTTTCCAAGTGCTACCAGTTCTGCAGTTGTCAATGATAGCCAGTATCCAGTTTCATGTCAGTATTCTGAAGTCGGGATTGCTGGTGTATCATCTGCAGTATCTGAAAGCTTGGTCCCTGTTGATTGCACCTATACAGTCGATTCAGGTATGCTGATGTCCACTGTGTCTGCATCAAATTATGTTTCTTCCATGGACTCGGCACCAGTCTCATCTCCTGCACATGGAGTAGCTCTACTGTCATCTGCCTCTCATCACACGTCTGCCCCGCCAGGTTTGAATGACGTGAGGCTTTCAACTATGATTTTAACCAGCTCGAAACCACTTCCAGCTGGTCCACGTGCAATGTCATTACCATCGTCCTCACTTCACCGGATTAAGCAGATTCCAATGCATCATACGCGGTCTCCGTCGAAACGTGTGCCGTCAAATAAAAGACCAATATTACCACGAGACGAGCAACCCATCTCCTCAAGCAAGCCCATATCTTCGTTTTTGACGAAACCTAAGCCGAAAAAGACAGCAGCAAAGGTCCATGCACAGGCGTTGCCGGCAATCGCTCCAAAAGCCGTCATTGTGAAGTCTTACCTGTCTCCAGTAAAGTCTTACTTGTCTCCGGTGAAGCAAGCGGCGGCGAGCATCACAGCTAAAGCAAAACGACTTCAGAACTCTCCGTCACGTGGTGTCTGGTACACAGCGCCGAGGTTGAAGACGACGGAATCTCCGAGCTGTTCGGCGAGACCTGATACCAGACCAGCCGTCAACGAGCCAGATGTTTGGATATTGAACGACGATGACGATGAAGCTGCAAGTGGCGAGGGCGAAGAACAGAATACAGATGTCGACAGCCAGCTGGAAGACGAATTTGAAGAAGATTCATCTGCTGTATCAGCTGAACAGATTCCTTCTCTGTACGTTTAGTTCCTGCTTTTATTTTGTGTGCACTGTCCGAATGATGTGTTATGTAAATTCTTACTTATATTTACTGTTTATGAGTGCATATGGTTTGTTAAAGTTAGCATTCTATTCAGTCTAGTAGCAT
>Ga0209781_1000213_pt1 | contig 14229 bp, 4 predicted proteins | sample WorMetHERISLAND1_3_FD_187386 | JGI IMG/M metagenome (GOLD analysis project Ga0209781, IMG submission 187386) | Marine gutless worms symbiont microbial communities from Max Planck institute for Marine Microbiology, Germany - Olavius albidus HERON... | ecosystem: Host-associated > Annelida >...
GACGTCACTTCCAGAGTAAACCACTGAAATATATAGTCTAGGCTCAGTGAAGTAAACAACGAATGTTGATATTGTTTGCATTATAACAGTATCGTAGTAGTGGAAAATGCTCTAAAGCAGGTAAAAACTGCGATAAAACTGTTTTTATTGGACCTGACTTTCTGGAAGTGACGTCATGTTTGTCACCGTGTTCAGGTGTGTTCGGCTAATTTGCATACACGTGACATGTCTTTTAAAAAATAAATTCAAAGCAATGTTTTTTATTCGGGGGATGGGATCATCGTAATATTAATTAGCACATTCTACACATATTAACCCAATATCGTTTTTTTCGTGCGACTTGGCCTTTAATGGAATGAATACGTAAAAACAGCAAACATTACTGGAGTCGTAATAATGCTGCCTGAGAACAGATGCAATGTCTAAACTGCTACCACTTTGAAGTTTTGTTTAACGATCAAATCACACGATACACTTGCACGATACACTTGTTTAAGGTAATGAAATATGCAGTGTGGAATGACACTGCTGATAACTGTTACACAAGGTAAACAAGACACGGGCGGCCACTGTCCAATCCTCATCAAATTCCCTGACTTTGCCGGGTATTTCCCACAGAGGCATTAATATTTATTAAACCACCACAGGTATACAAACAGGCATACCTGTAGTGCTGTGCGAATAGTGTTTTTCATTTTGAAATCGAATCGAATCGAATCGAATAGTTCTCGTTGGTCTTAAAAGTCACCAGTAGCAAGTACTTGTTAAATGAATTAACTGTTTTTATGGCACCGCACTATTGTGGTTGAAGGAGTTTCAGTACTTGGTGGGCCATAATGGGCCAATATAAAGACTTCAAGGAGATACAGGACCTGGACCATTGTTAACAAGAGATTTTGTTGGTAGCTAGGCGTGGTTGCTAAGGTGAAAAATCGGTGTCATTCTGTTAAATAAGTAAGAAATCGGTGATGGTAAGTATTCGAAAATTTCGAATAACTGTGCTCGTTTCGAATCGAATCGAATACTGAAGTAACTGTTTGATTCGATTCCAAATTTTGAACATTCGCACAGCACTACATACCTGTACTCCTGAGTCCTAGGTGAATATTGTGGCATTAACTAGAGTCCATCTACTTTACTTAACAGTACTGAGGCTATGTTTATGTTGTGACTATCGCAACTGCAGTAGCACACCAAAGGCAAACCACAATTTCTCTAACTTTTCGCTGACTTTTCCTAATGTCCATGTCAAATCCTCTGACTTTTCCAGGTTTTCCAGGTGGGCAGCAACTCTGAGACAGCACACAACTGATGCACTTCATGCACAAAAAACCTTTTAAGACTAAAAACTTTTGGTTACAAAATATGTTAAAGAAGTACCACTAATCCCATTCCAGGTACATTTACAGGTATTCCTAAGGAGGCTTTTTGGGACCCAGCCTACTCATGAGTGGTAACTCAAAATTCAGCCAGTTTGAGGTATACAGTGCAGGAGACATACTTTTCTTGTTGAGATATCCATTGATGACTATTGTGTCTTTGCGGTTCAAGAAGAAGTTGGAGCCATTTGACTGTCGCATTGACTGGTAAATCTGACTGGCGACGTCATTGCACTGACTCAATGGATGCGGCTGCACATTTACATCCACATACATCATACACACTCTAATCACCAGCTTGTGTGGTAGCATCAAAGCTGCTGTGTAAGCTATGAGCCTTTTCAATGGGAGAAGGCAAATTTCAACCTACCACACATCCGAAACTTTTCGACCATCATTCTGAAACTTCCAAACACATCCATGAGGCCATCCCACATTCCAAATTTCGTTAAGATCATAATAATGGTGTGGCAGCGCGGATATTAAGTGCTGAAAAGAAGAAAAAATCAACATCATCAGCAAAGTATAATGGCCTGTGCCCTTTAACTGTCGTTTGAATGTTTTGAGACTAAGGTCGCCACATCTCAAGTAATCCGGGACTGAGTTCCACACTTTCGGTCCTGCATAGCCAAATGCAAAAGTCTTCTCTGTGTGTTAGTTAGTTGTTAGAACATTTATGTGGCGTCCGTTTCAAATCACAAATGCCGCAGCTATTGAATGAACAGATGAGACTTGAGTCTGTTGCTAAAAAGTGTCAGAGACAATGACGGGTTGCGAATTGACGCCGGTAGACTGTTCCAGATGCGTGGTCCATTGACAGCAAACGATCGGTCGCCGAACGTCGTTCTGGTCGGAGGAACGTCCAGTTTCATCATGTCCGACAACAATCTACGGCCGGGCCGGCTGTGGCGAATCAAAATCTAAAATCTGACTGAAATCTGCAGTGAAATTCATTTAGTTATCAGTTAACTTCAATTAAATTGCATGCTGTTAAATATATATGAAAAAATCAAGTAAACAGAATAAATTAGTAGTGTTTCCTTTACATTAAATTGGTAAGCAAAATACTTTGCTAATTTAAAAAAAAGAAAAAAGACAACTAAGTGAAGAATACAGGCAAAGAAGATTAACACTGCAGATTACCATTAAAGACAATACACATAATAACAAGCTGTGGTGCTAAAGCACAACAAATCCTGCCCCTGTGTTGCGTATCGCGGCTTCTCCGAATTGATCCAAAATTGAATCACGTCATCCCATGGTCACTCCACACCTTCCCTGAAAATTTCATGCAAATTGGTCCAGCTGTTTTCTTGTTATCTTGCTAACAAAGAAACAAAGAAAGAAAGAAAGAAAGAAATCGACCAAAAACAATACCGCGTCCCAATACTATCGGGGGCGGGGTAACAATACCACAGTATAATCGACAATGAAACCTGTAAGATCTGCACATACCTTTACAACAGGTGTACACAGAACATGCCCTTCCACAATCTGTTCTTTCTTGTACCGCTCCACAATCTCCGCAATACTACAAACAACAATTTTAAAACTGCCAAAAAATTGATATTGCTGATGAAGAAACAACATGCAAAAAATGACAAAAGAAATGATATTTATTAACAGTAATTACGGCAGCAGCTTCAATGACTGCAGTCTCTTTTAGTGCTGTGCAAATATTCGAATTTTGAATCGAATCGAATAGTTACTTCAGTATTCGATTTGATTCGAAAGGAGCACAATTATTCGAAATTTTCGAATACTTACCGTCACCGCTTTCTTACTTATTTAACAGAATGACGCCGATTTTTCACCTTAGCAACCGCGCCTAGCAACCAACAAAATCTGTTGCTAACAATGGTCCAGGTCCTGTATCTCCTTGAAATCTTTATATTGGCCCATTATGGCCCACAAAGTACTGAAACTCCTACAACCAAAATAGTGTGGTGTCATAAAAAGCAGTTGAGTCTATTTAACAAGTACTTTCTACTGGAGACTTTTGAGACCAACGATAACTATTCGATTTGATTCGAAATGAAAAAAACACTATTTGCACAGCACAAGTCTCCTTTGTTGACAGTGACTGATTTTTATTTATGCACTTGAATGATGGGAACCGCATCTGGCACGTACGTCATCAGCTTTCCAGTCCCCTCGTGTCCTGCAGGGGAGCGACATTAACAGGCTTATAGGTGTCCGTTCTGAACCATTATATCACTTGATGTACTTTACGCCTCGGCATGACGTCAGGAAGTCTGCTTGGTAGATACTGCACAACCCTCTTGACCGTATTTGGTTCGGCCCTGTATGCTGTGCATGGCTGCTCTTTTCTCTTAAGACAACTCTACATACCGGTAGCTACACACCTACTCAGGAGTCGGAAATGCCCAGAGTCACACAGTGCTCAGTCATTCAACTATCTATAATCAGCCAAGTCCATGTCTATAATAAAAAAACACGTTTTTTACTGATGAATTAAACTGATGAATAAAACTAATGTTTTAGTGTCTCTGTAGCTTCGCATATGGCACTCCACAAATCTTATTATTGTTATTATTATTATATTATTATTATTATTATTATTATTACTTTACTATTTCAAGTTTCAACTCTTATGTAATGATGACACAAGTCTATAATGCGATTACGAGTGGTGTGAACAAGTAATCACAGACCCATCAAAGTATCGGCCGCCCATTGAGTACTGGTGTCCAGACTTGTGAATTTTAAACCTCTGAACAGCGGTGTTGCAGTAAAAGAATATGGAGAAATCTCCTTCAGTTGTGTCACTTGGCCTCACAAGCCAGCTATCAGGCCCAGCTGCCACAACAAACGAATGCACATCATGCACAATTACAGGTATGTCCTTAACAATTACATGCACAGTCCATGTACAATGAACTTGGGATATCAAATGTCAATAGGTTATGCAAACAAGGTTAATATTATGTTCGAAATGCCAGCATCTGTACTGTGCTATCTTTCTTATCCATTGCCATTACTGACTGATACACAATACTCCATCCATTTACTGTAATAAAATGCAAGGTGCATCTACAACTCAAGTGAATAATCAGAACAGTCTGCAGCACAAGTTGTAATGAAATACTATTTTGTGTTTATCCAGCCAAGTTTTCTGGAGTTACACAAGGCCACGGCAGGTTGCCTAAAATTAATCTATTTGTAACTGAAGTGCAGGACTTTTCACAGATTTCAGTGGATACCGGTACTCTTCCTGTCAACCTGTAACTAATAATAAAAAACAAAATTGAAACAAAGGTATTTTTAGAGAAATAAATTACACAAATACTGGTGTCTACAATAACTGCATACTTTGCTACATGGCTGACACATGATATCATATGTAAAACAGTGCACTGCATTAATTCATGCTAAAAATGCTAATTAGCAAAAATTATTACTGGCAGATAAAATTCGAAAAACTTAGGAATTACAAGACGTAAACAGCTCAGTGTCTGATTCAAACTCACAAGAGCATTAAACTATTTTGAAGTTTTGTACACTCAACTAATTTTTATGTAGTGACTTCAGGCTAGGTCATGTTCCTCAAAAGGGGGAAAGCCATAAATGCCCCAAAACAATTGCTGGAAAAAACTTCTTAAAGCCAGCAGGCCAGAAATCCACAGAATCTGCCAAATTTATTTCCTTTCCTATCAGACAGACACTGACACTGAGTTTAATTCACACTTGTGGCCATATAGCCGAATAGCTAAATAACAATTGCAATAAAGAACAAGTGCAAATACATGTAAAACGGTGATAACAATGATAACAATAAAAAACAAGGATACTGCTGGATAGTACATATATGACTGTGACTTATATTTATTGAGAGCAAAATTTATGAATTATTGAAACTTTTTTGTTCGTGAGGTTGGGCGAGGATAGTGTGTGCTAGCACGTAGCCTGGAAATTGCAGAAGTGTTGCGAGGGGGTGGGAGAAGGTGATGGAGACAGGAAGCCGGTTTGCATATATTTTGGAAAAGGCATTGCGAATGTCTGTCTCGTCTGTCTTCTAATGAGGTTAAGTTGGCAACAAATAATATGTTAGGATATGACATGCCACGGCATCAATCAGACAACCAACAGCATCCAAGGACTGAAAGAAGCACACGTTGCAAATTCTTATACTGTTACTTCGGTTTACAGGCTTTGTTGCATACATTGCTAATTAAATATTTTACCTTTCGCAAGCTTGCTGGCAGCTTCTTCTTTTGTAATATTGCCATGAAACCAGTCATATGCCTCGACTGGGTCGGCATTACCATTCTACACAATCAATCGAGCAACGTCTAGGTGATGACTCTAATGTAAGCTGTGTGAAATACTGTTATCCGTCATGATTATATAAACCAGTACCAGTGGGTCAACAAGTTGAGTCACTGGGTCACTTTATCCTTCCGTAACACCAAAGTTGTCCACAAACAACCTATTTAACACCTAATTAATGCAAAAACCAAAGTCATGCTGGTGTTACACCTGAGATAACACCAAAAGTCTGGTGTAAATTCTGATGTTACACCAAATATAACACCTAATTACGGTGTAAAACCAGACATAAACTGAGCCCACAATAGATAACACCAAATTGGCATAATGCTTTTAAACAGGCAAACTAAAATAAACCTCCGCATCTTAAGTTCGGTTAACACCAAATCGACTGTAATCTGAGACAAGGTTTTACACCAGAGTTCAGCAGTTGGATTTAAGGTCTGGTGTAAAACTTTGGTGTTAAAGAAAGATAAAGTGATCCACTGTGTTCATTGTGTCCAACTGGCAAACTCTGGCTAAACGCCACGTCTCCGTGTGTTAGATCAGCTTTATTAGGATTCTACACTGTGTCCCAAAATTAGCAATACCCCTTGCTTCAAATAAGCATAATTCAGTTTGAAGGTAATGGATTTCAATGAAATATCGTACACTGCACTATCTTAACATTACTAGCTGTCATACCTATTATGACGTATGCACCTTACCGTGTGTGCTCAGTGTAATGTCATTGACATCAGAGTTTGCAGAATGCAGACTGTACGGGATAAACTTGACCAGTGTATTAATGACAAAGCGATCAAGCAGCATCCGCCTAAGAGCTTGCATCGAGGCCAAAGGTGGCCACTTTGAGCACAAACTTAAAAGACTAGGTAGTTCAGAATGATCATCTGCATGAATGTTTCACATTTTGTAAAAAAAATCTGTCAGTTATTAACGATCTTACACCAACTTTTCTGAAGGGGTGTCGATAATTTTGCGACACGGTGTACATGGGTCTATAGGGCAATGGCACACTGCGCTCACTTGTAAGTGTCCTCAGTGGTTATAAACCCATCTGATCTTCTGCAGCCAAGCAAACACACACCATCATCATAATACCTTTTTGACCACCTTTGACTGACTTTTGTATTGCCGGGCCGGCCCAGATTGTTGTAGGCCTGAATTTAACCAACTTTATCTTCAACGTAACATCAGGCATCTGGATAGACAACATAATAAATGTCCCTGCAAGTCTTTGATGTGACAGTGCCACTTTAATCACCTGCTTTTATAATAATAATAATAACAATAATATAACTGAAGAATTACGTGCCGCAGATTACCTCAGTATATTCACTGAGACACATCTGTTCTTCAACGACGCATTTCTGTTCTTATACAGTGGTTCAATGCTATCCTGATCAGTGAGACATTCTTCTGCCCGACAAAGTACCAGACCTATAGCTACTCCAGACTTTGTTTTTAATCTATAATAATAATAATTGACCAAATAATTAATAATAATTGACCAAAAACTGTCAAAAGTTTGTAATAATAATTACAAATCTTGCTCTTATTACAACTGTAAATGCACAAATGTGTTTTGGCAGAGACAAACACATTATTAATTTTATTTACGTGATATGCAATGTGAACAAACAAATAGGGACCTGTGAATCGGCCGTTTGCATTCGAATCGAATCTCGAATCGAATCGGCATTAAGATCGAATTCAAATCGAATCTTTTCATCTCCAACGAATGTTTATTATTAAAATCAGTAATTACAAATGAAGCAAACGAGATGAGCAAAACTACATATTCCTTATTACAATCCACAAACACATTAAACTACCGGCATGTGATAACTCATAGAGTGCCGTTAACGGCTTGAGTCATTTGACTAAGCTTATGACGAGCAAAGGAGCAGGCACAGCCGATTCGATTTGAAAATTTTCGAATCGGCCAATCCCTTTAGAATTGGACATAAGATTCGAATTCGAATTGAAGCTTCACAGGTCCCTACAAAAAATCTCACCAAGTCTTTAACGAGCTCACGGTTGACTATGCCACTGAGACCCGTTGACTTGGACGTCACCCACAGCCATCCGTCACCCATGTCATTCCGCACGATGAATATCTCACCAGGAACAAAGCTATTTCAACATCAACAGTTTCTACGCTAGCGGAAAGTGATGTAAACAAGGTGGCATGCATTATCTAAAGGCTGTCCTGCTATAATAATAAACCCATACAATATCTGAAGCACTTGTAACCAACCGCAACCACTATGGTATATGCTAGCAGCCACGTTACAGTATATCAGTTTAATCAGCTTCATAAAAGGTAAAGATAGTCTTGTATTCAGCGTGAACGTTGGGGCCAAACTTGATCCTAGTCTCTGGGCAGTCAGTCCATAGGTGACAAGTCATAAACATGACAAAAGACTTTGATTATCTTCCCACTGTTCCCAGACAAAGAGTAAATTCACTGCCCTTCGGTCAATAACAAATCATACAGCTTGGTGACAAATCCATGTGTGTCAACAACATGCCTAGAACTGTTACCTACAGTGGACGACCATGAGGCGAATACATGCCACTATCAGAGCCTCAAAATCTCAATACATATGCATTTAAATTGAACAACGATTTAACAGATTTACTCCGGCTGATCCGATTCAACTCCCTGTACTTAAACAACGTACAGCATGACAGTAACATACAAAACAGACTCGGCAATTACGTATCATCAACAATAATTTAAAAATTTAAAAACAATCAACATAAACAGTAACACAACTGAGCTGTGCTAAAAACTAGGGCTGCAGATTTTAACGATTAATTAGACGATTAATGGATAAAAATTTTTAACGATTAAAATTTTTGATTAACGATTAATCACCGCCGACTATTGCTTACTTATTTATTATGCATGGGCTCATAATGTAAACAAAAACTAAGTAAACAAAATGGCATCCGATGTAGATTCTAAACAGAATGAAGCTACATGCAGTAATAAAACTAAACCTAAGTAAAAACCTGTATCCGGCCGTCTTCGGGAACATTTCGGTTTGACATATTTTCAGCGGCATAAGGCCCACAACACGCTACAATAATTAACAATTTACAAAAAGTTAACTATTAAATTTTTTAATCGTTATCAGCCCTACTAAAAACAGACATCAAACCTCAGCTCATCAGTTTCTGGCATCTGGTTGTACGTCAAGATGGCGATCACTTTCTTCGTGTCATAGACAGGCTGCACAACAACGCAATACAACAAGTTCAGTTACCACGGACATAGAGCATTAGACCCCTAAGCCGAATATCTTTTTAAAAAGTTTGGGTGGCTTGGGAAAAAATAATGCTCAAATTTCAGCTAGCCGTATTTTTTCGGCTGAATTTCGGCTGACATATTTACGGCTAAGTTTTCAGCGAGCCTAATTTTTTAAATGAACAGTTCACGATTCTTCAATGATGCATGTTACAGCATGTGTCATTGTGTCTGTATGCACCGAAATTTGCACTTGCTCTGTTTGACTGTTCTCTTATTTGTGTATTATATTTAATGACCAATACCAAAAGGCCAGAACATGCAAAATAAATGTTGATTGTTTGTTATGTTATGAATGTCAGGTCATTAGCATCGTTTGTGTATGTCTGCTGGTGAAATTGACACGCATTTGTTCAAATTCTACAGCAGTTATTCAGCTAATCCAAAAAAATAAATACAACCAGTATTACTTTTGGTTTAACACTCCGTGTAACCTGTCTACTTTTCCAGAGTTATATACAAGGCCTTAATGTCTCAAATTTTCATACCAACCAGGAAAACTTACCTATACCAATATCATTCCATAAAGACTGTGATGAATTTCAAGAAAGTGAAGATATATTTACTAAAATAATTGCTTGCACAGTGCATACCTCAGGAGGTGGCACTGGAGTCTGGAGTCGTTCACCTTTCAACAGGTCAGAGTAAGACGTGTAATAGCCAATCAGATCTGACAGAGAGTCAAACTCTCGTCCTCCAATATAATAGGCACCACAAACGGCGGTAATTCTACAACATATCAGCTACCACTGTAAAGCACTTTCCACCCTCAGTATTCAGTATATTCACTGATACTAGAGTTGAACCGGATTTCGGCTCCGGCAAATTCGAAATCCAGCCATTTTTCCCAAATCCGGCCAAGTCCGGCTCCGGCCAAATTTCTAGCCGGATTTGGCAGACACTAGTGCAGCTGCAGTGCGTTCAGTTAATTATTTGTGTAAAAAAACTGTCGTTTTATACACACTTGTAACGATAACACTGGTATCGGACGTAGAAAACAGCAAAAACTAGTGCATCATATTTTCACATTTAAATTGCCTGTCTCGTCATTACACTGTCATGATCTACTGATAGTTTTATCACTGGCCTATTGTTGTGTGACCCGAAAACAAGTTTCAGCCAAATCCGGCTCTGGCTCCGCCAGATTTGAGTTCCTAAATCCGGCCAGATCCGGCTCTGGCCGGACTTGGAAAAGTCAAATCCGGTGCAACCCGAACTGATACTGCTAAAAACAACACCATTCACCAGGTGGCGTGTGTTTGCCAGTAAATAGTACCACACACAAAGCAACCTGATACAACTATTGTTATTTCTATATGCTTACCATTAAATGTTTGTTAATCCTTGTCAATTGTGCTATTGTCCTATTAATTTTATGAAGAGTTCTACATCTAACATCAACTTGCCATGTTCAATGCATATGTGATAAACATTTAAAATATGGATCGGCAAACTTTTTGGGGTCGCAGACCAGATGAGCCCCCAACGAACTTGCTGCGGGCCGGACAGGTAAAAGCGCAGGCAGTATTTAGACTTTAGTGTTTTGTTCAAGATGGTTTTAAGATCAATTCCACCACTTTTCAGCTTTATACTAATTTTTCCAAACTTCACCAAAAATGTCCCAATGTTACTGGACTAGTGACCAAACGGGTCAAGCGTAAGGGAGCCAGTCATCGTCAACGAGTAGGCCTATAAAAAGAGTCATCGTTGACTGTCACTGTCAGTGTGCAACTAAACCCCATTCAACATGAAAGCAATTGCTCATCTTTCAGTGCATTTGGAGGGAGAACATGGGCCAGATTTAGTGTTAAAACTGACGAGATGCCGCGGGCCGCATTTGGCCTGCAGGCCGGACTTTGCCGACCCCTGATTTAAAATGTAGCTAATTATCTATGGATAATAAAGGTCACAGCAAGACGTTTTACAATGCTGTGCCGACAAATCTTGAAAAATCACAACACAAAAATCATTGTCATAGTAAGAACACTTTGATAACAAGAAAGCCTAGTTAACGCAAGGGTTATGCACGACAGCAGTGCGTACACGAAGGCCCCTAGGGAAGAAATCTAAGCTCAGCCGGAAACCCCACCCTATTATCAAACATCACGTCGATCATCAAACCGGTTGCGAAGTTATGGCCATTTTTGTATATCCAACATGGCCGTCAGCCGCCATCTTGGATTTTTGAATTTCGAAAGTTGCACCATTAGATCGGCCGACCCTGAAAACCCCACCCTCGAACCAAACATCATGTCTCTGTGTTGGATACAGCCAGAGTTATGCTAGTTTAAGTATTTGAAAATAATGGCGGCCGGCGCCATCTAGTTCAAGGTCATCCAAGGTCATCGATTTTGGTGCCAATCGAAAGCTCATATGCAACTTCCTATTAGTCATTAATAGTAACTTTGGACGTATCTCATACAGTTTTCGAGATATTGACACATAAAGCTAGAAAATAGCTTGTTTTCCCCACCCCACCCTTGTCTGACGCCCCCTTGGGGGGATCCCGTCATAATTTCTGGACGAAACTTACCCCGCAAAAACTAGAGGGATGGGGCTATTGTATGATGAAAATTGCATGATCCTAACTTCAGCCGTTTTCGACTGATACACCAGTGTGATGGACGGACAGACGGACGGATGGGCGATAGCATATACACACTATAGCATATTTGCTGTCGCACATAAAAAGTCAAACAAAAAAGGTCTGCAATTCAGTCATATTTTTACAGCATAACAAATACAAATGCAACGACAATCTAACAGCTGAGACGACATTACTTGTCAAGATATTACCACACAATCAGCAGACCATGAATAGCAATTAATACTAAACAGACAACCATATGCAGGTGAAATAAAACTTACACTTTTCCACTAAACCAACTTCTGCAAACACTGTGACAGCAACTCTTTCTCTCTCATTCCCGGTCGGGGAGACGGGTCACCGCCCCGATCCTCTCCAGGAAGCTCAATAGGCGTCTTGGGTCACTTTGATAGTGGAGATTTGGCCATAACTCCCGCCGCGCCTGGTCGTGTGCTGGGCAGTGTAACACCAGATGTTCTGCCATCTCATCAGCACCATTGCAATGTGGACAAGTGGCGGAGTCTCGGCGTCCGATGCGATGCAGATAGGCCGCCAACAATGGAGAATGGCCCATACGCAGTTGACAGCACCTTGTCTAATTGCTTTTAAAAAATCCTTGACCCAATACTGAGTTCAACTAAATAACATATGCCTGACAGGCTCGTCATAACAACAACAACAACAAATAACATATCTTTAACTATACATACTACAACTGTCTGCATTCAACAGAAAAGTAACTAACCGAAAATGGTTCATTCCTTTCTGACCAAAGAATGAAAGGACATATGAGCCCGGTTTTCGATCAGATTCACGTATCAAATAGCTGCCCGTCTGTTTAGCCTGCCGGAGGCGATCTTCGGCGACGTTTCTATCCAGGCGGCCATGATACCACCTACATACAAAAGACAATAAGTACACAACATACTAACAACTGTCTGCATAAAAACATACTTAGGCTACAATTTTTCCCCAAATTTCTGGAGTTACTCCAGAAACAAGATTATCATCCCATGCTCAGTTTCATTCAAGTATTTGAGTAACTAAATTTGCACTGTTGCTAAAACCTTCTTTACTCCAGATGTCTGAAAGTGCTGTGGCAAAGAGTACACGTTAGAAACAGTTGCACTACATGAAATTTCGTTACAAATTGCTAGTCACGACTGGAATGTGAAACTGACATTTGCACAGAAGTGTACTATGCCACCGAGGCAGATTCGTAATTATAGCTAATGCATGCCTTACACAATTACAGGTGTGCCAGTATGAGAAAACAGGACAATAAACAGTAATACCTTCCTATCCTTACTGGTACCATTTCACAGTGCACAAACTGTCAGCCGCAATTTGCCACTTGTAAATCAAATTAATAATTAATAAATAACATTTATTTGCATTACACCTTAATCTAATTCACTAGATGGTGGAACCAAGCGAAATCCTGTGTAAGTAAATACTGTATGGTAAGTTATGAGACCAAAACCAAAGTTTATTAAAAATAGAACAAAATTTTCAAGTATACCAGTGCTGTTTGTCAATGTTAGAATTGGTTTAACGGAAAAAGTTCCATATCGGAACTTCAGTGTCAGTTTCAGGGAATGTCGCCTGTCGTTTACGCTCCGTGAATGAAGGTAACCGTAATACATGCTTTTGGCGGTACTTTTCCCGTCACTGAGAAGGTAATTTATACCTTTCTTTATTATTATGTTAGCAATAACCGTCGTTATCTTTAGGAAAAAAATGAAGTTCCGATACGAAACTTTTGCCGGTTTAACAATGTGAATGAAACACTGGAGCCTATGCGCATCAGGCTGAACTGTTACGGCTGCAGTGGCAGACCATCAAACCAGTGGACTGTCCCATGCGCAGTTATAAGTGTTAGACTACACAAGTCTGGTCTTCAGTTAGTTCACCGAGTAATCTTGTCTTGGCACAGTTTGCAAACTGCAGACCTGTCTGATATGTCCACTGGACACTCCAAACCCAGGTCCGAAATGTCTTGGTCCAAAGTGTCAGATAGTTTGCTGTGTTTGTTGCAATGCAGTGGCTACATTTACCCTGACACATAGCAATAGCTCGCTAGCTATAATTACAGTTATGGGGTTATGTACTTTATGCAACTGCATTGTGACTAGAGCCCTGCACGGGCCGCAGGGCCGCCTATAATATAATTCTATAATTTTGAAAAACCATCGGGCCAGGCCGGGCCAGACCAGGCAGGTTAGCATACAGCCCGTGAAGTCGACCGGCTCGATCACATACAACGCTTCTGTGGTCCACATCCTCCCTCTTCGCGGCCACACCAGCCTTTTCGCCTCCAGTTTGTGTAAACTGTCTATAGCACAATCGCCAGACCCCATTCTCGCTTCCCCTGTGGGTGAATTAACTATATTCAACGTCCAGATTGCAGAATTCTTATAGTTTGTGTGGGAATGCTGAATTTGCGGGAGTGGACAATGCAGGAGTGGACATATCGGCACGATGTGGCAAGGGTGGACTTTGCAGGAGTGGACAATGCGGCACGATATATGCAAGGGTGGACATTGCGGGAGTGGACAATGCAGGAGTGGTCAAATCGGCAATATGGGTAGTAATAATCGGTTATTTTAATAATCGATTCATGGATTTTAATGGATTATTCGTTGCAGCCCTAATGG
>Ga0209781_1000218_pt1 | contig 14203 bp, 16 predicted proteins | sample WorMetHERISLAND1_3_FD_187386 | JGI IMG/M metagenome (GOLD analysis project Ga0209781, IMG submission 187386) | Marine gutless worms symbiont microbial communities from Max Planck institute for Marine Microbiology, Germany - Olavius albidus HERON... | ecosystem: Host-associated > Annelida >...
TCCACGAACAGCCGGTTGTCCCGTCCCGACGACCCGCGGTCGGTCTTCTTGCCGCGAACCAAATCCTTGATCCGGTCCCATTGCCCATCCGTCAATTCCCTGCGAAGCATGACCAGGCCCCTCACCCTGCACTGGTCTCACTCGATCACACCAACCATGAATAGTCCGTTAACTGTCAACAGGACCTAGCCCAAGCATCTCGCTTAGCTAGGACAGCCCCACATTTTTTACATTAAGCAGTCATATTGACGCATTTCGAGACATCGGCTGATGCCTCGGAGGGTGAGTGCGTCCACATCACGGGAGGGATTAATGATCAAAACCAGAAGCCTCGTTTCGGCCCTGGCCGCCTTCGGCATGGCTTGGGCACTACAATCAACCACCGCCGGTGCCGCCGATTGCCCGCGCGGTGATCTCGACAAACGGTTCTGCGATTGGAACAACGACCTCGTTGCGGATACGCCTGCTGACAGCGGCAAATGGCTCGATCCAGATACTCTGGTCTTCTCATACACGCCGGTCGAAGATCCGTCCGTCTACGAGAATGTGTTCACCGAGTTTATGGATTACCTGGCCAAGATCACCGGCAAGAAGGTGAAGTGGTATGGCGCTGATTCCTATGCCGCCCAGGTCGAAGCCATGCGTTCGGGTCGTTTGCATGTGGCTGGCATTTCGACCGGTCCGACCGTCTTCGGCGTCAATCTGGCCGGGTACGTGCCGGTTGCCATCATGGGCAAGGCCGACGGCAGCTTTGGTTACCGGCTGCAGTTGATCACCCATAAGGACTCGGACATTCAGAAAGTTATGGACATGAAGGGGCGAAAAATCGCCCACGTAACGCCGTCTTCGAACTCCGGCAACCAGGCGCCGCGGGCCCTGTTCACGGCCATGGGCGTCAAACCAGACGAGGGCTACAAGGTCAACTACTCGGGCAAACACGACAACTCGATCATGGGCGTCGCCAACAAGGACTATGACGCGGCCCCGATCGCATCGAGCGTGCTCGACCGCATGCATGACAAGGGCGTCGTCAACCGCGATGACCTCCGAATCATCTGGCAGTCGAAATTGTTCCCGACGACCTCCTACGGTTATGCTCACAACCTCCACCCGGCCCTTCAGACCCAGGTGGAACACGCCTTCCTGACATTTGATTGGGCGGGTACGGCGCTGCACAAGGAGTTCGGCAAACAGGCTGACCGCTTCATCCCGATTACCTTCCAAAACCACTGGTCCGATATCCGCACGATCCAGAAGACCAACGGCACGACTTATACGGACGAAGCCCTCAAAGGCTTGAAGGTCAAAAAGAAAAAGAAGAAGAAAAAGAAAGGCTGATCGTCCTCGGATAGCGATATCCGCCGCCGCTCTCGACGGAGCGGCGGCGGTTCGCTTATCATCCCTATGCTCTCCCCATCCCGGCCGGATTTCCGCCATGCTCGAAATCAGTGATCTCGTCAAACAATACCCCAACGGCTTCAAGGCACTTCACGGTGTCAGCCTTACGGTCGGCGAACCGCAGGTGGTCGCCGTCATCGGCTCGTCGGGCGCCGGAAAATCGACTCTGATCCGCTGCATCAACCGGTTGATCGATCCGACGTCGGGATCGATCAAACTGAACGGCGAGGAGTTGACGACGCTGGGCCGTAGGGATTTGCGCCATGCGCGCCGGCGCATGGGCATGATCTTCCAGGAATACAACCTGGTCGAACGCCTGACGGTTATGGAGAACGTGCTTTCTGGGCGATTGGGATACGTGAATTTCTGGCGAGCCTTTCGCCGCAACTACCCACCCGAGGACGTTCGTGCCGCTTACGAGCTGATCGCCCGGGTCGGCCTCGAAGGCCGCCACGACGCCCGCGCCGATGCTCTTTCCGGTGGCCAACGCCAACGGGTCGGCATCGCCCGCGCCTTGATGCAGAAACCGGATCTTTTGCTGGTTGATGAACCGACGGCGTCCTTGGACCCCAAAACATCGCGTCAGATCATGCGCCTGATCTGTGAACTGGCCCATGAGTTGGGGACACCCGCACTGGTCAATATCCACGACGTCGGGCTGGCCCAGTCGACGGCAGATCGCGTCATCGGTTTGAGCGACGGGCTGATGGTCTTCGACGGCACCACCAATGACCTGAACGAAGAGAGCCTGACGGCGATCTACGGCGAAGAGGACTGGTCGGCGACTATCCGCAAGGTCGATGACGACGACGCCAACGGCGACACCGAAAAGAACGACCGCAACGGCGCCGAACGCGAGGCCCTTACCGGATGACGACGGCCCCCGACAAGTGGCGCCCACCGAGCATGATCGAGAGCCCGGCTGTCCGCTACGGCCTTTGGCTGATCGGCGGTATTTACATCATATGGTCGCTGGGCACGCTGGAGATCGATTGGGGACGGACGGCACAGGGAATCCCGCGCGCCGGCGACATGATCGCGCGCATGTTCCCGCCCAGCTTCGAACGCTGGCAATTGCTTTTCGATGGTGTCGTCGAAAGCCTGCAGATGGCTTTCGCGGCAAGTCTGATCGGCATGGTCCTGGCGGTACCACTCGGACTTTGTGGCGCGTCCAACCTGGCGCCGCGACCGGTTTATTTGGTGGCGCGGGCGATCATCGTTTTGTCGCGTACATTCCATGAGGTCATCGTCGCCATCTTTTTCGTCAAGATCGTCGGTTTCGGCCCATTGGCCGGCCTTTTGACCCTGATCGTCGCCTCCGTCAGCTTCATCTCCAAGATGATCGCCGAGGACATCGAGAACATGAACATGGGTCAGGTCGAGGCGGTCCGCGCCACCGGTGCCAGTTTCCCCAAGCTCCTGATCTATGCGGTGCAACCCCAAATTCTGCCGCGCTATCTCGGTGTCTGCATCTACCGGCTTGATGCCAACATCCGTCACTCGACGGTGGTCGGTATCGTCGGCGCCGGTGGCATCGGCATGACTCTGACCGCGACCTTCAAGCGTTACGACTACGACTTCTCGATGGCGATTTTGCTTACCATTATGGCCTTGGTGTTCCTCGGGGAAATATTCTCCAATTGGGTCCGGGGTAAGTTGCGATGACCTCGGCGATTGCAGAAGGCGAACGGTATCCGGACATTTGGCGGAAATTCACACCGCAACAGACGCTGATCCGTTACGCCTGGCTCCTCGGCATCGTCTTCGTCGCCGCCTGGTCGCTGCGCAATCTCGACATTCCGTGGTTCTACTTCCTCGATGCGCACGAGCAAGCGGGAGACCTCTTTTCGCGCATGTTCCCGGCGACCTGGGAGGAATTCGCCGAGTCCCCCGTCGAGGTTTTGGCCATCGTTTTCGTCGACCACTATTGGGAAACGGCGCAGGCGGTATGGACGCCACTCATCGAAACCATCCATATCGCGACACTCGGCACCATCGTTACCTTCGGCATTGCCCTGCCGACGGCCTTTCTGGCGGCACGCAATACGACACCGAACGCGGTCACCTGGTTCATCGGTCGGTTCATCCTGGTGGCGTCGCGATCCATTAATACGGTGGTCTGGGCTTTGATTTTCGTCGCCATCTTTGGCCCTGGGCCGGTCGCTGGCATTTGGGCGATCACCTTCCGCTCCATCGGTTTCATGGGCAAGTTGATCGCCGAAGCCATCGAAGAGATCGATTCGGGCGCCGTTGAGGCCATCGAAGCGACCGGCGCCTCGCGCCTACAGGTCTTGTTGATCGATGTCCTGCCGCAAGTGCTGCCCGTCATCTACGGCACCACCGTCTATCGTTGGGACATCAACATCCGCGAATCGACGGTTCTCGGCTTCGTCGGTGCCGGCGGCATTGGCATTCAACTCTATGCGTCGATCAACCTCTTCAATTGGGACGAGGTCGCCGTCATGCTGGTTGCCATCTTCGCCGTCGTCGTCTTCAGCGAATGGGTATCGGCGACGGTGCGCCAAAAGATCACCTGAGCGCCAGCCGGTCGGCGGAAAAAAACGGTCTTATCCGAAAAGATTACCGACGACGATCGCCAGGAGGATGACGAAGCCGAAATCCCGGTTCGACTTAAAACGTCGGAGGCAGTTTTTTGGATCGTCGATATTGAGCGTGCGGACTTGCCAAATAAGATGCAGAGCTCCTATCGCCAGGACCAGATAGAAGGGCCAGGCCAGGCTCGTGAGATAGCCGGCTACCGCGATCAGCACCATGGTCACGGTGTAAAAGCCCGACAACCAGATCTTTGATTTTTCTCCGAACTTCAAGGCCGTCGATTTGACGCCGACGATGACGTCGTCTTCTTTATCCTGATGGGCGTAAATGGTGTCGTACCCCAGCGTCCAGAAGATACCGCCCGCGTAAAGGACGAACGCTGGCCAAGCCAGCTCCCCGTGGACGGCCGACCACCCCATCAGCGCACCCCAATTGAAGGCGAGCCCAAGTACGGCCTGCGGCCAGTAGGTGATCCGCTTCATGAAGGGATAGCTCGCGACAAGGACCAGCGAGGCAAAGCCGAGGTAGATCGTCGGCGTGTTCAACTGAATGAGCACCATCAGGCCCAGCAATAGCTGGAACCCGAAGAACAGCCATCCCTGTTGGACCTTCACTGTGCCGCTGGCGATCGGACGGGTGGCCGTTCGCGCCACCTTGCGGTCGAAATCCCGGTCCGCGATGTCGTTCAGGGTGCAGCCGGCGCCGCGCATGACAATCGCGCCGACGCCGAACAGCAGAAACAGCCACGGGTCGGGCCAATCCGGCACCGCCAGGCTGACACTCCACCAGCAGGGAAGCAGCAACAACCAGGTGCCGATCGGCCGGTCGAGGCGCGCCAGCCGCAGATACGGCCGGGATCCCGCCGGGGCGAAACGATCGATCCAGCTCCGGTCCGGAATATCGGTGGCTGCATCCGTATGAGTGATTTCGCTCATAAACGCACTATAAGAGGTTCGGTCCGGGCCCGCCAACGCTTGCCGAACGGATGCCCGTACCTATGATGAAACCGGAAGGACCCGGGGCGGCAATGACTTCACCGAAAACGCGTCTCCATGTTGAAAGTGATCTCGAAAGGGACAACCCCGTTTCCTTGTCGCCAGCCCATGCCCATTTCCTGGCCAACGTCCTCCGCCTCGGCAAGAACGATCGGGTATCTCTTTTCAATGGCCGCGACGGCGAATGGTCGTGCCGAATCGAGATGCTGGGCAGAAAATCCGCCACGGTTCACCCAGACGAGAGAATAAGGGAGCACATGCCCGAGCCCGGCCCGTGGCTGGCATTCGCGCCTGTAAAGAAGGCGCGTACGGATTTCATCGTCGAAAAGGCGACCGAACTCGGCGTCGAAAAACTCATCCCCGTGTTTACGGCGCTGACGTCGAGTGGTCGCGTCAACCTGGAGCGTTTCGAAGCAAACGCCCGGGAAGCGGCGGAACAATGTGGGCGTCTGACCGTTCCCGAAATTTCGCCCCCTTCTGAGCTTGACGAATTGGTGGAGCGATGGCCCGACGAACGCCCGTTGCTGATTGCGGACGAGACCGGAGGTGGTCGGCCCATCGCAGACGTCCTTGGCGACATCGCGTTTGCAAATGATATTCCGCCGTCCGGTTGTGGTTTTCTAATCGGCCCGGAGGGCGGGCTCGATGATACCGAGCGCCGGGTTATCGTTGAGGCTCCGAACTGCCACTTGATCGACCTGGGCCCGTTGATCCTCAGGAGCGAAACGGCCGCGGTGGCCGCCCTCTCCTGCGCCCGGGCGTTGACGGACGCGTCAAACTGACTAACTCAAGACCTGTACGGCGCCTCAGGAGAGGCGCCAGAAACGGAAGCACCCTAAGATGGCACATGGCCCGACACCGCCCGGCGAGCCGATCACCGAGAAAACGGCATTGATCGAATACTTGCAGGCAGGATGCACATCAAAATCCGACTGGCGGATCGGCACGGAACACGAGAAGTTTCCCTATTGCCTCTCGAATCTCAAACCTTTGACCTACGACGAGGAAAATGGGATTCGCCGTCTCTTGGACGGGATGACGCGGTTTGGGTGGGTTCCGATCATGGAGAACAACAATATCATCGCACTCAAGAAGGACGATGGTTGCGCCATAACATTGGAACCCGCTGGCCAACTTGAGTTGTCCGGTGCACCGCTCGAGAACATCCACCAGACCTGTGACGAGGTCGCCGCTCACCTCCAGCAGGTTAAGGCCATCGCAAGAGAGATGGAGATCGGATTTCTGGGGCTCGGTTACCGTCCGAACGGGTCCAATGATGATGCACCCTGGATGCCGAAAGGCCGCTACAAGATCATGCGCGAATACATGCCGAAGAAGGGCAACCTCGGCCTGGAAATGATGAAGTCGACCTGTACGGTTCAAGTTAACCTCGATTTCTCGACGGAAGAGGTCATGGTCGAAATGTTCCGCGTCGGTTTGGCACTGCAGCCGATCGCAACGGCGTTATGGGCCAATTCACCCTTCAAGGAAGGCAAGCCGACGGGATATCTCTCCTACCGAAGCCACATTTGGACCGATACCGACCCGGACCGTAGCGGAACATTGCCTTTCGTTTTTGAGGACGGTTTCGGATTCGAGCGATACGTGGACTACATCCTCGACGTGCCGATGTATTTCGTATCTCGCGACGGAAAATACATCGATGCGTCGGGCCAGTCCTTTCGCGATTTCCTAGACGGAAAACTCCCCGCATTGCCCGGCGAGTACCCGGTTCTTTCCGACTGGGTCGATCACCTGACGACGGCGTTCCCGGAAGTCCGCCTCAAACAGTACTTGGAAATGCGGGGCGCCGACGGTGGCTCCTGGGCCCGTCTATGCGCCCTTCCGGCCTTTTGGGTTGGCCTCCTCTATGACGAGGAGGCGCGGTCCCAAGCCTGCGATCTGATCGCCGACTGGACCCAAGTGGAGCGTGACTATTTGAGAGACGAGGTCCCGCGCAAAGCCCTGAACACGCCCTTCCGCGGCCAAACGGTGCGCGAGGTGGCCTTGGAAGTCCTGGAAATCGCCCACGGCGGGCTGAAACGGCGCGGGAAGCTGGATACGGTCGGGCTCGATGAAACCCACTACCTGAGGACGCTGTTCCAGATCGCCGAGTCTGGTTTTACGCAAGCCGACGAACTGTTGTGCGCCTATAGCCGTCGCTGGCAGCAATCGGTCGATCCGATCTATCAAGAGTACGCCTATTGACGATCGGAATGGGACCGTCCTGAGTATGGCAAGGCAGAGTTGACCTTGAGGGACATGGACTCTAGGTTCCTGCCGCTACCCACAACCGGTGACGACCTGCCATGAGTGATCTCAACGAAATCGCGCGAAACTGCAATGCTTGGCCATTTGCCGAAGCCAAGGACCTGCTAAAACGGCTGGGCGGGAAAACACCCGAAAAAGGCTACGTCCTGTTCGAAACCGGGTATGGTCCATCCGGATTGCCGCATATCGGCACGTTCGGGGAGGTGGCCCGGACCTCCATGGTCCGCCACGCTTTCTCTTTATTGTCCGATATACCGACCAAGCTTTTCGCCTTTTCCGACGACATGGACGGATTGCGCAAGGTCCCCGACAACATCCCCAATCGCGAGATGATGGAGGAGCACCTCGGCAAGCCTCTTACGACCATCCCCGACCCGTTCGGCAAGCATGAGAGCTTCGGCCATCACAACAATGCCAGGCTACAAACGTTTCTCGACACATATGGGTTCGACTACGAGTTCCGTAGTGCGACCGAGTGCTACAAGAGCGGATTGTTCGACGAAACCCTACTGAAGGTTCTCGAGCGCTACGAAGCCGTCAAAAACGTTATCATCCCGACATTGGGTGAGGAACGCCGCATCAGTTACAGCCCGTTCCTGCCGGTCTGCCCGAAAACCGGTCGCGTTCTCCTGGTGCCGGTTATCGAAACCAATGCGGATGCGGGAACGATCGTCTATGAAGACGAGGACGGCAGCAAGGTCGAGACACCGGTCACCGGCGGTCACTGCAAACTGCAGTGGAAACCCGACTGGGCGATGCGCTGGACGGCATTGCAGGTCGACTATGAGATGTCCGGCAAGGATCTCATTGAATCGGTTAAACAGTCGGGAAAGATCTGCCGGATCATCGGCGGTACGCCACCGGCCGGCTTTACCTATGAACTCTTCCTCGACGAGAACGGTGAGAAGATCTCGAAATCGAAGGGCAACGGACTATCGGTGGAAGAATGGCTTGCTTATGCGACGCCGGAGAGCCTGGCGCTCTTTATGTACCAAAAACCGAAAGCGGCGAAACGCCTCTACTTTGATGTCATTCCGCGCAATGTCGATGACTACCTGAGCCACCTCTCGTCTTACGGGGGTCAGGAAACCGACAAGCAGATGGCCAATCCGGTCTGGCATATCCACGCTGGTGATCCGCCTGCCGCGGAAACGCCCGTCAGTTACAACCTCCTTCTCAACTTGGCCAGTGTCTGCCACACGGAGGAGAAAGACGTCTTGTGGCATTTCATTTCCCGCTACAGGCCTGATGCGACGCCGGACTCGGCACCCATCCTCGACCATTTGGTCGGGCACGCCATCGCCTACTATCGGGATTTCGTCAAACCGGCGAAGCAATACCGCCCGGCGACGGAAATGGAAAAGACTGCCTTACAAGATTTGCTCGATACGCTCGGCTCGCTCGACACCGAGGCGGACGCGGAAGCCATCCAGACGGAAGTCTATGAGGTCGGCAAGCGTCATCCGTTCGAGGATCTCAAATCCTGGTTCAAGGCGCTATATGAGATCCTGCTCGGGCAACCTCAGGGGCCGCGCATGGGTTCCTTCTTCGCGCTTTACGGGCTCGAGGAATCAAAGGCCCTACTCGGCCGCGCCATCGCAGGTGAGGACTTGGCTGCCTAACAGAACGTTACGTCGTTTCGGAAAACTGGAAGTATAGCTCGCGGGCTTGTCGGTAAAGAGGACCAGGCTGCAACTGACGGTCTTCGAGGCGCGTACAGGGAACGACCTTGGCATAATTCCCCGTACCGAACAGCTCGTCGGCTTCCACGACCTCCTCGAAATCGATGGCGCGTTCGTGGACCTCGACCCCGGAATCGCGTAGCAAGCGGATCACGCGCTGGCGCGTGATACCGTTGAGGAACGTCCCGTTTATGGCTGGTGTATGGACAATGCCGTCTTTGGCCAAAAACAAGTTCGTGTAGCAGAACTCGGCGACGTTGCCGTTGGGGTCCAATACGACTCCGGTATCGAATCCCTTGGCATTCACCTCACGGACGCCGCGGGCCACGTTGGGATAAAGGCACGACGCCTTGGCCTGGGTTGGCGCCATGTCGCGGGCCGGACGCCTGTAGCGCGTTAAGCAGGCCGAAAAGCCTTTCGGCTCCGGCAGCGGTGCGTCGAAGACGCTGAGGACGAACCTTGTGCTCGCCGGGTCGGGGACGATGAAACCCTCCTCGGCAAAGAACATGGGGCTGATGTAAAGCTCGGCATCGTCATCGAATTTGGCGATGGCCTCACGTGACAAGGCAACGATTTCGTCTCTGGTGATCTTGGGATCAAGTCCCATGATCCGCGCCGACTCGATGACACGAGCGCAATGCAGATCGAGGTCGGGGGTCTTGCCGCCGAGAGCACGCGCACCATCGAACACGGTCGATGACAGCCAAAAGCCATGTTCCCTGGTTCGGACCAGCCGGGGGTCTCCCTCCGTCCATTCGCCATCGGCAAACGTGACCGTACGTCCCTGTTTGTGTGCGTATGCCTTGCCCATGAACCGTCCTCCCGTGGTTACTGGCAAGGTCCATCAGAACCCAGTTCGCGTCAATAGGAGAAAGTGACTTATGGGCGCCGCCTACGACCGCCTATTGGCTCGCCCAGATGACCCGGGCCATCCATTCGATATCGTCAACGGCCAAGCTGCGATCGTCGTGTTGGGAATTGACGGATTGCAGGTCCAGCTTCCTCGCCGATTGGCGCTGGAGGATTTTGACCAATACTTCCCCGTCGCGCGTTTTGACAACGACTCGGTCGCCGCGCCGAATATTGGCCTCCGGAGAAACGATGATCGTGTCTCCGTCACGGAATACCGGAACCATGCTGTCGCCTGAAATCTCGAGCGCGTAGGCGTGCGGATCGGCGAAACCGGGGAATGGAATCTCATCCCAGCCGCCGCCGGCGGGATATCCCGCGTCATCGAAATAGCCGCTGGAACCGGCCTGAGCGAACCCGATCAAGGGGATATTGCGGTAAACGCCGGCGCCCCCGATCTCACCCATGTAGGAAACGAACTCGTTGATGCTTGCATCAGTTGCCGCGAGGATCTTCGAGACGCTTTCCGTACTCGGCCATCGCAACTTGCCCTCCCGCGTCGTGCGTTTGCTTTTGTTGAACGTCGTCGGATCGAGACCAGCCCGTCGTGCCAAGCCGGAAGCCGACAACCCATATTCCTGAGCAAGGCGGTCAACCGCCCTCCAAACATCCGCATGTTTCAACATCGGTCTATGGCCAACCTTAAGTTTGCTACGATAATTAGGAAGATAACACATTATTTGCCATTGACAAAGGATATTTTTCCGACGATATACAGAACATATCATGAACAACTAGAATTAGAACCGCTGATGAAAACCAGACGTTCCCCGCCGACTTTAACGGACATCCGTAATGCAAAACCCTTTTCGACGACCGAGGAAGCCTGGTTCTGGTATGTCCGTCGCCAGAGAGCACGTCGCGACGGGGGGCGCTTTGAAAACCGTGCAGGCGCTTTCTGTCGCCCCTGTGAACCGGACGACCTTTATCGCGCCGTCAAGGGGCTGGCCCTGAAGCGGATTATCGGCCGCGAGCATCTCGAAGTTCTGAGCCACTTCGGATTCCAAGAGAGGGCCCCGGACCCAAGATGTCGCGAGGAGGAAAGACCGTTTGCCCTTTGGGATGAGGCCCTTGACCGTTTGTCTACGATCTTAAAGGCGAAGGAAATCGTCGAATGACCGGACAGCCGGTGACCGATACCATCAGTCGGACCGCGGTCCTGGTCGCATTCTCCGGCGAAACGGACATTGCTTGGCTGCGGGTTTTGAAACCGGGATTCCGGCACTGTTTCGCCATCATCGAGGATCCTCCCTATTGGGTCCTCTACGATCCCCTGTCCCACCGAACCAACGTCGAGGTTCTGGGCGACTTTGATACCGACGAACTTGAACGATGGTTCCGCTCCCGCAACTGTCAAACCGTGAGAACGCTTCAATTCAACGGCCCAATCCGGAAACAACCTTTCGCTATTTTCACATGCGTCGAAGCCGTCAAACGCATTGTGGGGATCCGTGCCCCCTGGGTGTTGACTCCCTGGCAACTCTACCGGCGCCTCATCGAAAATGAGCGCCTCAATATTCGAAAGCAGTAAAGGTTTTTTAACATAAAATAGAAAAAAATTCTTGACATCCGCATAAATCTCGGTTACACCTTAAGCATCGAAAGGGACACGCGCGCCCGGATCAAGCCACCCAGCGGGTGGCTTTTTTTTGGAATGAGGATACCGAAACATGGGTGGGATATTTTCCGCACCGAAACCGCCGCCCCCGCCACCGCCTCCACCGGCGCCGGAGACGACGGCCGAAGACGATGAGCGTAAACGCCGCCTTGAAGCGATCGCCCGGAAACGGCGCGGCCGCCTCGGTCTTATCGCAACGTCACCGCGCGGTCTCTTGCAGGAGAACCCGTTTGTCGTGACACGTAAATCCTTGCTCGGAGAGTGACAATGTCGGATCCATCGCCGAACGAGATTGTTGCGCGATACAGACGCGCCATGGACAAGCGCCAACACTGGGAATCTCACTGGCGAGAGTGTTACGAGTTCGCCTTTCCGCAAAGAGAATCGGCCGTGTCCGGACCGAACCACGGATCCGGAAAGGTCAACAGCCTGTTCGATGGAACCGCGCCGGATGCCGTCGAACAATTGGCCGCGAGCCTGCTGTCGCAGTTGACACCGCCCTGGGCGCGATGGTTCGGGATCACCGAAGGTCCGGACATATCAGACGATGAAAGGTCTATACTCGGCGACAGTCTGGAACGATCCTCCCGCACCCTTCAATCCAACTTTGACCGGTCGAACTTCGCGGTCGAAATGCACCAATGCTACCTGGATCTCATCACTGCCGGAACGGCGACGTTGCTCTTCGAAGAAGCCGCCGCCGGGTCCAAATCGGCTTTCCAGTTTACGGCCGTTCCGTTGTTTCAACTGGCCTTCGAGGAAGGCACCAACGGTGACCTGGACACGACATTCCGTCGGTCGGAATTGACGGCGGCACATCTCCGGCACCGTTTTCCTAAGGCCTCAAAGGACCTTCTCAGCAACGACGATATCAAACAGTCCGAAAAAACCTATCCCGTTATTGAGGCGGTCTATCCGTCATCCGGAAGATTCGAATATATCGCACTTCTCGAGCAGCACGGGAACGGCGCCCTGGAACCGGTGTTTCTCGCCAGCGGGAGTTTTCGCCACTCGCCATTCATCAGCTTTCGCTGGCTCAAAGCACCAGGAGAAGTCTACGGGCGTTCCCCCGTTATGAAAGCGTTGCCAGACATAAAGACGGCCAACAAAGTCGTCGAACTTGTCCTCAAGAATGCCTCCATCGCCGTCACCGGCATTTGGCAGGCGGACGACGACGGCGTATTGAACCCGGCGAACATATCCCTTCGGCCCGGCACCATTATCCCTAAAGCCGTCGGGTCGGCGGGATTGCCCCCCCTCGACGCCCCGGGGCGGTTCGACTTATCTCAGCTGATTCTGGAAGACCTGAGGCGGGGAATCCGTCGGGCCCTCCTTGCGGACCGCCTGGGGCAGCCCGAAACGCCGGCGATGACGGCAACGGAAGTGTTGGAGCGTGCAGCCGAGATGGCCCGCCTGCTGGGCGCCACCTACGGCAGGCTGCAATCGGAGCTGTTAACGCCATTGGTCAGGCGTGGATTGTCGATCCTGACACGGCGTGGTGAAGTCCCCGATCTTCAAGCGGAAGGGCGCGTCATCGATCTCGAATACCGCTCACCGCTCGCCCGCAACCAATCACAGGAAGAGGCGCAGAATATCGTTCGCTGGCTGGATAGCATCAAGGTCTTGGGAGGCGACGCACTCGGCGCCATCGACCCGAGGGCCGTCGCGCACCATCTGGGCCGCGCTTTTGGCGTGCCAACTGACTTGATGCGCTATTCCAGCATGGACCAACTGTCCACCGATGCGCCGGCCGGTGATCCACTGGCGGGCGTTATGCCGGGAGGGTTTGAAAATGCAGGATAATCCGGGCGGGTGGCATTGGTTCGATAACCTCTCGAGTGACGCTCCCGCAGCCAATGGGAACATCTCGGAGCAACGAGAGTTGGCGGTCGCCGCGGCCCGCTGTTTATCGGGACCCGAGGGCACTCGCGTGATGAAGCATCTCAAGCAAATGACTCGCGAACGACTACTCTCTGCCGACTGTTCGAACCGAGTTCTCCGCCATCTCGAAGGCCAGCGCTTCGTTGTCACCTTCCTGGAAACGCTTATCCAGCGTGGGTTGCACCCGAATTAGACATAAGGCCTCTACAGAATACCGAGCAGGAGCACAGCAATGACGGAAGAAATTGATCAGGAAAGTGAATTGATGGAGTCAACTTCGGCCGACCAACCTCATTCCGAAACGTTGTTGGACGAATTTGATGCCAGCCGGCCAGATGGGCTGCCCGAGAAATTCTGGGATGTTAGTACCGGCTCGGTCCGTACGGACTCGCTTCTGAAGTCCTACCTGCAGCTGGAAAAGCGGTTTGGTGACCCGGATGCCGAAAGGACACCCGCGACGGCGGAGGAATATGATATCTTAACAGAGGGATCTTACGTTTCTGTCGACCCAAACTTGAACGAACAACTCCACGAGGCCGGTTTCACGCAAACCCAAGCCCAGATGGACTATGACCTCGCCGGCGAGTATCTTTTTCCGTTGGCTGGTGAATTGGCGTCCGAGCTCGATGCACAAAGCCAGGTCGACAGGCTCGCACAAACATTTGGCGGCAATGATCAATGGCAGGAGATCGCGGCGCAATTGTCCGAATGGGGTCGTTCGAATTTCCCGCCCGAAGTGTTCGATGCGTTAGCATCGACCTATGACGGTCCTGTACAAATAGTTCTGCAAAAAGGAAGTCGGCCATGGCATGCCGAGTGATTGATGAGATCACTTTGGCAAAAAGGAGCACACCATGGCCAAACGGGACGTTAACGCGGCGATCGTTTCACTG
>Ga0209781_1000221_pt1 | contig 14158 bp, 11 predicted proteins | sample WorMetHERISLAND1_3_FD_187386 | JGI IMG/M metagenome (GOLD analysis project Ga0209781, IMG submission 187386) | Marine gutless worms symbiont microbial communities from Max Planck institute for Marine Microbiology, Germany - Olavius albidus HERON... | ecosystem: Host-associated > Annelida >...
GGTGATGGCCAGAATTTCGCCCGGGAAGACTCTGAAATTCACCTTTTTGAGCTGCCGGCGGGAATCCTCAAAGCTAAGATTTCGAACCTCCAGCACTGGTTTTACAGTGCTTTTCAATGCGTGAGATCCTTCCTTCTCGGGTTGAGTTTTTCCACGAGGCTCCGAATCGATTTCTAAACCCCACTGCATGGATCTATTTTCTCCGAACATTGCCGAGAGTAACCCCTCCCTGCTGATTTCTCCAGCATCCCAGGTGCCAACAATCCTTCCTCCCTTCAGCACTGTAACCACATTGGCAATTCTGAAAACATCATCAATTCTATGGGTTATAAGTAAGATTGCTCTCCCCTCCGCGCGCAAAAGGCTAAGCAGAGCAAAAAATTCGGTCTTATGTTCTTCTTCCCAGGCCGAGGAGGGTTCGTCAAGTACCAGGAACTTGGTTCCCATCATCAATGCGGCCGCCATCTGTGCGCGCTGAAGTCCGGAGGCATCCATCCCCCCAACCCGCTCTTCAGGGTTGATATCACCAAATCCCCAGTGCTCGGCAGCCTGGGAGAATTCTCTGTTCTGAGCCCGCGGGCCGCGCGGCTTCCTGCCAAGAAAAACCATTTCGCGGATGCGAAAATCAGGCGGCCAAATACAGTGCTGCCGAACCAATCCAACACCCGGAAACAGACCCTGTCTGCGCCTATTTAAGTTGTGCTGTTTTTGATCAAACTGCAGAACACCGGAATCCGGCCGCAAAACCCCCGCGATTATATGGCCCAGTGTGGTTTTTCCGGCTCCGTTCTCACCCACTACCGCGTGAACCCGTCCCCCATCCAGATTGAGCCATAGATTGCGGGCCGCCTTTACGCCGCTAGTCTTCCAGGTGAAATTTACTCCCCTTAGAGCGGCGGAAAGCTCAGCCATTTAATGCGCTGAACTTGTCTATGTGTGATATCCGATAGCGGCACAGGTTTGCTTTCTCCTCACACGGCTCATTCATAATAACGCGCTCAGATCTACTTCGCCCTTTTTTAGCTTCTCAACCTGCCGTTTCATTTCTTCTTGAATCGATTCAGGGACGAACTTGCGGAAATGTCTGTTTTCGGTGGGGAAGTCTATATAGCCCTCCGAGAACCCCACTCTCATGCTGGTGCCAGGGGTCAGTTCCCCATCAATCCAATTTCGAACCAGCATTCTGGCCAGGTTTTCCTGTCGAAGCACCGAGCTCGCAAGTATAATTCCGGGGGCCAGTGAGCTTCCCTCCGAATCAAACCAGAGCACATACCCTTTGCTGTTCTTGGCGGCGGAAACAACTCCCTGATTTGCCCCTCCGGCTATGGTCAATATAACATCCACATCTCTTTCATACAGTCCCTCCGCCAGTTCCCTAGCCTGCTCCGCGTCATACCAATTTCCAATTACCCTGAAATCAAGCTCAATATCAGGGTTGACAGTTTGCAATCCTGCCTCGTACCCCGGGAGAATTTCCCGCATCATTTGGGGATACTCCTGCCCCGCAATCATTCCAACCCTCAAATCCGGATTCGAATGCTCAAGTTCATCGGACATGGTTACAAGTCCCGCGAAATAACCTATCACAAAGGCCTGCTCAATGTGTCGGTAAGCAACATCCACAACCCTCTCTCCTCCCAGTCCCGAACCATCTAGCACCAGAAAGGCCTGATTAGGAAACAATCGGGCCACCGCAGCACAGATTTCACTCATTGCCGGATTTGAGGTGACTATCAGCCCGGAATTTCCTTCGGAGGCCAAGCTTAGAACAGAATTATACCAGGATGCCTGATCGAAGCCGCCTTCGATAGTGCGTACACGGAAGTCTTTCCCAGCCGCCTTTCTAACACCAAGGTCCATCGTCTCATACGAAGGGCTGCCTTCGAGAACGCCGGGCACGAATACCGCGATAGCTTCCTCACCTTCTTTTTTATGGCATGAGACAGAGAAGAGTGTCACAAAAATCAGCATCCGAGCGGTTAGGTTTTTGCTCATATAATCCATCCCCCTGGAAAGATTTCGAGTCGGGCATTGGGATAGATCCATCGCGTATTCATGCTCTCTCTCCCCTTAAACCCCCACTGTTGCATAGTTTTACTGCGTTTTTCAACCGGTTCTGGTCTAACACCTAGGATATACTTGGGACACTCCCCTTTACCTAGTAAGGGGGGCTCCGGGTGCAGCGGAAAACGGTATGCCATTAAAACACGGGATGAAACACCGTGGACGGACTGTCGTGCTTTTTGAGATTTTAAGCGCTGCTTTAGCTTCTTGTTGTCCATGATAGTTCGGAGATGTATCTCCGGGGGCGGGTAATCCGAATATCTTGATTATCGAATCTCTTGACTGTAGAGGAAACCTGAATGTATGCTTAGCTTGTTTTCAATTCGTATTGAACGGAGCAAGCATACCCGATGAATTCTGCCAAGCCCACTTCTTTGGGGATGATTGCCTGTCCCGGCGGTGAGAGCTTCTCTAATCAGATAGTTTTACATCTGAGGAGAATTTACCAGCGTAGAACCAGTAGAAAGGTGCAGTATATTGCGCGGTTATATGGCATAACGCCGGAGAGGGTGCAATGGCATCTGAATTTCGCCGATGATTTGCTCAGCCACAGGGAAGGAGCGGCCGATTCGCAGCGCAGCCCATCATACAAGATACCCTGTGACTTCATTCACTTCCCCAACGGAGAAATCAAAGCTGAAATTCTGCAGTCGGTTCGGGGTTTGGACATATATCTTGTTCAGGATGTCGCTAATGGGATGCCCGTCAAAGTTGGTGACGAATGGGTGGTTCAGTCCGTCAACGATCATATCATAGCCTTGATGACCGCTGTCGATGCGGCACACCAGGCTGGTGCCAGACGTGTTTCACTGGTGCTCCCCTGCTATCCCTACGGCCGGCAGCACAGGAAGAGGAGCCGTGAGGGCCTCAGTGCCTCCATGATAGGCCGGATTTTCGAGAATCTCGGTGTTGCCAGAATAATCACGCTGGATATTCATTCAAGGGAAATCGAGCATGCATTTGCGAGTTTGGTGTTGGAGAATCTGCATGCTTCTTACCAGATACTCAAGACAGCAAATTCGCACATCGACTTGGTCAATGAAGATTTGGTGGTGGTATCACCTGATACCGGAGCTATTGATCGAAACAAATTCTTCGCCGATAGCCTTCATAAACCGCTCGCTTTGCTCTACAAGGAGCGTGATTATGCCAAGATTCCTTCGGATGCGTCAAATTCCAATATAAGAATCACCCGCTTGCTGGGAGATGTGGAAGGTAAGACAGTTCTGATGGCCGACGATATACTGGGTACCGGCGGCACCCTGATAAAGGCTATGAAGGCGATTCGCGGTATGGGTGCAAGAAAAATTGTCTGCACCGTATCCCTCCCTATTTTTTCCGGCGAGGCGGCTTCCTACCTTGATGAGGCCTTTAATCAGGGCCTCTTCGACTTACTGATTGGGACAAATGCGGTTAAGCTGCCGGAGACTGTTCTGGAACGGCCGTGGTATCAGAGCGCGGATGTATCAAGTCTCTTTGCCAAAGCCATTTACAGGGTTCACCACAATAGGTCTGTATCTCCGCTTCTTGATAACAGCAGGATTATTCAGAAGATGATACGCGAGAGTAAAAGGCCGCAGGAGCCGGATTTGTTTTCGGGAATGGATCAGTGATTCTGGCTGCCGATCTTGGCACCAGCTCCTTAAAAGCGGGGTTAATAGACAGGGATGGGGATTTGATTGCCAGAGTCGTTGTGCCCTATCGGGCAGTGCCGCGCATAGGGGAGGAATTCTCCTTTTACGCGCAGGAATGGGAGCACGCCCTTGGTAGGGCATTGAAACTGCTGCCGGCCAGGCCGCTTTCCGCGTTGGCTCTGAGCGGAAACGGACCAACCCTGCTTGCATGTGATGAGAGAGGTGAGCCGCTGGGCGAGGTGGATCTGTGGTTTCGCCGGAGGTCAATACGTAAGGGGAATAAAAGGTCTTTCTATCTTCCCAAGGCTAAATGGCTTATGGAAAACGAAAATCGAGAAAAGCTCCGGATTCTCTTTTCCTGCCCCGAGTGGCTCCAATTCAGACTGACTGGCAGCAGAACGATGACGCTTCCGAATGATTCCTTTCGTCCCTATATCTGGGATGATGAGCAGCTTGAGTTCTATGAACTAAACAGGAATCTGTTTCCGGAAATGGTGCGAATGGGAGATATCGCCGGACGAATTGACAGTGCCGCGAGTGTCAGATACGGCCTGGCTTTGGGACTTCCGGTTGTGGCGGTTGGCTCTGATTTTATGGCGTCACTCCTAGGCAGCGGGGCCGTGGAACCGGGTAGGGTCTGCGACAGGGCCGGCACCAGTGAGGGTATTAATTACTGTGCCGTGCGACCCTCGGAAGACAGGCGTCTAAGAAGCCTGCCTCACGCCGTAGAGCCATACTGGAATGTCGCGGCGATTTTGTCCTCAACAGGCGGTGTTCTTGAATGGTATCGGTGTCTGACTGGACAGGAGGGAGTTGATTACAGTGGTATACTGGATGGAATAGGCCGTGTGCCGGCGGCTCAGCCGGCGCCTCTGTTCTTTCCGGGGGGCGAAAGTGATAATCCGTGGGAATTCGGGGACGGAAGTTTTCATCACCTGGAGCCTGGGCATGGCAAGGCCGAGATGGGCAGAGCGGTTTTGGAAGCCATTGGGTTTGCGGTGCGCCGAGGTATTGAGCTGCTGGAGGAAGCAGGAATGAGGGTGGACGAAATGCGGGTTACCGGCGGACAGGCAAGGGGAGAGATATGGAACCAGATGAAGGCCGATATCTGCGGCAAACGGCTTTTGACTATGCAAATTGAGGATGCGGAATTGGCTGGCTGTGCCTGCTGTGCCGCGGCCGCTTTAGGCCGCGCTGCCGCTCCAAGGGAGGCCGTGGACACCTATGTGAAGATTCAATCGGTTTTTGAGCCCGCAAGTGAACTAGTCTCCCTCTATAACGAGGCCTACGGGAGATACTGCGAATCAGCCGGAGCCTTTTTGGAGGCGGGTTGACATAAGTTCGGACTGTGTCTATCATTCTTCAATCTGCCCGCGTGCCTCTGTAGCTCAGCTGGTAGAGCACAGCCATGGTAAGGCTGGGGTCATCGGTTCAAATCCGATCGGAGGCTTGTAAGGAGTCAGGAAGGTTGATGAAATGGCGAAGAAGGGTGCGATTGACAAGATTGCCCTCCAGTGCGGCGAATGCGGTAGGAAAAACTACACCACAACCAAAAACAGGCGGAATATCCAAGGAAAACTGGAATTCAATAAGTATTGTAAATGGGATAGAAAGGTTACACTTCACAAGGAAGCAAAGATTAAGTAATCAAACTTTAGGCCAGTAGCTCCAATGGTAGAGCGCCGGTCTCCAAAACCGGATGCTGCAGGTTCGAGTCCTGCCTGGCCTGCTGAGTGCTGGAGAAAGGTGTGAATTATGAGGAGAATTCGACAATTCATTACGGAGAGTTATGGGGAGCTAAAAAAGGTGATATGGCCGAATCAGACTTCGGTTTTTGCTTCGGCAAGGGTTGTTATCATTTCGACCATTGTGTTTGCGCTTTTTTTCGGACTAGTCGATTTTCTGCTTTCCAGGGGCCTGTTGGGCTTCTTTAATCTATTCTAGGTAAATGGATGCAGATGGCTAAGAGATGGTATGTTCTCCATACTTTTACGGGACATGAGAAAAAAGTTGAGAAATTCATTAGATTGAAGATGGAGGAAGAAAACCTCAGCAATGTAGTTCTGGATGTGAAGGTGCCGGCGGAAAAAATTATGGAAGTTCGTGATGGAAAAAAAAGAACGTTGAACAAAAATTTCTTCCCCGGCTATGTTCTTATCGAAATGGACCTCCTCGACAGAGATTGGAAGATTCCGTGCAATGCGATTCACAAGATTCAGGGAGTTACGGGGTTTGTGGGAACAGCGAGGAATTCAAAACCGCAGCCAATTTCGGCTGAAGAGGCCAAGACGATTTTACAAAAAACAGGAGCTATAAAAGCCGAGAAAAAGATTCACGCAGAGAAAGATTTCCAGGTTGGTGAAGAAGTTATGATTATTGATGGGCCCTTCGATACTTTTAAGGGTACGATAGAGGTTGTGAATCAGGAGAAGGGCAAACTTCGGGTTATGGTGGGCATATTTGGAAGGGCCACCCCCGTGGAAGTGAACTTTTCTCAGGTGGATAGGAGATGAAAACAGCCCTGCCTGATTGGGTGGTAACGGGTCTTTCGGATTAGGAGTTAGCAGGATGGCAAGAAAGAAAATTACGGCCCTGATTAAGCTGCAGGTTCCGGCCGGGCAGGCAACGCCGGCCCCCCCCGTTGGCCCTGCGTTGGGTCCCCATGGCGTAAGCGCTCCGCAGTTTTCACAGCAGTTTAACGAGCGGACCAAAAACCTCGAATCGGGGCTTACAATCCCTGTGGTGATTTCCGTATACTCGGACAGGAGTTTCACGTTTGAAACCAAAACGCCTCCGGCGGCAATACTGATAAAGAAGGCGATCAATCTTGATAAGGGCTCGCCCGAACCGCACAAAGTCAAGGTGGGATCAATAAGCAGGCTGCAGCTGCGGACCATCGCTGAAACTAAGATGGCGGATTTAAATGCCAACGATATTGATGCGGCCATCAATATCATTTCCGGTACGGCCCGAAGTATGGGCGTAGCCTTGGAGGGTTAGACATGTGAAACATGGTAAAAAGTATAGAAAATCCCTTGCAAGTTTGGATGAAGGCAAGACTTATGACATTCAGGAAGGAGTAAACCTTGCCAGGGAGATGTCTTTTGCCAAATTCGATGAATCTCTGGATATATCTGTCAAACTCAACATCAAAAAAAGCCATTCGGTTCGCGACACATTCGTTCTGCCGCACCAGTTTGCGGTTGAGAAGCGGATACTTGTTTTTGCCAGGGACGAGAAGGCCAGGGAGGCCGAGGAAGCAGGCGCAAGCCTTGTTGGCGCCGAGGACCTGGTAAAAAAGATCAAGGACGGTTGGCTTGACTTCGATATCTGTGTTGCAACCCCGGATATGATGCGTGATGTTGGAACCCTAGGCCCCATCCTCGGGCGCCGCGGTTTGATGCCCAACCCGAAAACCAGAACCGTTACGATGGATATCAAGGGCGCCGTGGGCGAATTGAAGCAGGGCAGAGTTGAATTTCGCGCGGACAAAGGCGGAGTTGTTCACCTTGCGGTTGGCAAGGTTTCTATGGAAGGCTCAAGGGTTAAGGACAATATTGAAACCTTTATCAGGGAGCTAACCAAGAAGCGCCCCGCGGATGTCAAGGGCAATTTTATCAAGTCGATCAGCTTGTCGAGCACTATGGGGCCCGGCCTCAAGCTGCGAAGTCAGGAGGGCTAAGGGATGGCCGGAACGGAGCGCAGGGTGCAGCAGCATAAGTTAGATTCGGTAGCCGCGCTTAGAAGTGGTTTTGAAAGCACTCGCAATTTTATCTTTGCGGATTATCGCGGTCTCAGTGTAGAGCAGATTTCCCTTCTGCGAAATTCGCTTCGTCAGGCGAACGCCGAATTTCATGTGGTGAAGAACAGCTACGCGAGGATAGCGTTTGGTCAGCTAAAGCATGATGATGTCGCCCCCTACTTTGCGGGGCCTACGGCTATTGCATACTGCGCCGATGAGGCCGGACCGGCAGCCAAGGCAATGCTGGATTTGGCAAAGAGTATGCCGATTACCCTCAAGGGCGGCCTATTCGACGGAGAGATTTTCAGCGCCGATGCCGTTGAGGCCTTCAGTAAGCTGCCGGGTAGACTGGAGCTGATACGGAGGCTGATGAGTCTTATGCTGGCCCCAGCCCAAAGCATTGCGTTCATCCTAAACGATGTTGGAGCTAGACTGGTTCGCACCCTTGATGCGGTTAGAGCACAGAAATCCGAGGCTGCCTGAAACTACGATACACAAATCTCGGTGTTGCCGAGACGTAAAAAAAGAAGAGGCGGCTTCAGTCTTCGCAAGGTTGTCTGCTGTTGCCGTCCGGTTGATTAGGAGAGGATAATATGACTACCACAGAAATTATTGATGCAATTGCCAAAATGAGTGTGCTGGAAGTTTCCGAGCTGGTTAAGGCCATGGAAGAGAAGTTTGGAGTTAGCGCGGCAGTTCCAGTTGCCGCCGTCCCTTCCGCCTCCGACGCTTCACCCGCGGAAGTCGAAGATGAGCAGACGGAATTTGATGTCGTTCTTACCGGATTTGGAGAGGGTAAAAAGATTAGCGTGATTAAAGAGGTGCGCTCACTCACCGGTATTGGACTGAAAGAGGCTAAAGAAATGGTTGAAGCCGGTAATTCGGTTGTCAAGGGAGGTGTTGCAAAGGAGGAGGCCGCTTCCGTTAAGGAGAAATTGACTGCTGCTGGTGCAACTGTCGAAGTAAAATAGGAAATATTGGTTTGTCGCATATTGCCGCCGGTACGTGTACTCGGTGGTTTTGTTTTAAGAGGGGATGGTTATGTTCGAGAAAAACCAGAAAACCGGTAGAACTTTTATTGGCCATGGGTACGATGAAGTAATAGAACTCCCGAATCTCATTGATGTCCAACTTGCGTCTTATGAGGCCTTTCTTCAACGAGAGGCTGTAGAGTCACAGAAGAAACTTAAGATGCAGGGGCTTGAAGAGGTGTTTCAAAGCGTCTTCCCAATTGAGAGCTCCAACGGCGAACTTGTGCTCGATTATGAATGCTATAAACTTGATTTTTCCTCCGTTAGATTGACTGAATCCGAGTGCAGGGGGAAGGGCTTAACCTATGGAATTTCTATAAAGGCACGGATTAATCTGGTGTTCAAGTCCACGGGCGAGATTCGGCAGAAGGACATCTACATGGGCGATTTGCCGTTGATGACCCGCCGGGGAACCTTCATTATCAACGGTGCGGAACGGGTTGTGGTGAGTCAGATACATCGGAGTCCGGGAGTTATCTTTTCGGAGGAGAAGGGTGTCTACAGCGCTCGTATTATTCCTTATCGGGGTTCCTGGCTGGAATTTGAAATTGATGCGAAGAAAGAGCTCATTTACGTCAAAGTCGATCGAAAAAAGAAAATCTTGGGGACAGTTTTTCTCCGTGCGCTCGGATTTGAAAGCCGCGAAGCCATAATAAGTTTGTTCTATCAGACAAAGAAGATGAAGCTAACCGGTAAGCGTGAGCAGGATGAAGCTTTGGTTGGTTCGATTTTGGCCGAACCTGTTTGGACGAAAGAGAGAGGCAGCGACAGGAAAAAGCTCTATCGGACGGCTGATAAACTGCACCTGCATGATGTTGAAGAGCTCATTCAGGCCGGTGTAACAAAGATAACCGTTATTGATCTTGAACACGAGGATTCCCTGCATTCGGATATGATACTGGAGTGTTTTGAGAGAGAGGAGACAAAATTTCATGAAGACAACCCGGATCAGGATGAACCAAGCAAGAGGGATGCCCTCGCAATGGTTTATTCGATTCTAATGCCGGGTGAGCCGATTACGATAGAATCCGCGGAACGTGATTTGGATTCAATGTTTTTTTCCCCCCGACGCTATGATTTAGGTCGTGTGGGGCGGTATAAGCTCAACAAAAAGCTTGATCAAGACGAAAGCGTCACGCTTTTAGTCCTCAGCAAAGAGGACATTGTTCACACTATGCGATATCTGATCAGTGTGCATATTGGAGAGAAGCAGGTTGACGACATTGATCATTTAGGGAATAGACGAGTTCGTTCGGTTGGAGAGCTGCTGGGTAATGCACTTAAAGCTGCCTATACGCGGATGGAGAGGATTGCCAAAGAGCGGATGAGTCTCAAGGAAACTGAAACTCTCAAGCCGCAGGATCTGATTCCTATCAAGCCCATCGTAGCGGCAATCAAGGAGTTCTTCGGCTCCAGTCAGCTCTCTCAGTTTATGGACCAGGTGAACCCCCTATCGGAGCTCACTCACAAGCGCCGCCTAAATGCGCTGGGGCCGGGTGGACTTTCGCGTGAAAGGGCGGGATTCGAGGTGCGTGATGTCCATTATACGCATTATGGCAGAATGTGTCCGATTGAAACTCCTGAGGGCCCCAACATAGGGCTCATAGTTTCACTTGCCAATTATACGAGAATTAATAACTACGGCTTCTTGGAGACTCCCTATAGAAGAGTGGTAAATGGTGTTGCAACTCGCGAGGTTGAATATCTCTCCGCAATAGATGAGGAGAAGTATTACATCGCACAGGCCAGCGCGGCCATCGACGAGAAGGGAGCCTTCAAAGAGAAGATGGTGGCGGTACGTCGAAATGGCGATTACACTGTTCGTGATCCTGCCGATGTCAAATACATGGATGTGTCGCCAAGACAGATTATCTCCACGGCAGCGAGTCTAATTCCCTTTCTCGAACACAATGATGCGAATCGAGCTCTGATGGGCTGCAACATGCAGCGTCAGGCAGTTCCGCTGCTCTTCCCTGAGGCTCCGATTGTGGGCACGGGCATGGAGGTTAAGGCTGCCTACGATTCGGGTGTGATGATAAAATCTCAAACCGCGGGCAGGGTTTCGTATGTCTCCTCCGTTCGTATTGACGTGGATAGTGAGGATGGAAAGAGCAAATCCTACAACTTAATCAAATATCAGCGAACTAACCAGGATACCTGCTTCAACCAGCGTCCCGCCGTTCGCGTTGGAGATAAGGTTCACTTGGGCGAAATTCTGGCCGATGGTCCCTCGACGCGATACGGTGAATTGGCTCTTGGCCGCAATCTTCTTGTCGGTTTCATGCCCTGGAATGGCTATAACTTTGAGGATGCCATTTTGATTTCGGAAAAGGTGGTTAGAAAGGATTATTATACTTCCATTCACATCAGGGAATTTGTTGCCGAGGTTAGGGAAACCAAACTGGGCCCTGAAAAGCTCACTCGTGATGTCCCCAATATAGCCGAAAAATCCCTTGAGCACCTTGATGCGGAGGGCATAGTTCGCATTGGTGCCACGGTGAGGCCTGGCTCAGTGCTTGTGGGAAAGGTGACTCCCAAGAGTGAGACGGAAACCACGCCGGAACTCAGATTACTCAACTCCATCTTCGGAGAGAAGGCCAAGGAGGTGAGGGATACCTCTCTTAAACTCCCCCATGGAGTTGGCGGCACGGTTATTGATGTCCAGAGGTTAAGGCGTAGTGAAGGTGATGATTTGAACCCGGGTGTTGACGAGGTTCTCAAGGTGTTGATTGCTACCAAACGCAGGCTGCGTGAAGGGGATAAAATGGCCGGGCGGCACGGCAACAAAGGGGTTGTGGCCCGAATTCTGTCCGAAGAGGATATGCCCTATACCAAGGACGGTATACCCCTTGATATCTGTCTGAATCCACTCGGTGTCCCCTCCCGCATGAATATGGGACAGATAATGGAAACCATGCTTGGCATGGCCGGTGCTACATTGGGCAAAATGTATGAAACACCTGTCTTCCAATCCGCATCGGCCGAAGTCATAGCCCGGGAGTTGGAAAGGGCGGGGCTGCATAAGGCATCAAAAACGATACTCCATGACGGCCTTACCGGCGAGGAGTTTGTGAACCCGATTTTTGTCGGATACATGTACTATATGAAGCTTCATCATCTGGTTGATGACAAGATGCATGCCCGATCCACCGGGCCCTATTCCCTTGTTACGCAGCAGCCCCTTGGCGGAAAGGCGCAGTTCGGAGGCCAGCGGCTTGGCGAAATGGAGGTATGGGCGTTGGAGGCATACGGTGCCGCGAACACATTGCAGGAGTTGATGACTATAAAATCTGACGATATGGCCGGTAGAACAAAGATATATGAGAGCATCGTGAAGGGGGATGCTACATCAAGTGCCGGAATACCGGAATCCTTCAATGTTTTGGTTCAAGAGCTGCGGGGATTGGCTCTCGATATACGAATCTTTGATTCCGATGGCAAGCAGTTGCCGTTTACGGAACGCGATGAGGAACTGATAAACCGTCAGGGAAGTCGTTTCTAGGAGGGATAAATGAGGGAAATGAAAGAATTTGACAGCCTGATGATCAAGCTTGCCTCAACCGAACAAATTCGAGCCTGGTCCTACGGCGAGGTGAAAAAACCGGAAACCATCAATTATCGTACGCTGCGGCCTGAAAAGGATGGGCTTTTCTGTGAGCGCATTTTCGGTACTACGAAGGAGTGGGAATGCTACTGCGGGAAGTTTAAATCTATTAGATATAAGGGTGTTATCTGTGATCGCTGCGGCGTCGAGGTAACTCACTTCAAGGTGCGCCGCGAACGTATGGGACATATCGAACTCGCTTCCCCCGTTTCTCATATCTGGTATTATCGCTCAGTTCCCTCACGGATGGGCCTCTTGCTTGATCTAACTATCGCTGCCCTTCGGAGTATTCTGTATTACGAGAAATATGTCGTAATCGAACCGGGTGACACCGAATTGAAAATGATGCAGCTGCTTTCAGAGGAGGAAATGATTGAAGTGCGCGAACGTTTCGGGATGAGTTTCACCGCCGGTATCGGCGCCGAAGCTGTGCGCACTTTGCTGGAAAACATAGATCTCGATACCCTATCAAGCCAATTGCGCGCTATTATGATAGAAAAGGGTGCCAAGGCTGATAAACGCCTGCTCAAGAGAATCGAGATTGTTGAAAATTTTCGGGATTCCGGTAATCGCGCCGAGTGGATGATACTTGATGTTATCCCGGTAATCCCTCCCGAACTCAGACCCATGGTTCAGCTCGACGGCGGACGTTTTGCGACGAGCGATCTGAACGATCTTTATCGCCGCATGATAAACCGCAATAACCGCCTGAAACGTCTTATGTCTCTAAATGCCCCGGATATCATTATCAGGAATGAGAAGCGGATGCTCCAGGAGGCCGTTGATTCCCTCTTTGACAACACGAAGAAGAAGAAGGTGGTTAAGGGAACCTCGAACAGGCCTCTGAAGTCACTTTCGGATTTACTCAAGGGTAAGCAGGGACGATTTAGGCAGAACCTTCTCGGTAAGCGAGTGGATTATTCAGGCCGCTCGGTTATAGTGGTAGGTCCGAAACTAAAGCTCCACCAATGCGGTCTTCCTTCGAAGATGGCGCTTGAACTCTATAAGCCTTTTATCATGAAGAAACTGGTTGAGAAGGATGTCGTGTACAACCTCAAGAAGGCCAAAACTCTTGTTGAGCAGGGAACACCTGAGATTTGGTCCGTGCTGGATGAGGTGGTTCGAGAGCATCTGGTGCTTCTGAATCGAGCGCCAACCCTTCACAGGCTTGGTATTCAGGCCTTTGAGCCAGTGCTGGTGGAGGGAAGGGCAATTCAGCTGCACCCCCTTGTCTGTCATGCTTTCAATGCCGATTTCGACGGCGATCAAATGGCTGTGCACGTACCCCTAACCCAATCTGCCCAAGTTGAATGCTGGACTCTGATGCTGGCCGATACGAATTTGCTGAACCCTGCCAACGGACAGCCGGTGGTGTTTCCATCCCAAGACATGGTTATGGGACTTTATTCTCTTACTAAGGAACGGCGCGGGGTGAAGGGTGAGGGGCATTACTTCAGCTCCCGTGAAGAGGTGATGATGGCAGTGGAAAATCATGCTGTCTCGTGGAACGCTCTCATAAAAGCTAAGATAGACGGCGAGTGGGTTGATACCACACCAGGCAGGGTGGTTTTTAATGACAGCATTCCTAAGGCCATGGCGTATGTAAATGAGACTTTGAGCGAAAAGAGTATTCGCAGCCTTGTGATGAAATCCTTCAATGAATACGGCAATTATACGACAGTTCAACTTCTGGATGCACTCAAAAACGTAGGCTTTGAATTCGCCACACGCCTCGGCACTACTATTGGGATGGATGATATTCTGGTGCCGATTGAGAAGACTGAACTGATAAGCGACGCAAATCTTGAGGTGGACAAAATTCAGACACAGTATCACAACGGCCATATCACTTCGGAGGAAAGGTATAACCGTGTTGTCGAAGTTTGGGGGAAAACCAACGAGGATTTGGCCAATGTGATGATGGATCATCTCAAGAAGGATCGGGATGGCTTCAATAATATCTATATGATGGCCGACTCCGGTGCGCGGGGCTCAAGAAATCAAATTCGGCAGCTGGCGGGCATGCGCGGATTAATGGCCAAGCCTTCCGGGGATATTATTGAGCTCCCTATTCGGTCTAATT
>Ga0209781_1000222_pt1 | contig 14146 bp, 15 predicted proteins | sample WorMetHERISLAND1_3_FD_187386 | JGI IMG/M metagenome (GOLD analysis project Ga0209781, IMG submission 187386) | Marine gutless worms symbiont microbial communities from Max Planck institute for Marine Microbiology, Germany - Olavius albidus HERON... | ecosystem: Host-associated > Annelida >...
AAAAACACGGGCGATTACTGACATCATACCACCTCCCCGCGTTCTAAGTGAAAGCGATAATCCCCTCCCTGACCCAGAGTTCTAAGCGCAAAAAGCGTCTGGCTCCGGGGAGGCTTCCAAATCCAGCACTGCTCCTCTTAGCAGCTTCATGTCTTTTGGATTTCCTGCAGCTTAAAACTGAACGGGCAGGATAACCAAGCTCTTTGGCCTTCAGAGCATGGGAATCAGTGTTCTTCCTGCCCGATATGCTCATCAAGCCTCCCTCTCATCAATATCATTCTACCCCTTTCACTAAGTTTTAAACCTCGTTCAGCCCAGTATTCACGGTTCGGTATGTCAACCAAGCTTCTTCTGCAACTTCCCTTCGAAGATCATTGATGAGACTTTCCCGATTTAGGGATAGTTTTTTCGTCCGTCCCTCTTGGAGATGATTGGTTCTTGGACGAGCAATCGGATACAGTCTATGATACGGATCTGCGCTTGAAATTCAGAGCATAGCTAAGTAAACTTAAAACCCGTTATGAGTACATTTGGAAGGTCTCGCAACTATAATCTAATTATTGGGATTATAAATGTTGTAGTTTTTTTCCTGGTGTATATATCGCCTGACATTCTGGAATATCTGGCCATTTATGCACACGGATTGCTAATTAGGAAGTTCATTTGGACACCCATCACCTACATGTTTACGCACAGTGGCTTCATGCACATCATCATCAATGTGGTAGTGCTCTTTGCAATTGGACACCATGTGGAAAAGCGTCTTGGAAGCGGGGAATATCTCATCTACTATCTAATCTGTGGAGCGCTAGCCGGGATTTTTTCGGTGATAGCCTATATGGCTCGGGACAGTTTCACACCAATAATCGGTGCCTCAGGAGCCATTTACGCGGTGCTTTTGGCATACGCGATATTAGAACCACGTGCCGTTCTCCTCTTATATGGACTCATTCCAATAAGGGCACCTATTCTTCTGGGACTGTTTACGGCAATGGATCTCTTCTTTCATGTTTTTCGGGTTGGAGGCAATTCCGCCCATCTCACGCATCTTAGTGGTGTGGCCTTCGGTCTGCTATATTTCTCCATACGGTTTAAGATAAATCCCATCAAGGCAATGAGGAACTGGCGCTGAAACGTGATTCTGGCCTGGAATCACGTTTGATCCGGAGGTTTGACCACTGAGACTGCTTTGGTTTGGCCTATTACTGATTCAGATGAATGTATCTCTGGTGGCGGAATCCCTGCGGGGAGAGTTCCAACTACCCCCCCGGGTCATTGAATTCACCGCATCGAAGGCAGGCATCGTCTCGGAGCAAGACTATTCCGAACGTGAAAAGAAGTTCATAAGTGAACTGACCGAGGATGGCAGATGGGTTTTCTCAGGCATGATATATGGATATGTAGCTACCTGGATACCCGCATCCGATGCCAGGGGAGTGGAGGAGGAGTTTGAAATAAGGCCCATAGCACAGATATTGCCAGGGGACGAGAGGTTAAAAATGCTCAGTATCGATGAGATAGATGGGATGGTATATGTACTCATGGAATACACATGTGACTCCACACAGCAGAAACGACTTGAGGCCTGGAAAAGTTCCCTCTTTTCGTCCGTCACTGGGGAGGGGAGTTCCCCGATTTGGGATGGTTCCCGGCGTAGGGCATTCGAAATGGCTATCAGGGAAGCTATGAAGAATCATTTCAGGAGAAAGGAATTCAACCAACCCAAAAGAATACAGGCCAAGGTGGCCTTGGCTGGTTTTCCCTTAGTCGGTTTTGGTAGTGGGACATATCGTGCACTGGTAAGTATCAGGGTAGGTCCAAGTAAGGTTGAACATTACAAAATTGACTAAAAAAAAGTATGAAAGGACATTCATAATATCTGAAAAAGACAAATATCACCCGATACTTCCAAGGATTGAGGCTGTGTGTCGGAAGAATTGTGCTTGAAGACAAATCTTGATTATTTCTTGGCAATTTCTGGATAATCTTCAATAAAAGAAATCAAATTAACGAAAGGAATCTAGTAATTACATACTAATCTTTTAAGATCAAATCTAAAAAAGATGGAATATTCTAGAAAAAGCATGTTTGACGTGAAGATAATCCAGAATAAACCTTGTTTTTTCATGGCAGATAGTTTAATCTGCAGATCAAGAGAATGGAGGACTTCCAAATGAATAGAGGTGTGCCAATAATAGATGAAGAAAGATGCAAGGGTTGTGGATTGTGCATTGCAAACTGCCCGAAGAAGATACTGAAGAAGTCGAGTAGCTTAAACAGCCAGGGACTCTATTACACCGTTTGTATTGATAAATCCGCCTGTATTGCCTGCGGTGCCTGCGCGCTTATGTGTCCGGATGCCGCAATCGAAATTGATAAATTTGCGGAGGCAGTTTGATGATGGAAAAGGTGCTGATGAAGGGAAACGAAGCCTTGGCAGAGGCCGCCATTATTGCCGGCTGCAGGCACTACTTTGCTTATCCGATAACACCGCAGAATGAGATACCTGTCTACATGTCCAGTCGAATGGCAGAGGTGGGAGGTACATTCATTCAGGCCGAAAGCGAGCTTGCGGCCATAAGCATGGTGATGGGTGCCTCTGCCGGCGGGGTTAGAACCATGACTACTTCTTCGTCTCCGGGAATAGCGCTGAAGCAGGAGGGTATTTCCTATTTGGCGGGAGCGGAATTGCCCTGTGTTCTGGTTAACGTGATGCGCGGCGGACCGGGACTTGGCGGCATTGCCGGTTCCCAGGGAGATTACTTCCAGGCAACCCGCGGGGGTGGGAACGGTGATTACCACACCATTGTTCTTGCGCCGGGCAGTGCTCAAGAGCTGGCAAACTTCACTGTAGACGCGTTTGATTTGGCGGACGAGTATCGGATACCGGTTCTTATTCTGGCAGATGGTTATTTGGGTCAGATGTCTGAACCTCTGACACTTCCGGTGCCCAGTGGGAAAAAATTCGAGAAGCCCTGGGCTGTAACCGGAACTGAGGGTCGAGCCAAGAATGTGGTTGCATCCCTGAGATTGGTTCCCGATGGTGCTTTGGAAGCACATAATCTTCATCTTCAGAACAAGTATAACTGGATTACCGAAAGGGTAAGGCGCGTGGATGAGTATTTCTGCGAGGACGCCGAATGGCTGATTGTTGCCTACGGCACGGCGGGCCGGGTGGCCAGAAAGGCGGTGGACAGGCTGCGAGCCGAAGGCGTAAAGACAGGCCTGTTTCGACCGCTGTCGCTTTGGCCCTTTCCGGATAGGGAGCTAAACGAATTTGCCCAAAGGGCGGAGAGGGTTTTAACGGTGGAAATGAGTTTGGGGCAGCTAGTTGAGGATGTGAAACTTGCGGTGAACGGAGAAGCCGAGGTGGACCTTTATGGCAGGGCGGGCGGGGCGGTGCCCACTCTTGATGATATCACAAGGAGGATTTACGCTTATGAGCGTCAAAGCCATACCCATGTACAGGCGTCCTGAGGGACTAAGCGATGTTAGAACCCACTACTGTGCCGGCTGCGGCCATGGGATTATACATAAGCTTATCGCTGAGGCGTTGGTAGAACTTGATATAATTGGAAAAACGATAATCATAGCGCCCGTGGGCTGCTCTGTGCTGGCTTACAAGTACATTGAGGTGGATGGATTGGAGGCAGCCCATGGCAGGGCGCCGGCGGTGGCAACGGGATTGAAGAGGGCTCTCCCGAATAATATAGTGATTTCCTATCAAGGCGATGGAGATCTTTTGGCCATTGGAATTGGTGAAACGGTGCATGCGGCAAACCGCGGCGAGAAGATTACGGTCTTCTTCGTCAACAACGCAAACTATGGGATGACCGGCGGCCAAATGGCGCCGACAAGCCTGGAGGGCCAGAGAACTGCAACTACACCCGGTGGAAGAGATGGCGCTGAAGTGGGTTACCCAATTCGGGCCTGTGATTTGATTGATACTCTGCTATCTCCCGTCTATATCGAGCGGACATCAGTTCATAATCCGGGAGCGGTTACGAAAACCAAGAAGGCGATTTTGAAAGCCTTGCGTTATCAGAAAGAGGGAATAGGTTATTCCTTTGTGGAAATTCTTTCTATGTGTCCAACTAATTGGGGTATTGAACCAGCCGCTGCCGCAGAATGGATAAAAACCGATATGCTCAAAACCTTTCCTCTGAAAAAATTTCGTGATAAACCCTCAGAGGCGGTAGCTGCAAAAAAGGCCTCATGACCGAAGAAATCATCATTGCCGGTTTTGGAGGACAGGGAGTCTTGCTGGCAGGTAAGCTGCTTTGTGTAGCTTCTATGCGTCAGGGACTCCAGGTCTCACACATTCCCTCCTATGGTGCTGAAATGCGGGGCGGCACGGCCAATTGCTCTGTGGTGATCAGCAGTGAGGACATACCCTCACCGGTAATTGAGAGCCCCAGTGTTGTAATCGCTTTAAATGAGCCCTCGCTGGCGAAATTTTTGCCTAGGATAAGGTCGGGGGGCATGCTGATTTGGAATCGCTCATTGATTGCGACTGCTCCGAAGCGATCGGAGCTGCTTTGTTTTTCGCTTGACGCAACGGATATTTCCCTGACGAATGGAAGTGAACGAGCGGCAAATATGGCCGCCATTGGAGCCCTATTGCGGTTGAAGCCGGATCTGGTGCCAAAGAAAGCGGTTGAAGAGGCCCTGGACGAGGTTATTTCGGCTCGGAATCGCAAATACAATTCTTTGAATCTGCGGATACTCAACATCGGTTACGAGATGGCCGGGCAAATTGCCGCAAACCAGTGATGGTTATCGATTCCTTGAGAGACAACGGGCAGCCGGCACATTGTGTTCCTATAAGGGTTCAACTTCTTGCTCAATGTATTTGTTTATACGGTAATATATTAATACAAGTCTAGGCCCCTTGTCTATCTACATTGGTGAGGTATCGGAGTCAATCGCCAAGCTATAGCTAGTTGAATATGAAGGTTCGGAAGGCGGCGGTTGCCGTGGTATCGGAATAAAGGAAGAGGTTGAAACCTACCTGAACGTAGCGGTTCACACTCATTAGGCCCAGGGTATAGCGGTTCTCGAAGTCCAAATAGGGACCGCTCATGAGGGTACTTGCCAGGAGACCCACCCTGAAGCTTTCCTCTCCGATTTCAACATCACCTCTGAAACGGTTTACACCTCCGTGGCCTAGGATACCCAGGCTATCTTCGCCCGGCAGTAGAATCATGTAGACATCAGCGCTGCTGGGCCAGTGAACATCCTCAGACCCTGCTAACACCTTAAGGATCCAGTAATTTTCCACAAGGCTTACCTCCGCGGAGCCTCGTGTAAGTGGTATTTCTACAGTGTTGCTGCTGTTTTCGGGGACGAGCCTAATATGCTCCGGCAGGCCGTTTTCAGTGCTATCTACCGTTATACGAAAGTTCTGTGCCAGGGGGGTATTCATTAACTCGGGAAAACCATCTAAGAAGCTTAGCGATAGTGAATCCTCCTGATTTTCCCATCTGTCGCCTATGGCATCCGGGAAATTAATCAGAAGCAATCTGCCGTCTCTGCCCAGATAGAATCCCCGGTAGCCGGGGAATTCCAAAGTTTCCTCAGGCTCAAGTATCCAGGCAGTTCCTTCCAAGTCGAGATTAAGCGCCTCCGATTCAAGAGGAGGAGCTATTGATACAGTTTCAGGTGCTTCCGCGCTTTGGCAGGCAATGAGCGCAATCACGGAGAAAACAAGAACGGGGAGTTGGCACATCACAGGATATTGTGGATTAGTCAATGAACCTGTGCAAGGAGTTCAATTGACGTGAGTTTTGCTCTTGAACTGGGAGGCGGTGATTATACTTGGGGAAAGGGTTAAAATAGTGGGAGTGTACGATGAGCAGCTTAAGCGAATAGAGGCAGTTATAAGCAAAATTCTGCCGGAAAACATGGATTCAACCTGGATTGCGGAAGTTGTGGGAGCTATGGATCTCTCACCTGCCAATCACGATTGGGTTAGGGAGTTAACTGAACCCGGGCGGGTGCTGCTTGGACGAGGAGGAAAGCGTTGGAGATCTCTGGTTTGCGTGCTCACCTGCGAGGCACTTGGCGGGGGGAAGGCGGCAGACGAGTTAGTACCCCTAATAGAAATTCCACACAACGGCTCGCTTATCATTGATGACATTGAAGATGGCTCCTCTATCCGCCGGGGAGAGCCGGCTATCCACAGAATCTTTGGTGAGGATCTGGCTATTAACATGGGCAACCTGATGTATTTCCTGCCCACTATTGTACTGGAAAGGAGCAGCCTCCATCCTGCCCTGCGAACTGCTATTACAAACGACTGGTTGACAGTGATGAGACGCCTCCATCTGGGGCAGGGTTATGATATCATATGGCATAACAAGTCCAATTTCTTCCCAAGCGAGGAGGCGTACTTGCGGATGTGCAGCTTAAAAACAGGCTCCCTCTCCGGACTGGCCGCAAGGATAGGAGCTGGTGTCGCCGAATCTGATGTGGGAGATTATGCTGAGCTGGAGAGCGTGGAGCAATTAGGCCGCGTATGGGAGACGCTGGGCTGCGGCTTCCAAATCATGGATGATGTACTGAATCTCACCGATGGCGTGGCCGGCAAAAAATGGGGCGATGATGTAATTGAAGGGAAGAGAAGTTTACCGGTTATTTATCACGTTGCGGAAAATCCCCAAGATTCATTCCGCCTGCAAAACCTCTTCGAAAGAGCCAGGAAAACCGCGGTTCAGGATGACAGAGGGGCAATTAGCGAGGCCGTGGAGCTCCTACATGATTCAGGCGCCATACTGAGGGCACGATCAAAGGGGCAGCACATGTTGGCGCAGGGATGTGATGAACTCAAAAAACTGCTGCCGGATAACCGGCCTGGACTCGCCCTAATCCACCTGATTGGCTCAGGCATGCTAAGAAATCCAAGTTCCTAGCGGCCACACGGAGCCCACGGCAAGGAGGCCATAAATCGACTGGACAGGGTTCCCTGTGACGATGCAAAATGAGCTGGAGAAATGATGAATCAGCAGAATTATTCCGATTGTAAATGGGTTCCCTTTGAACTCCTGGAAACCTTTATGCTCCGGTGTCTGTGTAAGATTGGCTTACCTGAAGCGGATGCGGCAGTGGTTACGGATGTATTGATAGAAGCTGATAAGAGGGGAATTGATTCCCATGGCATTGGTAGGTTCAAGCCTATTTACATTGATAGGATAGATCAGGGAATTCTGAATCCGATTACGAAGATAACCGTGATTAAGGAAACCCCCTGCACTGCTGTGCTGGATGGAAATAACGGAATGGGGCACGTGATCTCGAAAAAGGCAATGCAGATGGCCATTGAGAAGGCACGAGAGCAGGGTTTGGGAATGGTGGCTGTACGAAACTCCACCCATTACGGCATAGCTGGCTACTATGCCACGATGGCCACAGATGTCGATATGATAGGAATAACAGGCACCAACGCACGCCCCTCCATTGCCCCCACTCACGGTGTGGCGAACATGCTCGGCACAAATCCCCTGGTGTTCGGAATTCCGACTGATGAACCCTTTCCGTTTGTTATTGACTGCGCGACAAGTGTTAGTCAGCGGGGAAAGATTGAAATGTATGCACGAGCAGGCAAGGATCTCCCTCCCGGATGGGTGATTGGGAAGAACGGCAAAACCCGAACTGATACCAAGGGGGTATTGAAAGGTCTCACAGAGGGATTGGTTGCACTAAGTCCCCTGGGGGGTATAGGCGAAGAGACCGCCGGCTACAAGGGTTATAGCTATGCCACCGTTGTGGAGGTGCTTTCGGCTGCCTTACAGGATGGTTCCTATCTCAAGGCTCTTAGTGGTGTCGATAAGGATGGCAGGAAAATTCCCTACCCCCTGGGTCATTTCTTTCTGGCTGTAAATATTGAAAGTTTTATTTCACCGCCCCTGTTTAAGCAGATTTCGGGCGCCATCATGCGGGATTTGCGGAAATCCGAGAGGGCTCCGGGGGAGAAGCGCATTTATACCGCTGGCGAGAAGGAATATGAGGCACGCATTTATCGTCAAAAATATGGTTGTCCCGTTCCAAAATCACTTCAATCGGTGATAATGAACCTCAGTAAACGCTGGGAATTGAAGCTTGATTTCCCCTGGGAGTAGAGAGACATTCACCGCTGGCAGAGCAGTAATGAGAGTCTCGGGGGGTCCATTCAATGTTTTCCCGCAGATTTTTTTAGAAAAATAGCAGAATAACTCTGCGGCATTACCGAAGATGTAGGGGGAGTTAAAAATGAACACTAGTAATTGTTTCTTCCATGTTTCAAAAAAAATTTTTTAAGCGCGTAGGCAGCCAACTCTGCAGAAACCCATTTTTCATTTTGACAGCGCGTGCGGCACAGCCTCCCTTCCCCCCAAGTCGTTGACAATGTACCGGCAGATCTGCCCCGCCGCAATCCAAGATCAGCAAATGATATGGGATAGCTTTTTAACTTTTTTTAGAGTGGAATAAAAAAGTGCTGTGCTTTGATTCTAATCGTGTTCGATAAAGGTGTAGGGAACAGGAGCAATATTATGAAAAAGAACTTTTTCGTGGTCTTCATCGGATTTGTTGTCTTTGTCGGTTTCTTGGTTACGACGACCGTACTCATTGGATGGAACAGGGGCATAAATCCAATGCCAACCATGCAGGCTTCGATGCTGTTAGAACCAGATGAGGGCGTCGAGAGCATTGCCTTCACGGAAACCGAAGAATAATTTCCAAAAATCTCTTGCCAATCCGGATTTTGAACCGGATTGATTGGCGAACCTTATCCATCTCTTCTGGTTCTCAGCAGTGATTGTGGAGGCTGGCCACTTTTCTCAAAGCATCATTAACTGCTAAATTGCTCTAAAGGGGATGGTGGTTTTATGGATGATATGAGAGACAGGGCATTGAAGTATCACGAGATGGACGGGCGGCCGGGTAAGGTTGAGGTGGTTACAACTAAGCCCTGCACAACCGCGGACGAGCTGTCCTTAGCGTATTCTCCGGGAGTGGCTTTCCCTGTTCTGGAGATTGACAGAGATGAGGAGGAGGCCTTTCGCTACACTGGAAAGGGGAATTTGGTGGCGGTGATTTCTAATGGCACCGCGATTTTGGGCCTTGGCGATCGAGGAGCGCTTGCCTCGAAGCCGGTGATGGAGGGGAAAGGGGTTCTATTTAAGCGTTTCGCGGACATTGATGTTTTTGATATTGAGGTGAACGAGAGGAATCCCCGGAAGCTGATAGAGATTGTGAAGGCCCTGGAGCCGACTTTTGGCGGAATCAACCTGGAAGATATCGGAGCTCCGGAGTGCTTTGAAATAGAGAAAACTCTGATTGACATCTGCGACATCCCCGTTTTTCACGATGATCAACACGGTACCGCGATAATCTGCACGGCCGGGGTGATTAACGCGGCCGAAATATCAGGGCGGGAACTTGGGGATATGAGGGTAGTTTTTAATGGGGCAGGAGCGGCCGGCATTAGCTGCGCGAAAATGCTTGTTGAGGCTGGAGTGAAAAAGGAAAACATCATAATGTGCGACTCCAGGGGCGTAATCTCAATTGACAGGGAAAATTTGAGCGAAGAGAAGAAGCTCTTTGCAACGGATAGGACTGAGCGAAGCTTAGAGGAGGCTGTGCGCGGCGCCGATACCTTTATCGGGCTTTCGGTAGCCAATGTGCTTAGCCCCGAGATGCTGCTCTCGATGAATAACCTGCCTATTGTATTTGCCATGGCGAATCCGGATCCTGAAATTTCCTATCCGCTTGCCAAGAAGACAAGGGATGGCGTGATTATGGGCACGGGGAGGTCTGATTATCCGAATCAGGTGAATAACGTACTTGGCTTTCCGTTTATTTTCAGGGGAGCGATGGATGTTCGTTCCAGACAGATTTCCGAGGAAATGAAGATGGCAGCGGCCAGGGCTCTGGCGGAGCTGGCAAAAAAACCGGTTCCGGACGAGGTCAGGCGGGCCTATGGAAGAGATTTTGAGTTCGGACCGGAGTATGTCGTTCCCAAGCCCTTTGACCCCAGGGTGATTGAGTGGGAGGCGGTGGCAGTGGCCAAAGCGGCCTGCGCGGAATCCCTGGCCGCCAAACCGATCAAGGATTGGGATTCTTATGCTGCGGGGCTGCGAAAGCGAATGAGGAAATACTGGATTTAGTAGGGAAAGGGGCGGCGGCATGAATTCATGCCTACATAGCGCTCCTAATAATACCTTATCGAGATTTGACACAGTTGATTGAACATACTCTCCGCGGAGTACGAATTGGTGTATTGCGAGCAAAATGAGAACCCGGCCATCGCTTTCCTGGCCCGAATCGCCCATTCAACGGAAAACAATATGTCATTTGATGGTGAATCCATATTGACCAAAAGGAGATGATATACGGTAATGATTTTTGTTAGGAGTCTCTGTGTGCTTCACCTGCTGATAGATGTTCTTCTATGATGGGAGACCTAAGAATTGGGAGGTTTTCCGGGGTGAGAGATTTTCTGCGCCGGGCAATAGGTCTTGTTATAGCAGAATCACTTTTTATTCCGATGAAGAAGGCTTTAATGGATTTGGAATGACCTTTGGACCAGGACTTGGATTCGCATCTGTAACCTCTACAAACAGTGTAACGCTATCGATCCGTAGTATTGCAGAGAATATTCCAGATGAAATATATATACCAATTCCACTCGTACCATCAATTCCATTGTATTAGTGATTTCCATCAGGGGAAGCCCTACAGGAAGGTGAAATACCTGCTCTTCGGGAGATATGGTCATAAGGATACAAATCCTGCGGTAGGCTATATACCTTCTTAGTTCATTCAGAGGATCAAATGAGGTGACGGAGTTTTTGCTACTACGAGACTATTAGTTTGTATTCGTAGGTGAACAACAATCCGATGAATTAAGTCGATCCCACGGGGATAGATATTCTTGTTTTTTGCTAAGGAACAAGTATATTTGAAGGAGAGGGTAAATGAAGAATTTGTGGTTGGAAAGTATTTTATGGATATATGCAATGTCCCCAGTAGTTGGAATTGCTGTTGCATTCATTCTTTTTAAATTTGAATTCATTATTCCTGAGACAATACTTGATAGAAGTCTTTTTGGAATGCTTCTGGCGGGAATGGTGCTTTCCTTCTGGGGGGCAATAATCTTGTGCAAAGTGATGAGTTTAAGATGCCCTAAGTGTAATAGCGTTCTTCATCCCTTTACCAAGTTTTTTACATTTGAGTTTGTAGGAAAGAAATGTAGAAATTGTGGTTATGATCTAAGAGGTCGTGATAGTGACTCTCAACACCGGAGTTAACTTGCAGATTTCCACCGGAATGGAATTGCAGGGTCTGGCATAAAAAAACAGGGGTATCGTGATTCGGAAAGGCTGTTTCTCAGAGCCGCCAGGCCGCCCTTTGGCACTCCTATACGTGCCTCAGCTGGCGGTGTAGTTTCAGTAGTTGGGATATATGATGATGATGTTGATACTTCACTTAGCAAACCGTATGGCAATCATGTTGTTGTCGATCATGGAGGAGGTATGCGAACACTTTATGCCCATATGAATAGTTCATCTGGACTTGCTGTGGGTGCTAAAGTTATTCAAGGAGATGTACTAGGGGGGTAGGCACTACGGGTAAGTCCACAGGGAATCATTTGCATTTTGAAATTCTTGTTGAGGGAGACCCAGTAAATCCACGGGAATACCTACCAGAAGGAGTGTACCCACGATGAGAAAAGGTATGGTAATTTTGCTTCTTTGCATGGCGGCCATGACGTCCTGTGCTCAGGAGAATGAAGAGCAGACGCCGTTTGTTCTAGATAGCGCTACCCTCGTTGCAGAGAATGGAGAGCGGTTTATGCTTCTGGAAGACTATGCAGATATAATCAAGAAAGATATCAAGATACTGCGGGAATATGATAAGGTGACAAGAGGATATGAGCACAGAATATTGGACTATGGTTCCTTTGAAATACTGTTTTTTGCAGATTTCGCGGTGCGGAATATTTACATCAAAAACCCTGGTCCTAGACTCCTTAATGGTATTGGAGTCGGCGATCCGCTGGAGAAAATTCTAGAAGACTTCCAGGATGACCCCCGATACAGAGTAGGAATCCATGAAGAACATAGCTTCATTACTTTGAATTTCACAGAATTCGGAAGTACGAAGCTTCGCGAAGTCATCAAAAATAATTTTGAGCCAAGAATATTCGTTAGATACGATGAGAATCGCGAAGTGAGTTTTATCAATGCAGGTTGGAACTGGCCTTGAGCCTGCTCGCTTAGATTACATCACGTCGGCGAAGGCGTAGGGGCAGGGTTGGACTTTTAAGGAACATCCATAGCCCCCGGGGGGGAAGAATCGAGCTTGCCTATGAGGCATCAAATCAAAGTGTGGCCGATCCTCATTTCAGGTGGAACCTTGCGAGCGTCACCCATCATGCCCAGCTTTCCGAAGAGGATGATGTCCTTGAGGGCAATGTGCTCTCTTACAAGACTTGGTATGAGTATCAAAACGGCAATTATGACCGGACTGAGCGCGCCTTTCTGGGCTACGGGGAGGTTAGGCAAATTGAGGCCGACGGCTCAAAGATAGTCAGCACCTACAAGAACGACTCAATCTTCACCGAGGGGCTTCTCGAGAAACAGGAGGTCTATGATTCCGATGGGAATCTGCTTAGTCGGCAGGAGAATGAATACTCGCTAAGCTATCAGGGGACGCCAAGGCATATCATCTACAGCGGCTCGCAAAGAGACTTCCGCTGGGGCCTCTCGCAGCTTGTAAGAGAAATCTCTGAGAGCTGGGAGGCAGGAAGCCGGGATGTCCTCAGGATGGAAAGAAGGTATGAATATGATGACTATGGCAACCTTACGAGTTATGGGGAAGATTTGCCCGGGGACGATGGTGATTTGACACTCAGTATTGCCTACAAGTACATGCGGACTATCTACAGGGTGTCGCTTCCTGAAAGGCTGGAGGTACGCGATTTTGATAATCGGCTGCTTCGCCGCCGGGAGGGAACCTATGACAGCCTGGGCCGGATGACGGCCCTGGAGGTCTTCTATGATTCAACTAGCTCTATAAGCAGGATTAGCTGGAATGATGATGGCACCCTCGCCTCGGTAACCGACCCCCTGGGAGCCATTATATCCTATACCTATGATGATTCCGGGCTGTTTGTGGAGCAAATTGATTCTACCTCTTCGGATAGGCAGGTGATAAGCTCCCACATGACATGGAACAGGGCAGAGGGGACGCTTGGCAGCCGGATTGATCCTAATGGCCTTATAGAGCGGCATGTCTATGACGGCTTTGGCCGGCTCCTTGAGATGTATAGTCCCTACGATACCAGAATCCCGGCAGTCAGCTATGAGTATATCAAGGATAACAGGAATGTTTTCTTGTACGCCAGGACTGCCAACAAGGTTTCCACAGACCCGGATGATGATGAGCGCATCTACACCCTGATTAAGATAGATGGGCTTGGGCGGCCTATCTACACGGCCAAGAGCGGCTTCATTGCCCATACCGGCCTGGGAGGGGGCGATTCGCGTTGGAATGCCGGCGGCGAGCTGGGCTGGAATGTCTCCGGCGCCGCTGGCTACGATGAGAAGGGGCGGGCTGTGAAGCAGGGGCGCCCAGGCTTCCAGGCAGGGGATAAGGATAGCTATCCATCTGCCCCGCTCCTGGAAGAGGATTTCATCACAGAGACCGTCTATGACGATCTGGACAGGCCCATCAGGACAATTTACCCATCTGAAAATTGGGGTGATGTCGTCTCCACCTATGAATACCGGATAGATGGGGGGCGCTCTTTGGTGATTGCAACAGATCCCTTAGGCAGGGTTACGGAGACTTACAAGAATGCCAGGGGCGGTATTGAGAAATTGCTTAAGAAGTATTCCGGTGAGACTCTGGCCAATGTCCGCTATGGGTATAGTCCCCTGGGAGAGCTATTGGAGGTGGTGCAGCTAAATCCGGGAGAGCCCGACTACTCCATCAATTTCACCTATGACATGAGGGGCCTGCAGGTTACTCAAGAATCCCCTGAGACCGGACTCATAAACTATTGGTATGACAGGCGCGGGAACCTGATTGCGAGAGACGACGCGAATCTTAGGGCCATGGGCAAGATGGTTCGCAATCACTATGATGGTTTTGGGAGGATTAG
>Ga0209781_1000223_pt1 | contig 14133 bp, 11 predicted proteins | sample WorMetHERISLAND1_3_FD_187386 | JGI IMG/M metagenome (GOLD analysis project Ga0209781, IMG submission 187386) | Marine gutless worms symbiont microbial communities from Max Planck institute for Marine Microbiology, Germany - Olavius albidus HERON... | ecosystem: Host-associated > Annelida >...
TTGGAACACGGTGAATTTCGTTGATTTTTCGGTAATTCATGTTTCACAAGGTAGTGTAGCGACATACATTAGGTGTGGTGGAATGTCTACATAGCGCTGCATAGCAAATTTCCTGCTGAATCTGCCATTTAAAGAATTTTTAAAATCGGTTAAGATTTGACAAAGTTACTGCCCAAACTTTAGTGGCTTCCTTTTTTTGGAACACAGTGTATTTTTATCGTGCTCACACATTATACAGGAGACCCTCACAGGCTCACAGACGAACGAACAGTAGCCTACAAAAACATAATGCCTCCGGCCCGACAAAACTACGAGGGGCGGGGGCATAAGCTTACATACATATTAGACCGCAGTCAGAATTATATCTGTGTCATTTACACCGTGCGACGTACAACTGCTAAACACCGTCGAGCTCTTCGTTCTCCCGGCATTCCCGGTTGTCGGTCCACAAATCTGGAACGATCTACCGGCTGATATGACATCTGCTGATTGCTGAATCGCTTTCGCCGCAAAACCCATCTATTCTCAAAAATCATTCCCGGCTATTTACTGGACATCAAATAACCTTCCTGGGCACTAATTACCTCTTCAGTGGACTTAGCAGTGGTCATTACCACTAAAGCCACTTAAAAATTCCGGGTTGATTGATTGACACAGTTAACAGTCCAGCAGTTACCAGTGGCGGTTGAAGAGGAGAAGCTTGCTTCTGACTGCGTCGCTCATCATCACTGTCGCTAGGTGACTGGTCAGCCGTGTTAGCCCCGGTCTTTGATATCATTCCTATATATTCCATGCAGTAACCTGACAACAGACAACGCATCAGACATCTCTATAAAAGCTAGAATTTGTCACGCCATAGTGTCCCGACTACAACATGCGTAAGTTTGCCCTACCCCAAAAACTTTATTCAGAAATGCTTGAGCTCCTGCAACAGCTATTTTTGCACTGAAAAGTACAGAAACGATACGCAGGGTTATCACTCCGATTTATTATCTAGACAAATAGGCCACCCAGAAAAACCACATGAGGCTATGTCCATCTGGGTGACACCAAATTCTAGTCTGGCCCATGGACTAAATACCGTTATAACCGCAAGGGTTAAATTTGTGAGTATGATAATAATATTCTAGCTTAGACGCCAGTATGTCGAGACATTGGAGGCAATCACAGCCGTGTGTACCAATTGCTAGTCCTAAATGCCTGACGATAATAGTGTGTCTTTAATTTAGATTTAAATGTGTTCAGTGAGCAAATATGTGCAATGTCAGAGTGCCAGACTGCATTGGGTGCAGTACATCAGAAAGCGCGGTCAGCAAAGCGCGTTCTGGTTGATCAGGCAGGTTAGCGACCATGACCAAGCTCCATTTAACATGCACGTTACAATGATCTAACTATCAAAAACAGACCGACATGAGGAAGAAAGGATCTTATTAATATTAAATATAGACATTAGACAACTTTATTAATCGCACGAACCGCTAACAAAAATACTTAATTAATTAAACAAACTGAAAACATCAGATTCTGTTTAGGTAAAAGTATTATCGCAAAATTTACTAAATACGTTCCCACACAAGATATACACATATAAATAATTTTAAATATGTCGACGTAATTTCTCCTGCTGTGCCGTGCTTACTGCTTACCGTCTTCGAAGTCGATGAGGTTGATCTGCGTTTTGTCCGAGTTTCCGAGGACGGCGTTTGTGGCGTTTTCCAGGAAGAGTTTAAACTTCTCTTCATTTCCTTCCTCGATTCCATCGTTAACGATTTCCAGTGTCCACTCCACGATACTCATTCCTGTCAATACATGAAGACTTTCAAAACATCATAATCATTATTATAATCTTGTTGCAGACGTGATGATGCTGAAAAGTTTACAGGCGTTGAATAACTGAAATGCCCGTATAAATGCGCATCTAATGTTTCGTAGCGTTTCTGTGACCGATATCACCGTATGAAAATCGCACATTTTCGTTTTCCGCCGCTGCAGTTATCAAGTTCATTTATAGTATTGCTCATTGGATCAGGAACTGATCGCATATTGCTACTCGTCTTGTTGTTCGATCTTGTTCTTGTTGCGGACGCTCTTTAAAAAGCCTAAGGCTCCGTCGTTTCAAATCGGATCCGCTATATCGGCATGAAATTTGGTACAATTGTTTCTCAAGTAAATAATAAATAGCCTACGCATTGATTGACGAAATCAAATTTTAATATAACGTCATACTTTCATGATATACAATACATAGCATTCATTAGCCAACAGCCAGCTGTCAAAGTAAACTGTCAATATATAGTTTGACGTTTTCGATACAATTTGACGTTCGCGACCGACCAGTTAGTGGCGAGCGGAGGGCGAAACTTGATCCGCCGTCCGACAGTTCCTGATCCGGTAGTACACTCGTACTTGTTTTTTTCTTATATCTGTGTTATGTACGTGTTATGTTACCACATGATTGGTAAGTTTATCGCCATTTTGGCAGTGCTTTGTGCCATTTGCAGCCTTAATTGACTGCATGCCGCCTTTTCATTCACTGGCTGAATGACTGAATGAATGATTGATTAATTGATTGGTTGATTGATGTCCTCAGTGACGGCAGGTGATCGCTGCGGATATTCACCATAAAACTTAATGTCAGAAACTATAGAATGGCGGGAAAGGGTGAAAACTGATTGACGATAATATCGCGTTTCGACGAAGCACATCATCATCAACACCATCAATTTTAGTCTTATAGAAATATTCTTGGACCCGGAACGAACGTTGTTGTTGTTGTTGGTGTTGTTGTTGTCAGATTTTCAAAATACTAAAACTTCTTCGTTTCTCATTCACGATCGTAATTAAACTTCGGCTATTGATTGGTGACAAAACTGACCATATCTCCGATTTTCGTACCGTGTCGGCTTTTTAAGTCAAGTCCTAATTAATTTGTAATTAGCAAAATACGAAAAATCTACAGGTAGCGAAACCTGGCGAATAGAAATGAAATGCGTGTTTCCCGGGTCCACAACGGCTACGAACGTTGCCGTTGTTGCACTTGTTGTAACAATACGTAAAGTAACAAAGTAATTACGTGCTTCGCAAGCTGCAGAAGCCAGTAGATGCACAACACTGTTGAAAGCATCAAAGCCTGCATCCAGTGAAAAAGTGGCGAGTCGTAAACAATTTTATGTCAGACGCTACCTATAGGTTACAGTTAAGCAGGCCAGTAGGTCGGCGGTGCATGCATTCCATGCTGAAAGACCTCCCGCCGCCGTATGAGAGTCTGGCTGTAAACCGGTTCGCCGAATTCCGCTGGGCGTTATGGAAAAGTCATCAACGTCACTGTCTGCAGTCTGATGGAAAGGTCTGATGCACGCACGTCTCGATAGAACACAGCAAACAGACTCAATGACATCTGCATGCTAGTCCAACGTGCACTATTCCGAGCACGAACCATTCTATAGAATGCACCAGTAATACTACGTAGGCCTGTATGGTGATAACTAATCGATTTCTACCCATGCACGCCACTGGTCAATGGATGCGTCACTTAACGCTGCGTCAGTGACGTGTTAAATGCTGCAGTGCAAAACGTTCAACACGCGCTGATGCTGTCGCAAAAACATTGCAGTGGCGTTAAACGACGTTAGCAGCACTCATGAAATAAGTAGTAAGCTAAAGATAAATCTAGGCGACCTATCGAACAGAAATACATTCTAACACGACATGTCTTATATGTAGGCCTATTGTATGCTAAACGTTATTCTGACTTGACTAATATGAACGAATAGCTGATTAGCTGTGCAGTTGAACAGTCTAATTTCGCAAGGTTGCGGCAGCAGATTAAATGCGAGGAGGTAGTTATTATTCCAGCTTCTTCTGCAGATCATCTCTGAATGTGACAGTAGAAGAATTATCAACATCGGTCCACATTTGCCAAGGTTATTGTAGAATAAAAGTTGCACATTTTTATGAACCACAGTATATAGGGCCTAAGCATAGTGACCGCACACATAGAAAGAAATGCAGCGAGCGGGCCTCGTATAGCAGTAAGCAGTACAGCATTCCTAAAGAATATCTCTGTACACAATGAATGCCAACATTCAGTGTTTTGACTCTAGGTAAATGGAAAAGTTTTGCTCCAACAAATACCAAGACTTCACTTTGTAACTCCCGAAAATTGGCAGGTTAACGAAAATCAAAGATAGTGGGCTTAGCCATAGTAGGCGCAGTAGTATTTACTCGGTTTTGCTTTACTTGCTAACCTGGTCGAAACTCGACAAGCGACTCTGATATAGCAGCGAAATCGGACGTTTCTTTGGCGGACATAGAGCGAACGCGAACAGCAACAGTAGACGTGTGGTTGAGGGCACCTGTTCGTTCAATTCTCACCGCTAGAGTTCCGGCGTCTTCACATACCACGTAATGAGTCTGACTGAAACCCAGTATTGACCACTCCAGCTGTAATCTACACGCAGCACAGGCACACAACACGCTCTCAAACCCTATAACTACGATAAAAGTTAAAAAGTTAAAAGTTAAAACTTGTAAGCTGCAAGTTACAACAAGCAACCTGCAACCTGCAACTTGCAACAGACTTTATCACAACTGCAATAAAAGTTGCAAGGAAATGAGCGGCGCCATACGTCCGTGATGTCTGTCACCAGGGACGCGTTCAGTCAGCGAGCAGCTGATGCCACTCAGTGGGCTGATACCATCGATTGGACGGTGCGCTGTGATTGGCTGCAAGTTGCAAGTTCCCGCATCATATACTGTACACGCACAATACTATGCTAATGAGGGCTGAAAGGCTGTGCAAGTCTTGCAGGACTTCTTGCAAGTTTTATCGTAATTGTGACAGGGGTTTGAACAAGCCAAACAAGGGTAGCAATATGCAGACAACTATACTTCTTGACGACAGCACAGTGGCGGTTTGGCTTAGTAGTAACGCGTTGGCCTCGAGCAATGAAGTTAGGCCTACTCAATGCCCTGCCCCCGGTTAGTACTTGGATGGGTGACTGCCTCTAGGCAGGTAAACCGTCTCGGTATGTAATAACCAACCAATTAACAAACTAACTAACATGACGAGTCACAATACACCTCATGTTGAAGGTAATAATAATAATCACAATAGCGCGCGAACCTCAAGTTGTCGACGTAGTTGCGGTTAAGGTCGAGAACTCTGAACGAAAAACTGTCATTTGTAGCTCGAGTTTGTTCATTTAACACAAACGCAATCTTCGACTCATCGATGTCCTTCTGAGAGAACTTGCGACGTATTGGACGCCGCGACCCGAGGTGCTCCAGGTAGCCGTGCAGCGGCCGTGTACGCAGCTGGTAGAGCACATCGCGGCTGTCGAACAGAGGGTGGGTCGCTTTGAGGTCGGAGCTGGTCAGAAGAAACCCGAACCTACCACTGCCGAGCGGGACCAGGTTCCGAGGCTTACGAACGCGGACCACGGTGGGCGGAATCTTAGTGACCGGTTGGATGAGAATGCTGAAGAAGAGAGGCTTCTGCGAAGAGGTAGTGTCTGAAGGACCCTCATGGTCGTTGTTGGCACGGGAGATGGTGAACAGGAAATAGTCCATCATCGAACTATCACTACCATCACTGCGGTATTCCATCCTGCCGCTGTCTATATCACTCTGTTTGAACGTGTCGCCAACGGCGACGCCAGATCGCAGCAACTCGCCATGCCGTGGCGGCTCCACTAGACTATACACCACATCAGAAACCGGCTCCTCAGAGGTTCCAGAGGGACGGAGGACCGCGTGGAGGTTGGCGGCGGTCAGCGGCGTCCTGTAGCCTTCAATGACTGTCACTGGGACATTCACGTCAAGCGATGGTAGTACCGCCGCCGTCTCTATCACCCCCTTCACCACAATCTTGAACTCCCCCTCAGCCAGCGAACCCACCCTCCCAGCCTCAGTCAGATGAAACCGGAAACTGTCGGTGACGTCATTTCCGGTCGCCTTTATCGTCTGCGCGTAGAAGACCCGACCGGCGTCGAGATCAGCTTGTGAGAACTCCGACACCGTCGTGACAACCGACTGGTTTGTGGTGTTGTTCAGACCCAGGTACCCAAGCCTCGGCGGACTTGTGACCTGGTAAACCAGACGTCCGGGCGCCGTCGTGCCGTCCACACCGACGGCGTTGAGCACGTCGACGGTGAGTACCACCGTGCTTCCTCTGTGGACGGTCAGTCCGCGGTTCCAGACGGTCACGGCTGCCGACTGGGCTGCGACGATCTCGATCTCGCACGCGTCGTGGGATGCCACGTTGGATCCGTCGCTCAGCTGGAACACAAAGCGATCTTTCGTCCTTCGATCATCGTCGTCGTCGTTCCCCTGGTGGACATACCTCACCCGACCCATGTTGAGATCCGCCTGAGAGAAACTGTCTCCCACGTGGAGTTTGACCGGAGTGCCGGAGGACGAACGCTGCTCGAGGATTCCTTCTGACGGCAAAGCGACCAGGATGTAGCGAACCTGCAAAGACGACTGTTTTTATTAAGTTTCTAATTTGAGTCTTGTTTTGGTTATATCCGCCGCTTAAAGACTCGAGTCTAATGACAGATAACCAACTAACAAGTGATGTTAGGCGGGGCTACCCAGGTACCCGGGGCCTATGGTAGTCCCAGGTACTATGGTAGCCCTGGGTACCCGGGTAGTCCCGGGGCCTATGGTAGCCCCAGTTAGGCGGGGCTTTGTCATTGATCATTAGCATTTGACCTTGACCTCCAAAAATTACCACTTATAAGCCTTCTGCCGCTAGCCATTGGTACTAAGTTTCATAGAAATTGAAGTTTTGACTGAACATGTATTCTGTTTACACTTTCTCGTTAATTTGACCTTATTTTGGTTTTGATCTTGAACTTTGACCTTGACATTTTCTGATTCTGAGCATCTCTGACGAGTTTCATGAAAATCGGACTTGCACTTTTTTTAGAAATCTTGATCACGGATAAACGAATGAATCGACGAACGAACCAACCAACCAACAAACAAACACACATGCGTTACAAGCCGGTAGGCGACTGGATCTCCGCCCAAAATTCGTTGTCACGGCAACAAGGGTCAGCCCCACAACATTTTTCATGGTTCCATTGAATCGGCCATCCCCGAAAACCCCGTGGTATGCGCAAACACCTCCGTTCTATCTGCCATACAAGCCGACTTATAGGCGATTTTGTGCAAATTTTGGGGAGTAAATTTTTGCGCGTTAGGGGGCCTAAATCAAAAATCGAAGAACAACATTTTGTAGAGTGCCACAGGGAGAACTGACGGCCCAAAAATGGCTCGATTCCATCAAGAAACGAAAAAGAAGAATCGATTTGAAGGAGCGTGACAAACAGACAGACAGAGTCAACGACAAAAAATAATAAGACTCCTAGCTAGGCGCGGAGATCAAAAACTATAGACAGAGATAAAAAAAAACAACACACAGGCAGTACCTGTTCGTCGCTGGTGTCCTCATCAGTCGCCTGCAGGTTGTTACTGGTGATGATCGCTGAGCCGCCCTGAGGTACTCGAACTACTGAGCTAGTTGACATGACTGGATGGGCGTCGTTGACCGCCATCACAGTCACCTGACACGTCCTCCTCGCCACCTGCAGTCACGTTAACTAATTAATTACAATCTCTAATTAATTAGCTAATTAATTATCTATTGTGCTAATTCTAATTGTGATTAATTAGATACATCAATTAACCAATTCTAATTCTAACTAATCAGATACAATTAGCTAATTCTAATTGTTATATAATTAGCACAGTAATTAGTTCACGCTCTAGCATTCAAGGTATTTGATACAGAGAGGCTCGGTTGCTTTCTATACATCACGAGTATTAGATATCAGATCGGGATTTTATGTTGCAGTAGGCCTAGCGTTCTATGTGTGTCATCCTTTTCCCTTCTCTTACCCTTTCCCTCCTTGGGGCCCTACCATTAAACCCAACTAACATAGTGCACGCAAGGTGAAACAGTGTTTTTGAGTTTGTTTCAGTTTTCGGTGTTGATTTTAGTATCTAATTCTAGTTCTAATTAATTAGGTTCAAATCATAATTAATTAGATTATTTCATCTGATTGTCATATCACTACATATCAGTCAACTTTGGGGGGACAAGACATTTTTGCCTGAAAATAGATGTATGAAAAATTAACAAAATTCCCGAATTTTACACAATATTTGCCCGGAAAATTAATAAAATTCCCGAAATTTACATGATTTTTTGCCAGAAAATGCCCGAATTTTACATGACATTTGTCCGAAAAATATTTTTTCTCCGAAATTGGGGGCACGTGCCCTTCCCTTCCCCCCTTCTCCCACGCCTATGCATCAGTAGTCACCCGAGTGCCGTCAGTGAGCGCCAACACGAACTGGTCGTCGAGTGTCTCTGAGCCGTCGTGCCGGTAAATGAGACGCACGTCGGGGTCCAAGAGGTCTGTCAGCTGGGTCGAGGTAACGTTCATCTGACGGACTCCGCTGTTGCGACGAGCGCTGATAACAAGTTGTACTTGGCCGTGTTTAGGTGCCGTCTCCACTCGCAGTATCAACCCACCGCCGTTGTCGCCGAACGTCCGTCTCCGTCTGATTGAGAATCTCTTCTCACCACCTTCCTCTACCTACAGCATAGTTGTCAACAGCGCTTATAGGGACTGATCACAACTGCAATAAAACTTGCAATAAAACTTACGATAAAACTTAAAACTTAAAAATTTATTGCAGCTACAACAAGCAGCCATGCAAGTCTTGTACAACTGTTGCAGCAAGACTTGCATGGCTGCTTGTTGTAGCTGCAATAAAAAAGTTTTATCGTAAGTTTTATTGCAAGTTTTATTGCACTTGTGATCAGTCCATTACACTGGTTTCATTAGTGGTGGTTCGGCTTAGCGGTAACGCGTTGGTCGCGATCAACAAGTTACTCTACGCCGAGCCCGGTTAATACTTGGATGGGTGACTGTCTGAGGGCAGGAACATCATCTCGGTATGTAACTAGCCACCTAGGTCAACTCAGCCTTCCATCCCCCGGGGTAGGTAAATCGAGTACCAGCCTTTATGGCTGGGGTTAGGAAAGGCGCGTTCACTTGTGTCGGGTGGCAGGTAAAACTGTGTGATCCCATATGGGAAGTGACGTCCCGTAGCTCCGAGGTGTGTACACGAATCGTTTAGCCGTAACCTTCAAGACAATCTACTACTACTACTTTTTCAGAGCTGGGACAGACAGACAGAGAGACAGCGACATAAAAAGATCTTCATGCCATTTCACAAGTCTGGTAGAACATAAAAACGCCGTAACCGTCATAAAAAGTCGCGAATTGCCGGAATAACATTACTGTTTTATCGTGCTTTTTCTTCACGCTGTTATTCAGTGAAAAACAAACGTTACATTGTGTTTTGTTGTGAAACAATGCAGTGGATAATAAATAGGCTATACCTGTATCGGGTCCACCTGAAAGTCGAGGCGCGTCGTCTTCGGCCGATCGAAGGCAATTTCCACTTTTCCGGTGGTGGAATTCTGCAGTCCGTCTGAGACAAAGACGTCGAATGAGTCGTGCAGCGGATCGTTCGGTGATGAACGGTTTGACCTGATGTACTGAACCAGTCCGTCTTGTAGCTCAGACATGGTGAAGGTTGTCACTTGACGTCGGACTGGGTTACGACCGCTGCTTCGACCTGAGTCAATAACAACTTTACGAGTACAATATGTAGCCTATAGGGCAATGTTATATCAATGCAAGTAAGTAAGTAAGCAAGTGAATATATCATTTATAGAGCATCTCATCACCAGACTAAAAAGCTGAAAGCGTCGAGACTTCACGCCGGTTCCGCGATAATGTGACCCTTTGACCCCAAAACCTTTGTCCCAAGAGTAGGCTAACAGTCCAAAAGCATCAATGGCAAAAGTTAGGAGAAAATCCACAAAAATACTGGAGATATCGCGGAAGTCTCGGACGCACGGACGGCAGTACAGACAGAGGCGAGCAAAACACAATAAGCGGCGTAGAATTAAAAAAAGTACCATATTGCGCTGACATATCCCCTAACGTGCCTATGTAGTAGTGCAAACATATGTATGTTTTAATCGTAAAAGATGTGAGATATTCTCGTCACAGACTTCTGGTATTCTTTGAACTGACAGCAAGTCGGATATCTCAAGCTCCTTTGTTTTCTTTTTCGTACTTTAGCCCGTTTTCGTTAAATATAAGTTTTTTATGTGCGAGAAAACCAGGAGCGTGGTGGGCTGTTCAGTGCTCATCCCTCTTCACGAGGCCACTGAACCCGTAGGTGGATGAGTCTGTGGGACTGTGACGCATGGCCAGTGTGACTAACGGTTACCTTCCCATGCAGCCGAAGTATATACAGTAACAGATGCGAACCTCGCCGACTCATAGGCGCTGATCGTTTCTCAAGGTGACCCCAGGTCGGCGTCTGCGTCACGAAGAACGTCAACCGTTGTGGCGAGGTGTCTTGATCCTCCGCCGAGATGACGTCCGGTCCCAGTGACACCGGAGTGTCTACCTCGGCGACCAGATGACTTCCAATCACCAACTGTGGTGCAGAGTTATCCAGTGGAGCTATGCTCAGTGGAATGTCGACCAGTACTGGGCTGGTGTCTGAACTCTGACGAACACTGACCGTCAGTGTTTCGAGACGACCTGTTTGACCAGTTTCTCCACCGATGTGAGAAATCACCACATCACCATCAAGTACCTGTCAGAATCATTACAGTAACAGTAACTACAGACCACAGTTGTAAAAACGTTTATAAACGTTTTTTTTTATTTTTCTGCAGGCTAAAAATGCGTTTTACTGTCTTTTCAATTTTCCCAACGTTTTTATTTTCAAAACGTCGAACAGTCAGTGTGACCAGCAGTCAACAGCACTAACAGAGCTAAGAACACCTTCGGATATATTAAATTTAAAAAAAAAAACAGAAATTATACAAAGATAAAACAGGTCCCTACAATAAACCAAAACATAAACAATAATCAAGTGATAAACTTATTATACAATTTATTATAAAATGGTAAACGAATAAACGTTTCTTGGCTTTTCTATAGCTGACTTATTTTCCGTGGTCACACCAAGTTAGTTAGACTGCGTTCCCAAAGATGATCCATGGAAAATCTCTGGGAATTGATGCAACAGGACTCCCTCTTCCGAGCTATCAGCGTCAAAGCATTTAAAGCATATAGTAAATGAGTAAAACTCCTATGAAACAGTTATAGTTGTGAGACGCTGCAGTTGCACCTGTGCATCTGTGAAAGTCTGCAACTCTTTCCCGCCAACGACGACCGCGACATCTACTGGAGCGACCACCACATCAAACGAGTACGTCTTTCCATCAGCGTTTCCACTGTGCCCGGCGATGAGGTTTTCCATTAGCAGCACAACACGTCCTCCTTCCACCAGGTTCACAGTGGCCGGTGTCTCGAGCATCGTCGACGGATGAACCGTCACGTATCTGGATAGTTGGTTGACGCCGTCGAAGACTTTGAGGCGAAAACCGTCCACGTCGGCGTCAGAATTGTCATGTGTGTATCTACACTCAACAAGTACGACTTCTGATTTATTGCCAATCAACGATATACCGCTTTAAACATTATTGTGCAATTAGCATACCTATGATACCTTTTACAGTTGTCTTAAACTCATAATCCGCATTTAACCGCGTTCGAGTTCTATGCAGATTCCTCATCCAGTTTTTGATTAATCAGTCTAAAAGAGGTGAGCAATTAAAGGCTAAGGCCTGCCTTGTACATGCTCTCGTCTATGTTTAAAGTTTCCGGAGTTATTCCTGGTCACGCTGGGTCCCCAAAGGAGAATCTTTTGGAATTATGGACATAGGCGTAGGAGGAGCTGAGTCAACTTTAGGGGGAAAGGACATTTTTGCCCGAAAAATATGTATGAAAAATTAACAAAATACCCGAATTTTACACGATTCTTGACCGTAAAATTATCAAAAAAACGAATTTTTATGATATTTGCCGGAAAATTTGACAATAATTCCTGAATTTTACACGAGTTTTGCCCGTTTTTAAATGCCTACTGCAATTGTCGACACATTCTGAGACCAGAACCACTGTTAAGTGATTATAATGGAATGCAGGATGCTGAGGAAAGCCACAGCCCCAAGAGTAAGCGGCTACAAATGCCAAGTGACATAACCAGCAATGCAACTTTAAGAGGGCAGCCGAGGACAGGAGTAGGTGGCAAAATAGACTGTCATAAACTTGCCATTTACCAGGCAGAAGATTGCAGACAAAGAATGGCATTTCTATTCTGTTTAACTTATATCATTCGCTCATGACGTTCAGACGAAAAATAACACATTTTGTGGTGGAAGTGTGCAGTGTCCCGTGACAGTAAAGTCATGCAAGATTACCGCATTATCGAGTTGGCTAAACTGTCAAAGGTAAACTGGTCTCCTTCGGTCATGCGGCGTCCATCCTTGGTGACGTTGCCGTGCCTTGGTTCCTGTTCCAACGTAATGATAAGATCTTCGAGGTCCGTGTCTGGATCAGTGACGCTGATGACGTCCGGTGTCAGCAACAGTGAACCTCCGAACGACACTCTGAGAGGTCGCAGTGACAGTGTCGGTACCTGGCACAACCACGCCAGGGTTCGACAATGAGAGGCCACAAACCACGACGACCAACTTGGTGAAATTTATCCAACGATGTTAAATGAGCTTAACTGTACTTTTTACGTTCGTTTTTCACGTTTCCTTTGCCGGGCCGTCATGGTCATGGTTTGTGGGGGTCGAGGTTTGTGGTCGTCATGGTATAGGCCCCTCGTAGATCTGTACATATCAAACTGTTCGAGCACTCGGTCGAGTGTTAAAGGATTACAAAGGATTAAAGGAGCGTATATATAGTTCTACTGGAGATGAATCCCATCACACAGCTACGGGGCGTCACCTGCTATAAGGGATCATAGTGTTATCTGGCCCGCCTTAACCCCATCCAGTAAGCTGGAACTCGATTAACCTACCCCAGAGGGATGGAAGGCTGAGTTGACCTAGGCTACCCGGCGATGCACAGGCCTGGAACCGAACTCGCAATCTCTCGATCACAAGTCCCACGCCCTAACCACTACACCACCGAGCCACCCAACCGAAAGTACAGTTACTCAGTAAGTAATTAAACGGTTCCGCCGAAGTCATTACGCGATTACATACACGGAACATCAGATGCGGTTATTAACTCAATACACACCGCCGACCCCGGCGCGACTCAACTGTTAAGTTGAGTCGCGTCGACGTCGCGCGGTGTGTATTGAATTCGCAACTTGCTCATGACGACTGCCGACTGATTTGGTAGAAAAATTAAAACTGAACATGTTGAGTCGAGTTGAGTTGTGTCGGGCAATATGTATACTCACCCGTCCGTATATAGTCGTGACCCAGTTTCCAATTCTGCAGCCACCTCGACCGGATAAATTCTCAACATGTTCGGTTTTCAATTCTTCGACAAAATCCGTCGTCAACTGCTAGAACTCAAGGCACTTCTAAAGCTGGGCTGAAAACAGAACTGTTTACTCTTACATAACCCACATAGAACAGTTCAGCGCCATCACCACAGCGCTTCCGATTCACTTCTAGTCTGCGCGTGACTAACGCTATACAAATTGTTTTTACAAAAAACACTGCATCGTACCTGGTTGTTAACCGGAAGAACTGTGACGTCAAATGTCTTGTCGACCTCGAAGTTTCCGTGTAGATCTGAGACGGAGTAGATAAACTTGACGTTGAGTGGGTGTGGTCCGATGTCAGTCATCGGTGGAACGTAGGCGACCATGCCGCCGTCGATCATGGACTGTGTGAACGTCCTCAGCGGCACGATGCTCGAGTTCTTGTCGCTGAAGGCGGCGTCGTCGTGGTAGGCGATGAGTCCGGCGTCCAGTGTTACCGTGCTACCGACGATGAACGGCTGACACGTCACCACAAATACCACATCCTCATCCGGGTGTTCGCCATCTCTGTACCTGAACCACGGTTCGAAAATATCATGACAAGCCGGTAGGCGATTAGACTCCGCGCCTGTCTCACATGTCGTTGCCTTGGAACAAAGGTCGGCCCCACTGGTCGTCTCCGCTGGTAGGCCCAAACATATCTGGTCTATCTGGCATACAAGACGACTCATG
>Ga0209781_1000224_pt1 | contig 14098 bp, 16 predicted proteins | sample WorMetHERISLAND1_3_FD_187386 | JGI IMG/M metagenome (GOLD analysis project Ga0209781, IMG submission 187386) | Marine gutless worms symbiont microbial communities from Max Planck institute for Marine Microbiology, Germany - Olavius albidus HERON... | ecosystem: Host-associated > Annelida >...
TTCGATGATGCTGATGCCTTTGCGGAAGTGCTTGCCGGGTGCTGTCTTTGCCATTGGGAGAATGATTATTGCCGTTGATTAAGCAATACCACCAGATCCCTAATGCTTAGTCAAGTATATAATCCCCTATTATTTCTCCTCACCGTGCAAGGGTCTATCCGGGGACCTTAAGCTCGGCCAGGCCGCGCGTAAATAGAGCAGCATGGACCAGAGCGTCAGGACCGCGGCGATATAGAGCAACCCCATCCCGATGCCGTAGAGCGGTGAGTCCGTATCGTCCCGGCTGAAGATCAGCAGGACGATGGCGACCATCTGCACAGTCGTCTTGAACTTGGCGACCTTTGAGACGGCGACCTGCGTCCGGGTGCCAAGCTCGGCCATCCATTCACGCAGGGCGGAAACGGCGATCTCGCGGCCGATAATAGTTGCCGCCGGGAGGGCCAGAACCGCCCGTGGATCCGACTGCACCAGCAGCACCAGTGCCACGGCGACCATGAGCTTGTCGGCCACCGGATCGAGAAAGGCGCCGAAGGGCGAAGTCTGCTGCCAGCACCTTGCCAGGTATCCGTCGAGCCAGTCCGTGAGCGCGGCAATCGTAAATACCAGGGCACAGACCGAGGAGGCCCAGGGAGCAGGGATGTAAAAGATCCCGACAAAGACCGGAATCAACAGGATACGCAATAGAGTCAACAGGTTGGGAGTATTCCACATACTCGATCTCGTTGGGTCTAGATAACTTTAGGGCACCTTGCAAAATTGCTTGTTTGGGGGCTATCGGAGGGTAAACTCCTGCTCGTCCAAAAATAAACGCTCGTTGAGGGGGAAACCATGGGCCAGCGCAGCTTCTTTGATCGTGAGAACCGGTTACAGGCCTCAGCCAGCTGGCGACCCGCTGGAGCGGCTGACCGCCGCGATCCCGTGGGAGCGCTTTCGTCTCCTGCTCGAGCCAGTACACGAGAAGGCGCGCAAATCCAACGCGGGGCGTAGCCGTTCGACGTGGTGTTGATGTTCAAAATGCTGATCTTACAGACCCTCTACAACCTGGTCGACGAGCAGGTAGAGTACCGGATCCGCGATCGGCTCTCGTTTGCCCGTTTTCTCGGTTTGCATCGAGGACGCAGTTCCGGATGCCACCACGGTGTGGCGTTTTTGGGAGCGGCTGCAGCAGGAGCAGGGGTCGCTGGAGACGGTGTTCGACCGCTTTGACGATTTCCTGGCGGCGGAGGGCTTCGAAGCCAGGCAGGGATCATTGATGCTTCCATCGTTGCGGTGCCGATTCCCCGTAATCACCGCGAGGAGAACCGCCGGATCAAGGCGGGTGGGCCTCCCCAAGACGGGTGTGGGGCGAAACGGGCGCAAAAAGATGTGGATGGGCGCTGGACGAGAAAGCGCGGCAAACACTCTTTCGGCGACAAGAATCACATCAGTATCGACGCGGAGCACAAAATCATCCGCCGCTTCCAAACGACCCCGGCGCATGCGCATGAAGGTCAAGTGCAACCAACCGGCAGCAGGTGAACAACCGCACGCGCTCCAAGATCCGCTCCCGTGTCGAGCACGTCTTCAGCTTCCAAGAAAACAGCATGGGGAGGAAATTCATTCGCACCGTTAGCTTGGCGCGGGCTAAAGTGAAGATCGGTTTGATGAACTTGACCTACAACTTGATGCGCTATCTGCGGCTCACCAAAGACAGGGCAGGTGCACCTGCTGCCACCGCCTGAAGTGACGCCGAACAGGCTGCCGGGCAACACGAGCTACAGGGAATTGTCCACATTGATCTCCTCATGCGGCATCAGCACGGAGGTATCCCAGCAACTATTCATAAAGCGCGCCGATAAGCGCGCCGAAAAACTGGATTTTTCAAGGTTCCCTATACAGGGCAGATCTTACTTAAAGGTTTGGAGCCGAATACACACTATGAGTACAAGATCTGGTTTGAATTGTCGCATGGAAATAAAAGCAAAATAGCTGTCGGCCAGTTTAAAACCGCACCAAAGAAACACCCAAAACAGGCAGTTCCGTGCGTGCAGACCGCGCGGGAGGTAATGTGGATATAGGTTACGTTAAGATGCCGTCACCAGCGCCACAGTAGATCAACGAGCCTTGTGCGTCGCAACGCAACACGTCCGATCCCGGACAACGCCGAATAATTCAGGATTGCTGATGCAGTATCAGCCTTCATCAGGCGGGCTGTAGTTGGCGTCTTTGGGATTGAGAAAGATGAAGTGGCGCTGCCCCGGCTCGATCTCCACGAAATCCATGGTCGCCTCGGCCAACAGGGGGACATATTCGGGAGCCATGACGATATCGATCCCTTCCGACGAGATACGGATATCTTCATCAGTGGCGTCATCGAAGCCCATGCGGTAGTCGATGGAGCCATCCGGTTTTTGGTGGACGGCGAGGCGTAGCGACAGCCCCTCGGTTCCCCCCTGCTTGGCCGCGCTCAGGACCTGCTGAGTGGCAGTTGGTGTTATCTTGAACATCGGTTGTTCTTCCTCGGAGCATTGAGCTGAAAAGGCGCAAAGAGCACAAAGCATTTCAAAGCAGTAGTGTAAATTCTTAAGCGGTAGCTTAGAAGATGATCACAACCACCTCTGTTCCTTTTTTGATCCCCTCAAACCTTTACTGTAACACCTGCGTCTTTACGATTTAAACCGTTCCGCGGCCAATCATCGCAGCTCCATTGCGACCGGGTGAATTTACGATCAGCATAGGCATCCGCCGCTCCGCCTGCGGCGGCCGCAGGTTGTAAAAACCGGGTCGGGTCAGGGTAGGAAGCCCATACTTCCGAAGGGACGCGCGATCTGGCGTACGTTCTGGCGCATGGTTGCAACACCGCCCGTCATGAGATAGACGCGCTGGTCGATGACGCCCACGCCCTCTCCGACGAGGCCCATACTATGCTCGACGCCGGCCATATCCCGGGTTACCGCATCCATATTCGTCCGTATCCTCGGCATGATTCCAGCCAGCTCCGTCATGTTCGCGTGGATCGTCTCCATGTGCGCGATGTGCTCGTCGAAGGCGTGCATATGTTCGGTGATGGCGCCCATATCCTCGTCGACACTGCGTAGGCGGTCGTGCATGTGGCCCATGTTGGCGACGATACCATTGAGGTCTTCGTACAGGACACGGACATAGTAGACATTGAAGACCGCTAGGATCACCAGCAGCACGGAGGTAACGATGAGTACTGCGTCAGTAATGCGAAAATGGCGGTAGCGTTCGTCCAGATGGAGCTGGGTCTCCCGCCCGAGTCGGGCAATAACCTGAACGATGGCACGCCTGGGATCTTCTCTCATAGTCAATCTTCCTGCCTCAAGGCCGCCTCATGGAAACGGGAACATTTTGTTCATGGAGCGGACCGGCTTGGCTACCTGGTGAACCTCCTGGGACATGGCCTGGACCTCGTGGTTCATGATGTCCATGTTCACCGAGATATTCCCGACGTTGGTGCGCACCGTGGCCACATGGTGATTGATGCCGCGGACGATATCCCGCATCAGGCGCATGTCCGAATCGATGACGATCAGCGCCTTGTTCACGGTTCCCGTTATGCTTTGGATATCCTGCAGCAGCGCGACCCGTTGCTCCATACTGCTGATATGCCCGCGAATCCGATGCATTTGCTCGGCCACGGCCGTCAAGTCGACATTCATGTCGTTTACAATGGCCGAGATCCGAGTGATCTGGGCGCTCAGGGTCAGCAGCAACACCAGAATCGAGATGGCGATCGCGCCCAGAATGATGATGCCGGCTTGAGTAGTGTAATTGAGACGGGTGCCGAGCTTATTCTTGATATCGATCTGGCTGAGGATGATGCCTTCGAAGGAGCTCAGCGCACGCAGATATTGCTGTTGGAGAACGGCGTCCTCCTCTCTGGTCAATCGCTCTTCGGCCATGTCTTGATTCTCTACGGGAAGGATCAGGGTACGCCGACGGCAACCCAGGCACGGCTTAAAATGATAACCTCTTTTGGGCCGGTTCGTCCCGGAACCTCCGATCCGACCCCGGGAAACCGAATGATAAATTTTTAAAAATCAATGATTTCAGTTGGTTGAAATCCGAACATGACAATAAAGATAAGCTGTAACTTATTGGTTTGTAAGAGCCTGTTTACGATCTTAATTAGAGTAGCAAGGCCAGAAAAGCCAAGGTAACAAACTGCAAGCTGGTATTGAGCTTTCGCTCGCAGTTTTTCCATCACCTTCGACATTTCTCTAACCAAGCAAACGAGCGTTCGACAACCCAGCGTTTGGGAAGCACGGCAAAGGTGCGCAGTTCATTTCGCTTGGCCCCGGAGCGTCGCCATTTTTCGCGCAACCCGAAATGGGATCCGTCCGATTTCGGGTGCAAACAACGGGGCGACGGCCATTGCCTTCGGCGGCCCGCGTTCGTCCCGGCGCGCACTCCGCACGGCACCAGGACTCCCGCAATGACTTGACGCCGTGTCGCATGGCCTGGCATTTCGTCTCCGCCAGCGCTCACCCTCCCTCGCTTCCGTGTGCTCCTCCAAGATCATGTTTTCGGGTAGATTTATTCGCGCTCGTCCGGGTCTCTGCTGCGGAACGGACAGATCAGACCCGCCGGGCGCACCCGGGCCGAGGGGGCTAGACGCAACCGGTAGGCTTGGGTAGTCCGCCCCACTTGCAGATGAGCTTCATGGGGCCTTTCTTGAAAATAGCGTACAGGTCTTTGGTGGAGACCTTGACCTCCTTGGCGAATTTGCGGATGGGCGGGACGACGCCATTCTCGTCGTACATAGCCCGCGCCTCGCGAATATAGCCCATGACTTGTTCGGTCATCTCGAATGCATCCGCGGATGCTAGCTCCTTTGCGATTTCCTCGTTCCAATCCTCGCGGTTGACCAGGAATCCTTCGCCGTCCAAGGGAACATCGATCACCATCGTGGTTGCCTCCGGTTGTTGCATCAAGAGAGATGGTTGTCAGAAGCTGTCTGGTTAAAATGGATCGTAGCGAAAATGATCCAAAATGAGGGGATTTTTCGCTCTTTCGAGGCGAATAGCCAGCCTATTTAACGAGAAAGAGCGGGAAAAGGGACCATTTTGGGCCATTTGCAGCCGATACACTTTTAGCCAGACAGCTTCTCAAGTATCGAGCCCCGGACAATGTGGTCGATCCTATCCGAATCTACCATGGCGATCGTGTGGTCAATACTCAGGAGCGCGGCTATTTCCGGTCTGGCCAGAAAGGGGTTCACGCCACGCTTTCACCTGACCGCTGGTTATCCCGACTCTTCGTGGCTCGTGCGTTCGTCTAAATAGTACAGGATTGACATGATTATCAGGATTAACAGGATTTTTCAAGATACTGTTTTATTGTCCGAAGGGGGTTAAAAGCACCGCCATTAGGCGACTCGAAATATCTTAAAAACCGTAGGTGCTAGCACCACACTTCACCTTATTTTACGTTCTCAGCGAGGCGAGAAGCGGCCAGATGCGAGGCGCACGAGCGCAGGAATAGCAACCCCTCTTTCAAGCTCGCGCAACAATGCAGATGGGCTGCTTCTCGTCTCGCCCGAAGGGAGTCCCCCCAAACGCGCCAAGGCAGCGTTACAGCGTTTGGCAAGAGTGTCGCTTCAGCTATCCCCTGCGCACTGTGCCTTGCCTTGACGCGTTTGGGAGGACTCCGAGAACGCAAAATAAGGAGAAATGGGGTGCTAGGGTAAACCGCCGTTTGTGAGGTAGAGTCGCATGAAAGATCGTTATGACCGTCACACCGTCTAACGGATTCAGAACCAGATTGTGTTCGTTACCAAAGAATCGCAACAAGGTAAGGGCGAATTGTTCGAGACCTTTCCGGCGCATCGAAATCAATACTGGGCACATCATATCTGGGCACGCGGCTACATTTATTTGTATGACGTCAGGCGAGGTGACGGATGAGATGATTGTTGGGTAGGTTGGGCAAAGCCGGAGCGCCGCCATCCTGGCGGCAAATCGTTGCCGGCAAGATGCTGGTGCTCCGATGGTCCGTGCCCAATCTATCTCTGTAATCCATTGCTCTCTATCGAATTATCATTCGATTGCCCTGTTGCCAACACCTCCCTGCCAACTACCTCCCTATTCCCGAAGCAGCTCGTTGATCTCTACTTTACTGTGGGTCTGCTCATCGACCTGTTTGATGATGACGGCGCAGTAGAGGCTGTGGCTGCCGTCCTTGGCCGGCAGGCTGCCGGGGACCACCACGGCGCCGCGGGGGACCCGACCGAACCCGACCTCGCCGGTGTCCCGATTGTAGATCTTGGTGCTCTTGCCGATGTAGACACCCATGGAGATGACGGCACCCGCTTCGACGATGACCCCCTCGACGATCTCCGAGCGGGCGCCGATGAAGCAGTTGTCCTCGATGATGGTGGGTGCCGCCTGGACCGGCTCGAGCACTCCGCCGACCCCGACGCCGCCGGACAAGTGCACGTTCTTGCCGATCTGGGCGCAGGAGCCGACCGTAGCCCAGGTGTCCACCATGGTACCCGAGTCCACGTAGGCTCCGATATTCACGTAGGAGGGCATGAGCACGCAGCCGGGCGCAATGTAGGCACCGTGGCGGGCGGCAGCCGGTGGTACGATGCGGACGCCGTCACCGTGGAAGTCATGGGGGGGGTTACTGCGAGCGTATTTTGGGGTCACCTTGTCGTAGTAATCGGTAAAGCCACCCGTGATGAGCCGGTTATCCCGGATGCAGAATGAGAGCAGCACCGCCTTTTTCACCCAATTGTTGACGATCCAGTCGCCGTCCCGCTTCTCAGCGACCCGCAGCTCGCCCTTATCCAGTTGGTCGATCGTCGCGAAGACCGCGTTGTGCAGCTCCCTCTCCACCTTGCGTGGCGATAGATCGGACCGCTTGTCGAAGGCCACTTCGATAATTTTTTGATTATCGTTCACTTAGGTCACTCCAATCAGTTGATTAGTACTTCTAAATCCATTTAGTCGAATTTAATTCTAACGAGTTGATATTAATGGATTCGTTGTTTACGCGTTTACCCTGTAGTCGGGGCATCCCGAGCAAACGCAAAACGCACAACTGCCCTATAGGATAGTAAGATATGCTTAAGGTGTTGAGCATGGGCCATTCTCGGCCCTCTGCTAACCTATCCGACTGGGGGATCGGGCCTAATTCAGGATTGCAATGTCAGGCGAGCAACAATATCACACCGATGGTCCCTTCCGCGCGGAACAGCTACGCTCCGGCGATCCTTACGAGCTCGACGACGGCCATCCCGTCGAGTGTCCGCCCAGCGGTGGGCGGCATGCCAAGGCGAGTCTGAGCGGGGGCCTGGCGCTGGAGACCGATCCGGCAGTGGAGTCGGCCGGTTCGATGCCGGCTTCACGCTAGACGAGAAAAACCTACGCGCTCCGGATATTGCCGTGGGTTGGGTAATGTCCCGGACGATCCGAGTTAGGCGTCCGGAGCACCACCGTTGGCGGTCGAGTATGCCGATACCGGTCAGGACGAGCAGGACCTGCAGGCCAAGATTCGCACCCTGCTCGGGGCAGGGACGCGCTACGTCTGGGTTGTGCGTCTGACCGGACCGCGCCGGGTCGAGGTATACGAGCCGCATGCCCCTCACCACCTGGCGCACCCCGGACAGCATTTGGAGGCACCGGGAATCCTCGACAACCCGGTGCCGGTGGAGGCCCTGTACGACCCCAACGCGGCCCATGAGATCGCCCTGCGTAATCTACTGCAGCGGCGTGGGTACGCACACTTGGACGCCGTGCGGAAAGAAGGCCGAGAAGCGGGTTAGCTAGAGTTAATTTTGAGTCTGCTCCAACGTACGATCGGGCAAATTCCGGAACAGGATAGCCAACGGATTCGCCGGCTTGATGGTGACGGACTGGCCGCGCTGGCCGGAGGCCCTGTTGGATTTCCGTGAAAAGGGTGACCTGACCGCATGGCTGGAGCGCCATGTTTAACGCCCCTTGACGTCCCCCGTGCCGACTCGCGCTACCGGCACCGGTTGCCTAAAGGGCACCTTGAAAAATAGGTGTTCTCAGCAATCGACAGACTCTAACCAATTGATTATTCAGACATTCCGTTGACGAAAACCGTATTTTTCAAAGTACCCTAAAGAGACTCGACATAGCGCCGTAAGCGTTGTGCCGCCTCCACGCACTCATTCAGGGGCGGCACCAGGGCGAGACGCAGACGCCGGGCACCCGGATTCACCCCATTCACTTCGCGCGACAGGTAACACCCCGGCAGTACGATCAGGTTCTCCCGGGCCAACAGCTTGCGGGCAAAGTCGGTGTCATCGATCGGGGTCGCCGGCCACAGATAGAAGCCCCCGTCCGGTCGGGAGACGGGCAGCAGGCCCTCCAGCAGTGCCAGGACCGCGTCGAATTTCTCCCGGTAAGCTCGGCGGTTGGCGACCACATGCACTTCGTCACCCCAGGCGGCGATACTGGCATACTGGTGGTGCAAAGGCATGGCACAGCCATGATAGGTACGATAGCGGAAGTAACGCTCGATGATTCGGGCGTCCCCAGCGACGAAGCCCGAGCGCAACCCCGGTACGCTGGACCGTTTGGACAGGCTGTGGAACACGACACAGCGTCGGTAATCCCGCTGTCCCATGGCCGCGGCTGCCTGGAGTAATCCCGGCGGTGGCGCCGCCTCGTCGAGGTAGAGTTCCGAGTAGCACTCGTCGGCGGCGATGATGAAATCATACTCTTCGGCCATGGCGATCAGTCGTTGTAAAGTGGCTTGCCGGATGACCGCCCCGGTGGGATTTCCCGGTGAGCAGATGTAGAGGAGCCTACAGCGCCGCCAGCTATCCGTGGCCACGGAATCGAAATCCGGTAGGAAGCGATTCGCTTCGAGACAGGGCAGATAGTGGGGGCGGGCCCCGGCCAGTAGGGCCGCTCCCTCGTAGATTTGGTAGCAAGGGTTAGGCATCAATACCAGGGAATCAGGGCCCGGGTCCACGATGGCCTGAGCGAAGGAGAACAGGGCCTCGCGGGTGCCGTTCACCGGCAATACCTGGCGTTCCGGGTTGATGTCCCCAGCCGGCAGGTCGAAGCGGTGCGTGAGCCAGTGCGCAATAGCCACCCGTAGCTCCGAGAGTCCGCGGGTGTTCGGGTAGATGGACAAGCCCTCTGAATGAGCGTTCATCGCCTCCGCGATCATCGCCGGAGGGGTGTGTTTGGGCTCACCGATGGAGAGTAGGATCCGACCCGATCCGGGCGGCGGTTCCACACCGGCAATCAGCGCGGCAAGCCGTTCGAAAGGATAGGGCTGGAGGCGATCCAAATCCGGGTTCATAGTATGTAGAGCGGCGTCTTGAGTGGCAGGAGTCCTTATAGTATAGGGCCTGATAGTATAGGGCCTGACCCCGGCGCCCGGAAAGCCCGATGCCGAAATCCGGGGCCGCTGGCTAATCATCACTCGCCGGAACAGGACCTCGTTTCGGTTGCCCTGCTACCAAAGCGTATGAGACGGAGGGTTGTAAAATGTCCGAAGGGCTGCGGATCCACCATGTTAGCCTGATCGTTGCGGATACGGGGCGGTCACTCGCCTTCTACTCTAGTCTGTTGGGGCTGATACCCGACGAGCAGCGTCCTGATCTGGGTTATCCGGGGGCTTGGCTGTGGGTGGGCGATCAGCAGATCCATCTCCTAGAGCTACCAAATCCGGACCCGTTGCAAGGGCGTCCACAGCATGGTGGACGGGACCGTCATCTGGCCCTGGCGGTACAAGACGTCGCGTCGCTTGCGCTCCGTCTGGAGCAGGCCGGCATCGCGTTCACCCGCAGCCGCTCCGGCCGCCCTGCGATCTTTTGCCGGGATCCGGACAGCAATGCGCTGGAGCTTATAGATTCCATTCTAGTGGATCATCAATCTGATAATATAGGATAAAGGCGTTTGAGCTTGATCCGTGCGTCTTCCGTGGTAAAGCGCCAATCGACGAGTTGATTGGATTGGTTCCGGGTCTCCGTCCATGCCTGGACTTCGGAAGCGACCGTCGCGAGATCCGGTAGTTGCCGGGCCAAGCATTGCCGTCCTAACACGCTGAACTCACATTCGGCCAGGTTCAGCCAACCGCCATGCTTGGGGGTGTAGACGCATGCTAATTTGTCCAACAGCAAGCGGGCCACGTGCGGTGGGAACGCTTTACACAAGGAGGCGCCGCCATGGGTGTTCAGATTGTCCATGACTAAGGTGATACGGGTTGCCTGCGGATAATTTTCTTGCACCAACCGCCGAACGCCTTGCGCCCATTGCTCGGCGGCATGATTATCCGCTATGTCGATGCGACGCCAGTTCTCAGAAGGGGACATAAAACGCCAGCAAGTGGGCGACGCCATTCCGTTTGTATTCCACGTCGTAGCGTTCGCTCTGCCCCGGTTTGGCCGGTATCGGGTCACGCGCTTCGCGCGCGCATTGCTCGCTGCTCTCGTCCATACGCACCACCGGATAGGCCGGATCAAACGTGCGCCGGTACACGGCCAATACCGTTTCCATCTGGCACACGAAGGCCGCATTCGCAGGCGCGGGAATGCACCGCATCCGCTTCTGCCAGGGTTTGATGGCGTTTTTTTAACACTTGACGCACGGTCTCGGGGAGTATCAATTCCACCATCTTCAATTCCACCAAGCGATCCCCCAACAACCGTAAGGTCCACCGGGCATGTCCCGCCGGCGGCTCGCTACAGGCGATACTCACCAAGCGCGCTTCGCCTTCACTATCCAGCACCCGCGACCGCTCCCGCGACCGTTGGCGCCGCTCCAGTGCCGCCGGGAAGCACTCGCACACACACCGTTGGCGAATTTGCTCCACTTCCGCGTTCGCCTTCGTCCGCCCGCAATAACACTTGGGCGTGACGGCGACGATAGGCGGCCTCCCGTCCTCGCTTCACCAGCCCTTCCAGTTGCTCACGCTCTACGCTGCTCAATCGCACCACATAACGTTTCTTCAGGGCTGATTCCTCAAGGCTTGACCACAACGCCAGCAGAATCAGTTTAGCATCCTAATTTTCCTTGTGGGTGGACTACTAGTTTCGGGTGTAAACAATGGGGCGACGGCCATTGCTTTCGGCGGCCCGCGTTCGTCCTGCGTCCGTCCCAGCGCGCACTCCGCGCGGCACCAGGACTCCCGCAATGACTTGACGTCATGTCGCATGGCCTGGCATTTCGTCTCCACCGGCGCTCACGCGCCGCACTCCGACCAAACGCTCGGCCCTACGCCTACCCGGGGGTAGCGCACTCCGCTCGGCGCTTACGCTCCCTCCCTTCCCTGTGCTCCTCCCGCGCCAAGTCCACTACCAAATACAGGCGTCGCTACTCTCATCCCGGGGACGAATCCGGTGGTGTTCGATGCGATCGGACCATTGCGCTGAGTGGAGTCAAGTCCGTGCGTGACTACCCCCAGCCATTACGCCGTACCCGCTACCACGATGTTCAGACCAGCAAGACGTTCAACTTCTTGACCAACAACTTCGCTATTCCAGCGCAGACGGCGCCATTCCAGCGCAGACGGTGGCGGATCTCTACCGATACCACTGGCAAGTTGAATTGTTCTTCAAGTGGATCAAGCAACACCTACATACCAAATCGTTCTTCGGGACCTCCGAGAATGCGGTCAAAAGCCAGATTTGGATCGCTATCTCGGGTTACATCCTCGTCCCTATCATCAAGAATCGCCTTGACAGCAATTCGGATCTCTACATAATTTTACAGATTCGAGCCTGACCTTACTCGAGAAAACTCTTCTAGCTCTGTTGGTTACTAGAATGGAATCCATAAGCGATACTGCCTATACCCATAACCAACGGAATCTATTTGATAATTTCACCGGACAGTAGTGTGATAAAATACTCTCTTTGCTGAGCGAAAATCCTCTCTAAAGTTATCTAGACCCCAGTATATTATTTGAAGAAATCGTCTATACCAAGGCCAATGATCACACCACCGCATGGGCCGTGTCAGCCACTCAACTACTCAGCCACCAGCTATTAGGATCGGAATACCATGGGTTTCTTACAAGACAAACGGGTCCTCATCACCGGCGTCGCCAGCAATCGCTCCATCGCCTACGGCGTGGCGCAGGCCATGCACCGCGAGGGGGCCCGCATCGCCCTGACCTACCAGACCGAGAAGCTCAAATCCCGCATCGAGGATCTGGCTGCCAAGTGTGGGTCGAAGATCGTGCTGTCCTTAGAGGTAACGAGCGACGCCGAGATAATGAACGTCTTTCAAGAATTGTCCGGGCATTGGGACGGACTCGACGCCATCGTGCACTCCATCGGATTCGCCCCTCGCGAGCAGCTCGAAGGCGACTATCTCGACACCATCACCCGCGAAGGCTTTGCCATCGCCCACGACATCAGCGCCTACAGCTTCGCTGCCTTGGCCAAGGCCGGACGTGGGATGATGCAGGGCCGCAACGGTGCTCTCCTGACCATGACCTATCTGGGTGCGGTGCGTGCCGTGCCCAACTACAATGTCATGGGCCTCGCCAAGGCGAGTCTGGAGGCGAACGCCCGCTATCTGGCCGCTTCCTTAGGCCCGGAAGGCACCCGGGTCAACGCCATCTCCGCCGGCCCCATCCGCACCCTAGCCGCATCCGGGATCGCGGATTTCCGGGGCATGCTCAAGCAGGTGGAGGAACGCACCCCCCTGCGGCGGAATGTGACCATCGAGGAGGTCGGCAACGTGGCGGCCTTTCTCTGCTCCGATCTGGCCTCCGGGATCACCGGCGAGATCCTGTACGTGGATACCGGTTACCACATCCTGGGCCTGGTCTGACGCCTACAGCCGGCTAAACAAACTAAACAAAACACCGTCGCCGGCCCGTGATCCGAGTCCGATGCGCTCGACGACCGACTCATATTGAGCGGCAGTAGCTGAATTTCATGTTGTGAAGCTGCCCGCTCCTACCGCATCATTCCGGCGGGGATTGCTGGAATCCCGTGCCAGGGATGGCAAAAACAGCGGGGGTATGAATCATTACCTCAGATCGCACAACCGAGCCACTTTAAATTTAACCACTACCGTGGTGAGTATTTCTCGACGGTCCTGATTGAACCTGCGTTGGAACGGCATATCCACCACGGGCGGCGTCAACATTCATCCGCGACGCGTTGCCCCGCGGCGAAGTCCAGGGTTCCCTCGTAGATGGCGCGACCGGTGATGGCGGCCGTCACGCCGCCGGCGGCCACCGTACACAGGGCGCGCACGTCGTCCAGATCGGTGATGCCGCCGGAGGCGATGACGGGGATCGAGATGGACTCCGCCAGGGCGCGCGTGGCCTCTATGTTGGGCCCCGTCATCATGCCGTCCCGACCGATGTCGGTGTAGACGATGGCAGACACCCCGTCTGTTTCGAAGCGTCTGGCGAGGTCCGTTACCGGATACTCGGTAATCTCCGCCCAGCCTTTGATGGCTACCTGTCCTTCCTTGGCGTCCAGACCCACGGTGATGTGGCCGGGGAAGGCCCGACAGGCGCGGGCCACGAACTCCGGTTCCTTGACCGCCTGGGTGCCGATGATGCAATAGGAGACCCCGGCATTCAGATAGGCGGCGATGGTGGCCTGGTCGCGGATGCCGCCACCGACCTGGATAGACAGCTCGGGATAACGCGCGGCGATGGCCCGGATGGCGGCGTCGTTCACCGGCTTTCCGGAGAAGGCCCCATTCAGGTCCACCAAGTGCAGGTGGCGGGCGCCCGCCTCGACCCAACGCCCGGCCGTCCGCACCGGATCGTCGGAGAAGATGGTCTCCTCATCCATACGGCCCTGGCGCAGACGCACGCAGCGCCCGTCTTTGAGATCGATAGCCGGAATTAGTAACACAGCATGTCACCTGTCAAATACCCCAAACGTTCCGGGAGCTGCCGGTCAAGGATAAAGTTGTGGTAATCAGTAGTTAAGTGCTTGTTGGTTTGGTAAAGCCAAAGCCTTCTGTGGATCACCACGACCTACCGCCCCTGGTGTATCGAATCGCTTAGCCTCAAAGATTTCCGGCACAGAAAGAATCTGCATTCTCGGATAAAGCCGACCCATAACGTCCAAGTCTCCGGCTTCCGCTATCAGCTTCTTAAAGTTTGATAGCTTGCGCTCGCCTAGCGGCTCCAT
>Ga0209781_1000227_pt1 | contig 14064 bp, 9 predicted proteins | sample WorMetHERISLAND1_3_FD_187386 | JGI IMG/M metagenome (GOLD analysis project Ga0209781, IMG submission 187386) | Marine gutless worms symbiont microbial communities from Max Planck institute for Marine Microbiology, Germany - Olavius albidus HERON... | ecosystem: Host-associated > Annelida >...
GCGGCATCGACGTGCAGCAGGTATCGCTCGTCATCAACTACGACCTGCCCAACAACCGTGAGCTGTACATTCATCGTATTGGCCGGTCGGGTCGCTTCGGCCGCAAAGGTGTTGCCATCAACTTCGTGAAGAATGATGACATTCGTATCTTGCGTGACATTGAGCAGTACTACTCGACACAAATAGATGAGATGCCGATGAATGTTGCTGACCTTATCTGATCTGGCTTAACTCGGCATTGTGGACTGATCACTGTGAAATTTATGCCTCTTCTCCAAGGCATATGTAGCAGTAGCTGCTTTTGTATAATGGCACAGTGCATTATGTGCTGATGTGCAGTTAAAAACTACTTACTGTCAGGCGTACAAGCCTTTCATGAGGTTATACAGGCAGCTCTGTTGATCTCAGTAATTTCCCATTGTGACACTTCTTTTTGTTATTTAAGTACTCGTTTGTAGTAACGTGTTAACGAGAGAACTGAAATAGTTATCACGTTAATATAACACACAAATACTTGCCACTTTGGGACTGATATCTAAATGTGATATTTCATTTAAACATACTGATCTTATGGTAGTGAAATTTTGTAATTGAATTCATGAACAGTGTATATTTGTGTTGTGACAGTTTGAACAGTACAGTACTGGCATTTGATGTTGTGCTACAGCACATCAAATAAATTAATTTGTCCACATTATGTATTGGTTAAACATTTATTTGGCACTAAAAAGCAAGTCATAATAGTTAGCTAGACCACTGTCTACAGTGAAATATACGAGCGTAGCAAGTGTGTTACTACACTGTAGACGTGGTCTAACTTAATTCATACCCTCGTGGTGGTAGGTTGTTGTCTGTGGGTACTATAGTGCGTGTTTATTTCACACTTGGTCTCCAGTCGAGGGAAACTCTATAGTAGAGATAGGGAGAAAAAGTAGGTCACGAATTAAACAAAACATCACAGAGATTACATATATATCTGGTTTGACTAATTTTGCCACAGTTAATACTCCTGTCCAAGCACAAATCACTCTACTGCTGTTATCAGTTCACTAAGTTCGTGGAATCAGGTTTCTTTATCTCCTTTTCTTGGCTGAACTGGTCGACGGTGGTGGCTGTGGTTCTGCTTCTGATGTCTTGCGTTTCCTCTGATCTTCCTCCTGTTACATCGGCACAATCAAATCAAGAGTCACTTAAGAACGCCACTGCTTGGCTGATTATACTTACTCCACATTGTGACCACATAATGCTGGTGCCTCATCCACTACACAGGGTACCGCTATGCCTGCGCATTGATTTCAAGGTTGCCATTCTGCTCCATCGGTCGCTGTCCAGAAATCTGCCGTTGTACTTAGCTAACGAATGTCGTCTTATTACCGATGCTCATGAATGACAGCTACACTACAAGGAGATGAGCATGCGTCGTTACATAGGACTCACGGCACCTTTTGTGACTGAGCTTTTACAGCTGCCAGCCTCGGACAATGGAACAGTTTACCATCACATCTCAAGAGATGCAGACTTAATGCACAGTCACTCAACTTTTATTGAACAATGGGGCCACTGTGCAGTGTGAACTATTTTAAATGCATCGTCTAATAATTTTACTTACTTGAATACAAACATCAGACAGTGACTGCCTACTCATGTTGCTAAGTTACAGGCACAAAATAAACTGGTACATGAATCCGCACTCTAATTTAGCATAGAACACAACCTGCTACTACCTTGTCACTGTGTACGTCTGACCGACGCAACGTTCGTAGGAGTTTCGGTTCAGCGTGGACCATCATCTGTGTGTTGACAAAATGCTACAACAAACCATGGACAGCTGTTGTCAGACAAGACACACAACATTGATATGAATCTCAATCACTAAAGTTATTGACACTGTAGCAAATACATCAGGGAAACCTGGAAAAATCGGGGAATTTAACACTGGTCAGGGAAATTAGGAAAAGTGAGGGAAACTATGGTTTGCCTGTGACATACTACCGCAGATGCGATAGTCACAAAATAAACATAACCTGAGTACTGTTAAGTAAAGTTGACATGTGCAAGATGGACTGCGAATAGTGTGCCACATTATTCACTGAGGATTACACATAGGCCTGTCTGTATACCTCTGGTGGTTTAATAAATATTAATGCCTTGATGGGAAATACCGGAAAAGTCGGGGAAATTTGATGAGGACTGGACAGTGGCCACCGTGAGTAAAGTAGAGCTATTTCAAATTTCGCAAACAAGCCGAGAATTTAGAATCATCTCCAAATCTGACTGTTCCTTGCACCAAGGTGTGAAAGTTTGTCCACAACTTAAGCATGTTAGTCCTGCAGTCAGACACTAACCAGCAAATGAAGACAATTAAATAAACCTCCTTGGCTGAGGTAATAAGTGTTATCATACTTAAGAATGGCATATTTAGAAATCTGAATTTAAAGGGGGTGTCTGTGGGTACATTTCCGCTGTACATTTTCAAGTGTTCTAAATTTAGAATAATGTTTTTACATTAAAAATTAGTACAATTTTTTTCACCTCTAAAGGGGGCCAGGCGCAAGGGCCCCCCTAAATACGTCCCTTAGTACTGTGAAAAGTGACTAAGAACGGACCTCTATATGCATCATTACGTCGCTGTACATTTCGACGGCCATCTTGTGGACGTCGTGCTCAACGTTATTGTACATCATTGCGTTAATAAACATGAGCATCATGTCACGTTGAAACTCGGCCGTCGTACGGATCATTCCGCTATCAATATTCTTCTTTATTGTTGACAGGTCCATCGGCCTGCACACCACACCAGCACTTAACCTGTGTCGCTTATACACCATATCCCATAGGAAAGACATGTCGCCGTTAACACAGGGCTTGAACTACCGTTCAGCCTGTGATTCCAAAAAAACAAGCCCCTAATCTTTTGGCAGTAACTTTATCAAATCTTAACTGATTTTAAAAATTCAGTCACTGACACTCAGCTGGAAATTTGCTATACAACACTATGTAGACATTCCACCATACCTTACGCATGTCGCTATACTACCTTGTGAAACATGAATGACCGAAAAACCAAGGAATTTCACTGTGTTCCAAAAAACAAGCCGATGCATTTTTGTTTTGTCATAGTATGGACAAATGCCAACTAATCTCAAAAAAATTTTGTACACGTGTAGGCAAGTAAATTGTCAAACCGAAGCAAAAAATTTGTCACTAAAAATTGGGACATTTTGAACATTTGATTTAATAAATCTGGGCTTGTAGTCGTACTGCATAAAGACATCTGTAGGCTAGTGAAACATTTGTCAAGATATTTGACAGCAGAATGTTGTGATTCTAATGAATTACATTTATTGATGATATTCTGTGTTATAAAATGACAATTAGCCATAATTTAGTTACGAATGTATTGGCTTGTTTTTTTTTGGAACACAGTGAATTTCGTTGATTTTTTTCGGTCATTCGTGTTTCACAAGGTAGTGTAGCAATATATGTTAGGTATGGTGGAATGTCTACACAGCGCTGCATAGCAAATTTCCTGCTGAGGTTGTCAGTGAAAGAATTTTTAAAATCAGTTAAGATTTGACAAAGTTACTGCCAAAAGTTTGGTGGCTTGTTTTTTTTTGGAACATGGTGTATACATGTATACTGATTATACTCACAGCTTTTGTTCAACCTGGTCATCTTCCAGCACAACATTGCTATATGCTATTTCTGACACGATCAAAGTACAGAAGTGGAAGGCACATATATAAGTATAAATCTAATATACACGGAGTGAAAAAATTCACTTGTTTCCAAACTTGCATCTGTATCAATGTGCCACATTGAACACTGCTGCAAGTCTAATGACAAACTGTTGGACTCATTAACAGTGGAAGTGCAGTGAATACCACTCACACTTTTCAAGTTCTGATATTGCTACTGGTGATCTTTACAGGTATTGTTAACAACCCAGAAACTAGCAAACGCTCAAAGAATGCTGTACATTCATTGTGGAAACTAGAATAACAGAGTATGCAAGTTCACAAAGGTGATTTAGTGCAAAAGTGTCAATATGGCAACACACAACTGACGACTATTCACCTAAAATTAATGATCTACTGGTCAAATTCTGCTTTATAACTATGTCATTTACTATCACAGGTGTAGGAGCTCAGACAACTTTGGGGGGCAAGACATTTTTGCCTTAAAATATATGTGTGCAAAAATTAACAAAAGGCACACAGTATGCATGACATTTGCCCAAAAAATATTTTTCCCGATTTTTTTTTGGTGGGGGCAACTGTTCTCCCTTGCCTTGCCATCCTTTCCCCCTCCACTCCCCCCGTCTTCTATGCCTATGTTTACAAGCTATCAAAATCTATCACTAACCTGTGAACAATGCTGTGATAACCGGGTGCGATATCTTCATTGACCTTATGCATGAACACATTGGCAAACCTGCACACCAACAAAACATGACAAAAACATGATTATTAAATAGACAAATTAAAATGAACTTCCAAGCAGGCTTTATGCCTCAATACGTTAACAGATATACAACTGCAAAGACGAGTACTAGAAAACAGAGTAACAACACATGTACATACTTGTGTGTGGCAGCCGAACGGTAGACGAGCATTATTGACTTCTTCCAGATCTTGTGTGCCTTCTCATCTTCAGTGTCACTGCTGTTAAAGCCACGTCAACAGTGAAAGCATATCATGCAGCATATATAAAACAGTATGCAAGAATGCAAATACCTACTTTCACAATCTCCAGAACACAGCCACCGTATGTCGCTGCGAAAGGAAGATAAAAGAATGCTAACTATAACCTTAACTCTATTTTCATTAGGCTAGATTTGCAACAAAAGTCTAACAAAGAACTGATCTGTTACTACATGGTACATGACTGACTATCAGTAGTGTGATTCTATATCTCTGTACATATATTACTGTAATTTTGTCAAGTACGAGTTTCTATGGTATGTATTTCTGCCATAGACACCGACTCATGGGGGGCAATCACTCCCAAGGTCAAAAAGTTGTGGGGCGATGCCCCAAGTCGCCCCCATAGGAATTTTGTTATGTCAACTTTTTGAACCATTAAAACGAGTCAGTTTTTGCACGTGGGAGTCTGGTTCAGTCCTTATGCAAATGACAATGCTTTCAGTCTATAAAGATGCACCAAAAGCATTTGGCAGGCTGGGGGAGCTTATAGCGCTCCTCAGACCTATTAGACAGATTTAAGGGTGGGAGTAGGAACAAGGGAAGGGGAAGAGGAAGACAGGAGCGAAGGGGCAGGCGAGGAAGGAGAGCAGGGAGGGATAGCAGGGGAGGAGAAATCTTGCCAACACGGTCATTTCTGAAAGTTGGCGGCTATGATTTCTGCTCCAGCAGCGTGATGATATAATAGAAAAACAAGTCAATAAACACGAGACAAATAAAACTGACTGAGAGTAAGAAGCCGGACTGTTTGGCAGCGACTCGCTGAGCAGGTCCATTTTCTGCCGTGCCGAACTATTGAACAGCTCGCTAGCACTGCTTTCATCCAGCATTCGACTGCTTGCCGCCTCGTCATCTGAAGTCTCGGCCTCACTCGGCTTGTTGGCAACTTCTGCCTCTTTACTGTCATCCTGTGACAGCCACATGGCACACATATACACTTGCATACTTGGAAACATCAGAATCGCATAAGTATAATATAGACTTAGTATACACTTAATCTAACCGATCACACAATGAATCATTCGAATTTTTGTTGAGTTACTTAAGTTTTTTTCTTCACTGTAAGCTGCCTTGAAAGTTCTAATTATGAAACAGATCTGTAAGTGGGCAGGCACTAGACAATACTAACTGAACACTCTTTACTAGGGTTGTAAGACTGGAAATTGCCCCGGAAAATTTCCGGAAATTTATTCCTATTTTCCGGAAATTTACGGAAAATTTCCAGAACGACGTTACAGGGAATTTTTACCACTACAAAACTTCCAAATGACTGCACATTTGTTTACAACGATGCTTTTCAAAGGCTTTTACAGCACCTGTTCACTTTATTAATCATACGTACTGATGCACGTTTTCATTGAGATTCCCAGCCTATCAGCAATTTACTATTAGTGGAACATTTCCGGAAATTTCCTTCCGATGTTAAATTTCCGGATAATTTACAACCCTACTCTTTACCATTCATAAAAACAATGTTGTTACTATTACTTTCCACTTCTGTTCAACCAGCTTTCCCTCCGAGCTATTCCAACTTAAGACTGGTCCCACGAAGTGAACTTTTAGGAAGTAATTAGAACAAAGCTTATACCAGATGCTCTTCCGGTGCCAATAAATAGTATCAAATCACTGAAGGGTTACAATACGCCAGATCTGTGCAATGTACATGGCCAGGCAGTCCACGCGCCAGACTGGGTCTAGAAAATGCACTCTGTCAAACAAGCCAGGCTGAAAAATCAATCCAAGGCTACATTCAGACTTCAAAATTTCAAACAGGTCTCTACGTTCGCCCAAACAGGAGCATTTGAGCTTGAATAGATCGATGGCCATCTGACTGGTTTCATATGATGAAATTAGCTAGAATGCTAGATCCATATTCCATGATGGTCAGGTGAGGAACTCTTGATTCTGGAAAGAGATGGAAATCCAGCTAGTGTAAATGGCTGGGACAGGCTTGGATTTATCTGTGGAAAAACAGGCCGTGCTGAAAAATGCATGGGCCTGGGTAGAAATCAAGTCAAATAATTTGGGCGATGCACAGATCTGAAACAAATACACAAAGACAAAAGGCATTCCACTATACCATGTCTGTAATCCATCTAGTATGTCTCGATTTTTCACTAACTGCTTTACAGCACGCATGCCATGGAGATCAGACAAAATAATCACAAAATACTGAGAACTGCTTCTCACTGACATCTACCAGTTGACTACATTATCAAAACATACCGAAGGCCGTGACCGGGCGGATTTTCTCTGGCCTCGTCTTGATCTGTCAGCTAAAATAACAGCAGACAACAGCTGACTGTGTTTATAATTACAGACGCACGTGCACTGCTGGCTATCGACAATGACACCTGTTGAACTCATCATTGGTGTAATCAAAACCACATAACAACCACAACAACAAACTGGTTTTACTGCGTCTTACTCAATGGTAACTCGCGCCAGTCAGTTAGTGCCAGATTAAACAAAGTACTTAATAAATTTTTATATATGCCAAGTGAATGGGATAAAGCTGGAGGATAAAATGTTTTTACTTTTGTGCGTGTGTGTGCCTAATGGGTGAGCCTAAATGCATTTGGCGGGTTTGGCATTTGGTTGTTACATCCTTACATGCTAACTGCTTCAATACATTCAAAGCTGTCGACTTCAAATTTCATGTGCATGTACCCGCAGTGCAGACATAACCCTTACAAAATTTCCAAAAAGGGGGTGTAGCCAGATTCATGTGACCCATAAAATTCACTTGGCAGATATATGCACTCTCTGTGCACCTTCTAGTTCACTATTATTTCTATCAGTCGGACTATTTATGGCAACTACTGTGTCTTCTACTTTAAATGGACAGTTCTCTACAGAGAGATTAAGGCTAATAAAAAGTTACGGACAACGAAGAGGTATATTTGCATCCAAATGTAATAAGATTAAGGGCAATAAATATCATGACTAAGTGGTAAAAGCTTACAACACCTGCTCACTTATGACCTAATAATTTTCAAGACTACAGGGTAAAAATGTGCTACGATGGACAGACATTTTGTTTAAAAACATAGCCGTGAAGGTCAACAAGTTCACTATTTGTAGAAGAAATATGAGAGCCACCATAATGTGACCACATACCTCGTGCACTTCTTGATGATGCTGCTGCTGGCTTGCTGGGGACAGGTCCTTGTTCAGCTGAAAGAACGCTGCTGGCTGGCGACGCTGCTACCTCTTCCACCTCATCGACGGATGTTGACGGCTTTCGCATCGGCAGCACATCCTCCGCAACTACGGCTTCAACCTTCTAAATCAGTCACAAATATCAATGATCAATAACAATAATAACCAGTAAGCATTTAGACTCGCTTCAGAGTGCCAAACCTCACCAGTCACCAGGTCACCATCTTAAATTTTGTGCATATTTATATTTCATGCCACAGTTACTTCTGGCAGCCCGATATCTGTTGAATCGCCAAATTTGGTGAAGCTATCTCTTTAACCACAGCCAAGCTATTACAACTGGAAGATCATCAGTACAAAGGTTCTCACCAGAAATTTGACTCTGACCTCTCGAAAGTTAAGAGTGGAATAAATATCACAAAAATTACTTCTACTTTTCGAAAAAAAAAGCACATCGAGTGTAACGAACCAACCGACAAACAAACTCGCGTGATCACAATACCTGCTGATGCAGGTGACAATTGTGACAAAGTCATACTTTGTAAATAGAATCATTGGTATGTTGACTGTACACAAACACAACATTACTTACTTACTTAAACGATACTTCAACACAGTTATGCGTAACTTACACGTAATGAGCATGAGCATGAACAACAGCCATAGATTAAAACAATGACTACTGAGATCTAAATTTCAACTCAACATAAAAATAACAATTTTCTGTGTGCTCACCGAACCGACATCCTTTTTTGTTTCCATCTGATTTGATCTACGACTTGGCGACTTCAATTCCTGGTGCTTTTCTTCGCCTCGACTATCTTCTGCATCGACGTCAGATTCCAGCTTGCTTGCAGCAGTCTTTGTTGCCGAGTCGTGACCAGGAGTCGACACAGCAGACTGATTCTCAACTGAAATGCATACAAAACAGAAACCTGATACAGTACAAAAACTATGCTAAATCGACTTTATATTAACATGTCGCTATACTTAAAAAGCAATACCATTAACAACATGCAGAAGACTGCTGACCATGTGTGCACTCCAGGTGGGCAAAATCAAATCATGATTTGACGATTTGAAGCATGTTGCAATTTAGTTTGACTGTCGAAGACTGGATGACTGTATGCCACTGAGATTCGATTCAACTTGGACAAACATGTGCTTCAACTTGGCTGTCTACGATTTCTTCACCAAACTGCTCATCCCAGTAACTTGCAAAACTGTTCATTGTAATAAACAAAGCGGTGCATCAGTCTACAACTATGGTGGAGTCACAGCTGCTAGAGAAAGAGATGTTGAAATAATCGTAACCGGTCGGCTGTGCAAGTGTAGTATGTTGACGCCATGAACTTGCAACTCAAGAGTGTTATTAAATGTCGGGCTTTTTCATTTGATGAATTCTGTATGCTGAATAAAACAAGATTTGGGATTTTAGCTTACGGGGATTTGATTTAATTTGCTTTTGTATGATTTAAGACTGGAATCTACTGTGCAAGATTAGAGATTTGCTAATCACGATTTGAAATGAGATTTGCTCGACTAACGACTACATTGCTCTCGTTTGCAGGTTGGAGTAAAGTCACCTAAAACACATTCATTAACAATTGCCAAATGCTATCACATTCACTTTTTACCAGATGAGGCAAAACAGCAGTGCAGAATACACAGAACAACATCATGTTAGCCGACTGCAGTTTACCGGCTGGCAGAACTGTATCCAGACTTGATTCCGGCTTCACTGTTAACTCTTCGTCTGTTGCACTGGCAGCAGCATCAACAGATGCATCCTCAGATAAACCAACGGGAATTTCACTTGACTCGACCGTCTCCTCCATGCAGACAACAGCATCCGAGCTAGTAGCATCGTTAGTCTCAACCAGCTCCTGAAATACAGTACAGATCACTATTAAACAGGGTTCCCACTCTTTTACTGACTTTCCAAGACCCCACAAGAAATTTTCCAGGACCTTTTCAGAGCCCACGAATGCTTAAATATAAAGAAAAACTCCTTCCTTCTCCTCCTGACCCCTGTCCTCCCTCCCCTTCTCTTCCCTTAGAAGTAGGACCCTCTAAATCTAGCTAGGGGATCTGGGGGAGCGCTGTGAGTAACCCCAGCTCGGGGTCTGGGACAGAGCCCCAGCCGAAATCGAATTTGGTGCATTTTAGCCTTAAAATATGACATCGGGTGGCAACAATTTTAACTATTTTGCTGAGAATCAACTGACCAAATTTAGTGCTAGAGATGCGGGGGATTTCAGTGACATGTAATTTTCAAGGATATTTTTCCAGGACTTTCCAGGACCTTAAATTTCAATTTCCAGGACTTTCCAGGACCAAAGTGATTTTCCAGGTCCTGGTCCTGGAATTTTGAAGAAAAAATCCAGGACTTTCCAGGAGACATGGGAACCCTAATTAAAAGTAATTGATGTAGCATCAAGTCGGCACTGACGGCAACCTCCGTACCATAAACAATGAATGAAAGTCAAATTTACTGCAGAATATTCCTAACAGGATGACACATATTTTACTTACCAGTGCTGCAATGTAATGTTTAAGACCATTTACGACTATTTCTTTCTATTAATACTGTACTTAAACTTCCATAAGCAGACTATACGAAAAATGCAAATACAAGCACTGCCTTAAGTGGTTTGCTGTCAAGAATAAACCTAGAAGGCAGAAATGCTTACCTCTTTTACATCAACGGCAACCACTGTAGGAGAAGCGATTCCGATTTGTTCGACACTCTTCACTGGAGAAGAACTGGTAGCTTCCAGAAGTGGTTTTGGTGTGTTGGACAGGAGCAGGGAAAGTAGTGGAGACGATGGTGTTGATGCGGCAGGTTCGGCCGACCGTGACGTACCCGGAGTCAAGACTGATGACACAAATGACTGGTTGCTGTCCTCCTGAAATGCAACTCAATAAATCACACACGGTCACACAAACGTTCGCCATTTGCCAGGTAAACCTGTTAGTCGACCATAGTAATCGTTAATCTTCCTTCTCTATTTCTTACCAACCTAACCTGTGTATTCTCTCGGAACAAGCCCAGCAAAACTTTGCACATATTCAAATGACACCATTTCACTAAGTCTTCTTCAGATGTCCCGTGATCCTGTCCAGTTCCATCAACACTGGAAAATAATTCACAGCAACAGAAAGTTAAGCAGTAAATGCATTACACATAGTGCTGTGCGAAGTGTATTTTCATTTCAAATGGAATAGTTGAGCTATTATTTGAAATTTCGAATCGAATCAAATAGTTACTGTTGATCTCAAAAGTCACCAGTAGTTAGTACTTGTTAAATAAATTCAACTGTTTTTTTACGGCACCACACTATTGTGGTTTCTGTTGTAGGAGTTTCAGTACATGGTGGGCCATAATAATGGGCCAATATAAAGACTTCAAGGAGATACAGGACCTGGACCATTGTTAACCACAGATTTTGTTGATTGCTAGGCGCGGTGGCTAAGGTGAAAAATTGGCGTAATTCCGTTAAATAAGTAAGAAATCGGTGACGATAAGTATTCGAAAATTTCGAATAATTGTGCTCGTTTCGAATCGAATCGAATACTGAAGTAACTATTCGATTCGATTCGAAATTTCGAATATTCGCACAGCACTATTTATACACACTAAGACTGAAGGCTTCAAAAAACTTCGTGTCTCACGTTAATGATGCCTTCGCTGACTGAATCTTGTGTCGAGTCTTCCTGGTCTGACTGCGGTATCAGTATCTTCCTTGGCAGCATTGGCTTCTTGTGTTTCGCTGCCATCGCCTTCGCTGTAACCCACATTGCGATATCACATCATCATTCTCTTAAAGATGCGGCAGGCAACAAATAAAACAAACTGGTTCACGCATGCACGTGGAATACACTTGTATGAACATTAAGTCCACGAATGACAACATACATCTTGCATTCGTCACTCTTGTCAATAAAATTTACAGCAACTTACGGGCAAAAAACGACAATCACCATTTGAATTCTAACAACTACATGCATTTCCATTTTGTTACGAGTCAACTCTTCCTCACATTATGTTAGAACGTATAATATTGCTGGTAAGGTATTTTACATGCTCTTCCTGTTATCAAATCTGTACAAGCTATCAACAAGACAACTTTCCAGCGCCTCTGAAGTCATCCGACATGCTGGCGCTATATAAATAAGAGTATTATTATTATTATTATTATAACTAGCAACAGTAATAAAACAACACCAATAAACTGTTCATTGTTCCAACTTTTACAACTTCTACAAGAGATGGAGTAATGACTGCTAGTCAAGAAAACTCTTAGCATCAACTGGGGTTTGGTTCGTTAACGTCTAGCAGCATTTTAAACAAGACTGGTTATACGTATCATGACTGATAACTAAGAGAGACAATGAAACTAAAAACTAACAGAACACGTTTTCCTAGATCTGGCCTGTGTGAAGATAATCTCCACAAATTTCTAACGAACTGATTGGCTAATCCTACTGAAAAACACGTCTTCACAGTAAATAAATGTGTAAACATAAAACAAAAACAAACCAAGTTCTCTGGCTGTTTTCTCTTCAGCCGCTTTCTTCGCTGCTGCTTCTTCGGCAGCCAACTTCTCACTGTTAAAATGTGTCACTATTCCATACATCTACTATACTGAAATAGTCTAAACAGTTTATCTACATTCTGTCAGCAGTTTCGAACACTGAGAATACACTACCACCATCTTAACTACGTTCATAATATATCTGCTGTACAAGCTCTCAGCTGACATTTTTACAAACACAGAAATAAGTAATAAAACTGATAAGCAGAACACAGGAAGGACTGGAGTTATCCGAAGTAATGCTCATTCTCATCAAAACGAGATTTGTTATGTATTTAAAATACAATTCCGATTCTTAGTTTCAATATCACTCATAGTGCCTGCAAAACCAACTTTGCAGCAGTGATGCACACAGCTGTTAAAATGTCCATAATCTTCAAAACTGCTGTACAGCGCATTACTACAATGTGGTGGCCACAGAACAGTTGACATAAATTGCTGATATAAAGAATACGAATTATTATAACATTACTTACGCTTGCATTTTCTCCCAGAGTTCTTTGATCTTGTGATCCATCTGTCCCGATCTAACCATCTCCAGATCTTGCTTCAGGCTTCTGCACATTTCACACAAACACACAATCAACAAATATGGCTTTTATAAAAGCCCAGCACTTCACAAACAGAGGATTCTGACACGACTGAGTAAATTTGATCTTATTTATCCATTTTTATTTGGTCTGTGCAAAAGTCAGATTGGCCCTCGATCAATGATAAGATGAATTTCGTAAAGTAAGATACTTAAGAAAGTAAATAATTTCAATGCTGTGAACTATAGCAGAAACAGGAGCTAACAGTATGCATGTTTGCATTGTTGTGTGACGCGAAAAAAAGTTTAAGTCAAATCCAGCTCCCTATCAACCCTATCATATACTCACAACCAAAATACTGACTGAAATCTAAACAACTGCCAAGTGATAATCAACACATGCAGTAAATATGTGCAATATTGCACATATTTATTTATTTATATGTGCAATATTGCACATATTTACTGGACAGAGTCAACAGTTAATGACTGCAAATATCACTGAACATACCGGTATTTAGCTTTCTCCTCCTGAATGATACGCTTCAATTCCTCGATACGTTCCACCGTTAGTTTACGGACGATAACATCTCCTGGTGTGTCGGTTATGTCACGCTCGCCTCTCTTACGCCTACATACATGCGCAATGTGAGACTAATCACGACGGTAAACAAGTTATTCCACAGTGATAACTGTTTAAACACAGGTGCTGTTAAATTCTCTCACCTTTCCTGCCCTGCTATCCTGTAGCAGACATTTGCAATAGTAAACTGTTCTCATGTAATCTGTGCAATGCAGCAGAATGACTGTTTAAATGTTAGGCAATGTTTTCTGCCATTTAATATAAAACGACAACATTCAGTTCATACCACAGCAATACTCCCAACTGAAATCCAAAATACACTACTTTATCGCATATGAACTGTTCCTAGACATTTTTCGATGACTTTGTAAATTTTGTCACTGTTATGTCGCCGCTAAGGCGACATATTCGTTTGCTTCATGGCAAAATCGGCTTTTTGGGGGGTTTTTCGGCCCTAGCTCCGTAAAAAGGGGTCGGACCCATATAAAG
>Ga0209781_1000228_pt1 | contig 14033 bp, 7 predicted proteins | sample WorMetHERISLAND1_3_FD_187386 | JGI IMG/M metagenome (GOLD analysis project Ga0209781, IMG submission 187386) | Marine gutless worms symbiont microbial communities from Max Planck institute for Marine Microbiology, Germany - Olavius albidus HERON... | ecosystem: Host-associated > Annelida >...
TGTAATCAAACGCTATGGAGTCTGTTTGGTCAGTTTCAAAATTGTCGACAGAATCCGTCGGCAGTCGTCGCGAATTGTGTACACACCGCCGACGCGACGCGGCGGTGTGTACACACCGCCGACGCGACGAGACTCGACAGTTTCGTCTCGTCGGCGTCGGCGGTGTGTATTGGGCTTTAAACACATAGGCCTACTATAGGCCTGTCACCACTTACAGCCTACATACGGTACATGACCTAGACTCAGAAGCACTTTACAATCTGCAAGTGTCACGTGATTGGTACGAATACGTATTTTGAAACTACCGAAAAATTCCTCAAAAGGCGTGTCCAAAAGTTAGGCCTAATATAGCCTAGCTTTCAGCTTCAGTCAGACAGGCTTTGCTCCCGGACCCCGCTCGGGTCTCCGCCTCCAAATATTCTAGACTCGCCTTCCCGCAGTCGCCACTCGCCATACTTTCCAGAATGCATCACAATGCGCCATTTCCAATAGAAAATTGAATATCTTCTGAGGAGGACTGTCCACTCCCGAAACGCCTTCCCGACTAGGGCGGATTGTTCCCACCTTTCGGCAGACTGCATGCTTTCCCCTCGGTGCATTCAGCACATCGATTCTCGTGTTTTTCGCACGATCCCCCTTTCAGTGCACGTTTCTCCAAGCGGCTTGGGCTGGCGACGCTTCTGACAATAATTAAAATGGCAAACCGCATACACTTGTTGCGGGAGGCAGACACTATTCCGACAGACTCTGTTCCGACAGACGCTATTCCGACAATCTGCAGTCACGGCGACCCAGTACATCTTTAGCGTGGCTTGGCATATGTAGGCATAGTAGAAATTGGGAAGAAATTGGAATGGGTCGAGGTATTGGATGCATCGAAAGCATGGCATTTGATCGAGGCACTGAGGTGACTGAGGGCAGCAGAGCCTGGGGAGGGTATCCCAGTGGGTCTGATGCAGCGTAGCGTAGAAATAAGGTAGGAAGGTGGTATTATTTTCAGCAGTGTCTGTTTGTGACTGACTGACTGTTTGTCAACACGATAACTCCTGAACGTTTCAGATATCATCACCAAATTTTCAGGGCATCATCCTATGGTCAAAAAGAGTGCAAGTCCCAGTTCGAAAATGGCTACAGGGGTGCGCGGTGGTGAGAAGACGTCTCTGATGTTTCAGTTTATTATTTGGTTCAACTTCAACTGGGCTTGGCATCGCAAATTACAAATGCGTATGCCCATTTATTTTACGGAATGACTCTATTTCGGTACGGTAAGTAGCCTACTAAACTGTGACGTCATTAGAAAAATCAAGCGATGAACTGTGTGAGAACTGACCAAAGCTGATGATACTTTGGTATCGACTATATTGTAGATTTGTATTTTATAACCGAGCTGTCAATGTCAGGTTTTATATTTTGAACATAATGAATGCCAAATAACTGTCGCCATTTGTTCGGTTTGCTATCAGTTAATATACTAACCGTTAGTTATCAGTTAACCGGTTAACGGCGCTCGTACCTAGACAATAATTACGGTAAATGAAAAAGCTAGGGGAGGGGGTTAATAGAGATGCAAACTTGCTGGAGATAGGCGCATAAACACTTGGTCGCAGAATTACGTCCACTGTACATGTAAATGTAAAGTCAGTCAATTCTAGTCTTTCTATCAGATTGTCCATCAAAACGATTTGTGCTGTGCTGGATGTTAAGTAAATAAGTAAGTAAGAGTATTTCTAAGGCTCTTATAATATAAATGTCGCAATCACTAAGGCACACAAAGGATGTGTGACTTAGTCGCCCTTTCTCAGTATTGTAAATTGATATTTTATTATATTTAAAGCTAATTAAATGCTTTCCAATTTTAACAATTATCCATTGCTGCAAAACACGAACATCACAACATTGTCAACAATGCATTGCTGCACACAATGTGCTCAATACAGAACGTACGCTGGCAATCATCAGTAATATATCTAGACCGTCTACAAGAATGTAGCTGTTGTGAACACACAAATCAAATGTTCAACATCATACAATACATATCAAATTTAGCAGAACAATTAAAATCGCTATCAACAATAAGGCGTTCTGTCTCGCTCTTGAAGCAAATACAGCAGAGATTTTAGACACATATCAACATAGTCAACATGGCAAGAAATGACATTATTATCATATTCACATTCAGCACTGGTCGTTTGTCGTTTGTAACAGTGACAACAAACACAAGATTCAGTATTTTACACTATATACACTGATAGACTCAGCACAGTGTTTGTAACAGTGACAACAAACACAAGATTCAGTATTTTACACTATATACACTGATAGACTCAGCACAGTGTTTCATGTACAGAACCAGAGCATGTAAGCGGAGGGTGGACGGCTGCTTTGTCGATCCGCATCTAAACATTTCTTTCACATCCGCTCCCTGCACTGTCCTCACTCCGCGACCTCCCCCTCCTCGTGTGCTCAGGCCCTGTCGTTTTCTGTCACTCCTTCTCACTACTCTGCTCCCACTTTGTGTTCTCTCGATCCGTCTTTTTCTATTCCGCTCACGTTCCGTTGTGCTTGAGGAACTAAAAATGTAGGAAATGAAACCGACTAAATATAAACTTGAGCGTCAGAGTGGCCCGCTCTCCGCTCCGTTCCCGCTCTGTCAACTCCGATCCGCGCTCCAATCCAATCACGCTCCCGTGGCCTAATTTATTCAGACTCAACGCTTCGCTAACTTTCAGCCATCTCTGCTCACATGCTCTGTAACAGAACACCTCAGTTCTACAACAATGCCACCTTCTAAGTAAGTAAGCATCCTATTTACAGCTAGCAGCCTACAAAATGCTAACAAAATTAATTATTATCTATTTCAGACAAGTTGAGACAACGTACTCAGATTTGAGGCGGCCAACGCTGAAACTTTAACTAACGGTCATGCTCATTTGCAGTAAGCTTAAATATAAATTTTCGGCATAATTTCAACATTTCTTAAATAAAGTGTTGCCAGATTTGAAGCAACTAGTTCAGTTGATTTTCTTCAAATGGAGAAGGTTTGAGAAACCCAATACAATAGGGCCTTGTAGGTGTATGGCGTATTAATGTTGCAATACATATAAATACAGCAACTGTTGTTAGTCGCCGGTAGGCGACGTGGACCTCCACTCTGCTCTGTACGGTCACAACGGCGGCGCCCCTGGTGAATTGGTGAATTGCTTAACATTTGAGAAACCCCAACGCTTTATGTGGCACCGCCCCTTGGTGAATCGCCTTACAATTAGATAAACGCCAATTTAAGGGAAGGTTTTGGAATTGGAGATACGTCAAAAATCGAAAACCAACATTCTGTGATTAAACTCCCAAATGCTGTAGGCCTATCATTACTACAATAGGCCCCTAATATTGGAATTCTATCACGGTGCTGATGGCGACTGGTCAACGCAGCACGTTAAAGGTTAAAAGAGCGTATATAGCTGTTAATGAGACGAGTCCCATCACATAGCTACGGGGCGTCACCTGCCACATGGGATCACTCAGTGTTACCTGCCACCCGACACAAGTGAACGCGCCCCGTCTTCATGGTTAATAATGTCGATCTTTCTGTTAGAAGACTGACGGTCCAGCAGCTGGCGACAAGATGATGGGTGGGAGTCATTGAATAAAGCTGTGGATGAACGTGGACAAGTTGTGATGTTGAAGTCAACGGTTACTGATGAACGTGATGATGAAGCTGAGTGATCAGTGATTGTTGTCTCTATTGGTCTATACTGATCATCGTCAGTGTCGACAATGTCATCGGACCTCATATAATGGAAACCAATCGCGCCTAGCTGTAGTTTCGGTTTCACTTTCGCCCAGCGAGACAGCCACGCCTCCAAAGACGATATGTTTACACAAGCAATGACTGTAGACTACAGCACGAGAAGTACACAGGTCAATTAGATGAGAAGGAGTGTCGCGAGTTAAAGAACGTGTGATAAACTGTCCCGTTCTTTTCTCAAGCCATAGAGGCCTTTCAATAGTCCGGTATATTTTGTTTTAAAGATAAATGAATCCTCTCAGTGCGATACATACACTGAAATTTTACTCTGCTGGCGTCCGCACCCACTGTATCCAGAAATTCCGCCTGAGAATAAAAATGCAGAAAATAAACTTCAAATTTTGTGTGCAGCCATTTTTCTTAGAAACCGAACAGTGAGAAAGTTCCAGTGAAGCAAACTTCGAAGATTAGATTCCTGGAAGCTGAAGGGTACTTGCTCAGTGTCCTATAGCAGAGGAACAAGTCAAAAGTCAACGTACATTAAAAGCTGTTTCAGCTGTACAGTCGATTCTTAATTTACACTATCTGCAGATCTACTCATGTGGCTCATCATAGCTGATCTCACGCAGGGGGTTGATAGTACACGAAACGAAGAATTTCAGATCATCATTATCTGACAACAGACTCCAGTACATCAGGTGACAGAATGTAAACATGGTCTTGATGCTGATCAGCACTTCATCGTGTGATTGTTGCTCACTCAGGCTGAAGAGATCCTTGTAACTCAGTCCGTGTTGATATAGACGCATGTGATACTGCTTGAGATATCTTTCTTTGAGCCAGACTGGTTGATGACATTTCGGCAAGAAGTAACTTGGAACGTAATCTTGTGCAGCGAAGCAAAGCAAACGTCGCAAAATGTTCTGAACCAAATACAGCAGTTCGTCTCCTTCAACTTCATCGCTGTAATCTGTGGACCTGTATTTCATCAAATCTTCCTCATCCAGACACCACAATAGCGCCGTCTTTATAACGTGCGATGGAAAAAATTTGTGCTGGCAGAAGTGCGAGGACATACGCTTCACAACCATATAAGCAGCTTTCACGACTGGATGACTCTCGTGTAACATACGGCTATCTGCTCTAGCAAAAGATACGAACCCGTGTGGCTCTGTCCAGCCGATCCATGGATACTTGCTCTGCGGTTGTGTGAAGACAATTAGACAGTCATCTGCTCTACAGAGCTCTTTTCTGCGTGCATATTCTGGCCACCAGTCCTTAATATGAAGTGCAGGTACTAGGTCAATTGAAATCTTATGCAGCACGTGACATTTATTCACTGGTTTCGTAAATGTTAGTTCTACACGCGTGTTCAGTTTTGTTGCTACATTTCTATGCGTTAAGCCGAATTCCTCAAGTGGCAATGAATCAATGAACTCGAGGTCAGTAAGGTCACTAAAAGTTGCTGAGGACAAGACTTGTTTTGCAAGAGTTTCAAATTTAAACTTTGTCATTCTAGTGTTTAAATTTCCATTTTGGTCGAACAGATCTTCTAGGTTCTCATCGTGCACCGTCGTTGAAGCTTTCAGCAGCACAAAGCCTGGCGGGGATTCCGGTGAATAACAGACTTTGCAGATTGAACTTAGAGTAGTTATAACAAAATTGAAGTCAAACTCATCACAACATCCAATCTTCGTTCCTTCGTAAGCACTGCCAACCGGAATAACTTCACAAGCAAACCGGCGATCACGTTTTGTTATTGCTTTATCCAACTCCTCCATTGCCTTGTTTACATGAGTCTGAATTGATGCAAACATATTCGTCGGTTCTGTAGCACTTTCGTCTTTATTCGACAAGAAATTTTCTTGTTTGAATAACGATGCAACAGGCGATCTGTCTGTAACATCTCTGTAATCATACCGACCTCCACGCCATGTATTCAAAACGTCGTTAGCTTTGTCGCAGTCATCAGTCAAGTTTCGAAGAGTTTCGTGCATTTTTAGTTTCGATTCTTGCACAGTAGAACTGTCAGCAAAATAGTCACGCACGCATGCAGCTATGTCACATCGATGTTTTGCTATAAAACCCGAAGACTTCGTGAACCGTACACAAGATATCTGTGTGCTAAAATGCTCTTGAATCTTTTCATATCCATTGCTTGTCTTTCGGTCATTGTCTTCAATTGTGTCGTCAACTTTTTTCGTTTTCAACATGTCTGTTAATATTCTGCTGCCGCCAATTGCAGCATAATGTTGAGCAGTTCGACCAAATATGTCTTGTTTGTTTACGTATTCAGCATCGATTTTTCGATGAACATATTAGCTAGCCAATCCCACTCACTGATCCACGGATTTCTGTCCATGCAGGCGTAGTGCAGAGGAGTTCTGTTAAAGTCGTCCAAGTTATACTTTGCGGAGCCTGACATATCAATCACTGGCCGTATGGTTGCTCCTAGTTCGACTTCATTTTGAGTTCTTGTAATGAATAACAGGTGCCAGAAATTACGACCTCGGTTGTCAGTAATTGTGAAACTTCGATCGTCTGCATGTCGTAAACACGCCTCAACGGCCGTTGCTCCACGAGCCACGTGCAGCGGAGTGAGACCGTCTTTGTTCTAAGCGTTTATGTCGGCACCACATTTCACGAGAAAGTCTACTGTGTTTGTAACATCAGTACTGACTTTAAACATTTTCAGTTGTCCGTACACACCGACTGCATAATGCAGTGGCGTATTTCCATAGCAATCCACATTTGGTTTATGCCAATTTAGAAATAAGTTGACGTCGTGCGCTTGTGTCACGCGATCGCAATAGAGAGGTGGATCTAGGTGAGCAGTACACTTAGAATCAGAATGTGGTTCTTCCTGGCACCGATTATGTGTAATTCCATCTGTTGTCATGGGCTTTGACATGCACACACCCACACTATTTCGAGTAGCGCTACACTGCCTACACTTAGCCAAAACGTCTACAACACTTTCTGCAACTTCACTGACCGCACCAAGTTCAATAGTGAAGTAATGAAGCGGCGTATTACGCCAGACATCAGTGAGTCCAACATCAGCATCTTGACTCAACAAGAACACGATGACATCAGACTGTTGTCGTTCGACGGCGATGTGTAGCGGTGTTTTACCGTCAATGTTCTGAACGTTCAGTTTGGCTCCACGTTGAACCAGCAACTGTACAACATTCCGTCCATGAGACACAGCTTCATGCAGTGGTCTGTTACCAAATACATCAGCAGCGTCAATATTAGCACCGTGTTGAATCAGTAGTTCAACCAACTCAACAAGCCCCGTCCTCACAGCGCAATGGATTGGTCGGAGTCCGTCAACGTTCTCTGCCTCAACATCAGCTCCGTTCGCTAGTAGCGATATCATGGTTTCTAAATCCGTTGTCAAATGCATAGCCGTGTTACAGCGACAGTCAACGCCAACATCAGAAGCTGGATACAAACTACAACGGCCTAACGCCGTCGCAGAGGTACTACAGTTTGTAAGAAATTGAACGATATCCGCATGACCGCAGTAGCTGGCCACGTCGATTGGCTGCACGTTATCAAAATTCCTGTCAGATATGTCTGCACCACGCATTGCTAAAGCGTTGGCTATATCCATGCGGCCTCTGCATACAGCCGACATAAATGCGGATTGATTTACGCCGTGTTTTGCCGAATTAACGCATGAACCGTTGTTTAACAGCAATTTCAATATTTCTTCGACGTCTCCTTCACACCACTTAGTCGCAGCATTTAGTGGATCACTGCATTCATATTCTAATATATCCTGCTTACCCCGTGCCGTACGCGCCTCACGGTTTCCCCATGCAACGAAGTCACAAGCATTGTACTTAAAAGCGTCATCATCGGCTGCACGACTCGGTTTCAGATTTGTAACATCGGAAGACTGCCACGTTGCTGAGCGACTAGGGCTGTCGCCAATTTCACGGCTGGGGCCGCTATCTACATTACCATTACTCTGTGCACTAGCAGAAACAAGTGCACGTATTACATCGGTTTGTCCGCAGGCTGCAGCAAAGTACAAAGGTGTGCGACCTTCGTCGTCTCTAGTTTCTATATCAGCGCCGTTATCTAGCAACATGTTTACAATGTCAATGTATCCCGCTTGACTAGTGTACCCAAGTGGAGAAATGCCGTCGTTATTTCGTGTGTTACCATCAGCTCCAGCAGACACAAGTGCACGCACTACGTCAGTTTTGCCATTGCCAGCAGCAAACCACAAAGGTGTGCGACCGAGACGATCCCTAGTTTCTATCACAGAGCCGTGTTCCAGCAATATGTTTACAATACCTATAAATTCTCTTTGACTAGCTATGCCAAGTGCAGAAATACCGTCGTTACTTTGTGTGTTGACATCAGCTCCAGCAGACACAAGTGCACGCACTACGTCAGTTTGTCTGTTAATTGCAGCAAACAACAGAGGTGTGCGACCTTCGTTGTCTCTAGTTTCGATCTCAGCACCGTAATGTAGCAAAATGTTCACAATATCAATGTATCCTTTTTGACATGCGACGCCAAGTGCAGAACTACCGTTATCATTTTGTGTATTAACATCAGCTCCTGCAGACACAAGTGCACGCAGTGTGTCTCCGTCTCCATTTGTGGCAGCAAACAGCAGAGGTGTGCTTCTGTCCTCTATTGTAGCGCCGCTATCTAGCAAGATGTCCACAATATCTATGTATTCTTTCTGATTAGCGATATAAAGTGCGGAATTGCCGTCATTACATTGTGTGTTCACATCAGCTCCAGCAGACACAAGTGCCTCCACTGCGTCAGTTTGTCCGTTGGCTGCAGCAAGCCACAGAGGTGTGCGACCGAGTTTGTCTCTAATTTCTATCCGAGCACCGTTGTCCAGCAAGATGTTCACAATATGACTGTGTCCTTTCTCACTAGCGACGCCAAGAGCAGAATAGCTGTTATTACATTGTGTGTTAACATCAGCTCCCGCAGAAACAAGTGCATCCACTACAGTAGTTTTTCCGTTGCTGCAGCAAACCACAGAGGTGTCCGACCTTCGTTGTCTCTAATTCTTATCTGAGCACCGAGACGGAGCAACATATTCACAATATCAATGCATCCTCTCTGACTTGCGGAGCCAAGTAGAGAAACGCCGTCATTACTTTGTCTCTTAACATCAGCTCCAGCAGATACAAGTGCACGCACTACGTCAGTATGTCCGTTGGCTGCAGCAAACCACAGAGGAGTGCGGCCGAGGTTGTTTCTAGCTTCTACCTTAGCGCCGTTATCTAACAACATGCTCACAATGTCAATGTATCCTTTTTGACTTGCGAAGCCAAGTGCTGAACTGCCGTTATTGTTTTGTGTGTTAACATCAGCTCCAGCAGACAAAAGTGCACGCACTAAGTCAGTATGTCCGTTGGCTGCAGCAAACCACAGAGGAGTGCGACCAAGGTAGTCTCTAGCTTCTAGCTCAGCGCCGTGATCTAGCAACATGTTCACAATATCAAAGTATCCTTCTTGACTGGCGAAGCCAAGTGCTGAACTGCCGTTATTATTTTGTACGTTAACATCAGCTCCAGCAGACAAAAGTGCACGCACTACCTCAGTTTGCCCGTTGACTGCAGCATACCACAGAGGTGTGGGACAGAGTTTCTCTCTAGTTTCTATCTTAGTGCAGTTAGCTAGCAGCACGTTCACAATATCGATGTGTCCTTTCTGACTAGCAATGCCAAGTGCAGAAGCACCATCATTAGGTCGTGTGTTAACATCAACCCCAGCAGACACAAGTGCACGCACTACGTCAGTTCGTCCGTTGGCTGCAGCAAACCACAGAGGTGTGCGACCGAGGTTGTCTCTAGCTTCTACCTTAGCGCCGTTATATAGCAACATGTTCACAATATCAAAGTATCCTTCTTGACTTGCGAAGGCAAGTGCTGAACTACCGTTGTTGTTTTGTGTGTTAACATCAGCTCCAGCAGACACAAGTGCACGCACTACGTCAGTTTGTTCCTTGGCCGCAGCAAACCGCAAAGGTGTGCGTCCTTCGTTGTCTCTAGTTTCTGTGTCAGCGCCGTTATCAAGCAACATTTTTACAATATCAATGTCTCCTTTTTCGCTTGCCGAGCTAAGTGCAGAACTGCCGTTATTGTTTTGTGTGTTAACATCAGCTCCAGCAGACACAAGCACACGTACTACGTCAGTTTGTCCGCTGAATGCAACAAGCCACAGAGGAGTGCGACCTTCGCTGTCTCTAATTTCAATTTGAGCGCCGTTATCTAGCAACATGTCCACCATATTAACGAATCCTTCTTGACTAGCGAAGCCAAGTGCAGAACTGCCCTGATCATCTTGTGTGTTAACATCAGCCCCAACAGACACAAGTGCACGCACTACGTCAGTTTGTCCGTTGCCTGCTGCAAACCAGAGAGGTGTCCGACCGAGGTTGTCTCTAGTTTCTGTCTCAGCGCAGCTGTCTACCAACAGGTTTACAACATCAATGTACCCTTTCTTACTAGCGATGTGAAGTGCAGAAGCGCCCTCAATGTTTCGTGTGTTAACTTCAGCTCCAGTCGATACAAGTACCCGCATCACATCAGTTTGTCCGTTGGCTGCAGCATGCCAGAGAGCTGTGCGACCAAGGTTGTCTCTAATTTCTGTCTCAGCGTCGCTATCTAGCAACGTATTCACAATATCAATGTATCCTTTCTCACTACCGACATGGAGTGCTGAAGCGCCATCACTATTACGTTTGTTAACATCAGCTCCAGCAGACACAAGTGCGCAAACTGCATCAGTTTGTCCCTTGGCGGCAGCAAACCATAGAGGTATGTGACTGTCGCTGTCCCTTTTTTCCCTCTCAGCGCCACTATCTAGCAATATATTCACAATATCAATGTTTCCTTCTTGACTTGCGATACGAACTGCAGACATGCGGTTATCGTTTTGGGTGTTAACATCGGCTCCAGCAGACACAAGTGCACTAACTACGTCAGTTTGTCCAATGAGAGCAGCAAACCAAAGGGGCGTGCGACCAAATTTGTCTCTAGTTTCTATTTGAGCACCGTTATCCAGCAACACGTTCACGATATCATTGTATCCTTCTTGGCTTGCAAAGCAAAGTGCAGAAATGCCGATATTACTTTTTGCATTAACATCAGCTCCAGCAGACACAAGTGCACGCACTACGTCAATATGTCCTTTGCCAGCAGCAAACCACAGGGGTGTGTGACCTAGTCCATCTCTAGTTTCTATTCGAGCGCCGTTATCTAGCAACATGTTGACAATATCAACGCATCCTTTCTGACTAGCGATGCCCATTGCAGAATTAACGTTATTGTTTGTGTTAACATCAGCTCCAGCAGACACAAGTGCACGTACTACGTCAGTTTGTCCGCTGTCTGCAGCAAACCACAGAGGTGTGCAGCCTTCAAAATCTCGACCTTCGAGGTGAGCGCCGTTATCTAGCAACATGTTCACAATATCAATATATCCTTTTTCACTAGCAAATCCAAGTGCAGATGCGCCGCCATCATAACTTTGTGTGTTAACATCAGCTCCTGCAGACACAAGTGCATGCACTACGTTTGTATTTCCATTTTTTGCGGCGAGCAACAGAGGTGTGTCACAGTAGTGGTCTTTACTTTCTATTTCTGTGTAATTATCTTGTAGAATGTTTGCATTATCAATACATCCTTTCTGAGTAGCGATTCCAAGTAGTGAATTTCCGCTATTACACAGTTTGTTAACATCAGCTGCAGCAGACAGTAGTGCTCGTACAACGTTCGTCTGTCGGTTGTCCCTTTTTTTGATGTCGTGGACTTCATCAAGGAGGATGTTCACAATGTCACTGTATCCTTCTTGGCTGGCGATGCAAAGTGCAGAAACACCGTTATTACTTTGTGTGTTAACATCAGCTCCAGCAGACACGAGTGCACGCACTACGTCAGTTTGTCCATTGGCTGCAGCAATCCACAGAGGTGTGCAACCTTCGTTATCTTTAGTTCCTTTCAGAGCGCCGTATTCCAGTAACATGTTCACAATATTAAAGTGTCCGTTCTCACTTGCAACACCAAGTGCGGAAAAACCATCATTAGTTTGTGTGTTAATGTCAGCTCCAGCAGACAAAAGTGCACACACTACGTCAGTCTGTCCATTGCTTGCAGCAAACCACAGAGCTGTGCAACCGTCGAAATCTCCAGCTTCAAGGTAAGCGCCGTGATTTAGCAACATGTTCACAATATCAGTGTGTCCTTCTTCACCAGCGATGCCAAGTAAGGAACAACCATCATTAGTTTGTGTGTTGACGTCAGCTCCAGCAGACAAAAGTACACGCACTAAGTCAGTTTGTCCGTTGGCTGCAGCAAACCACAGAGGTGTGCGACCTCTGTTGTCTCTAGTTTCTATCTGAGCGCTTTTATCTAGCAACATGCTCACAATATCGACATATCCTTTCTTACTTGCAAAGCCAAGTGCAGAACTGCCGTCATTAGCTTGTGTGTTAACATCAGCTCCAGCAGATACAAGTGCAAGCACTACGTCAGTTTGTCCGTTGGCTGCGGCAAACCACAGAGGTGTGCGACCGAGGTTATCTCTAGTTTCTATGTGAGCGCCGTTGTCTAGCAATATGTTCACAACATCAATGTATCCGTGCTCACTAGCTGTGGAAAGTGCAGACTGGCCAACGTTAGCGTGGGTGTTAACATCAGCTCCAGCAGAAACAAGTTCGCGCGTTACGTCTGTTTGTCCATTGGATGCAGCAAACCAGAGAGATGTGCGACCTTCTTCTGTATCTCTGGTTTCTATATGAGCGTCGTTAACTATCAAAAACTTCACAATATCAGTGTATCCCTTCTCACTGGCGAAGCCAAGTGCAGTAGCGCCATCATAACTTTGTGTGTTAACATCAGCTCCAGCAGACACAAGTACACGCACTACGTCAGTATGTCCGTTGTGTGCAGCAGTGTGCAGAGGTGTGTCACCATTCTTTTCACTAGTTCCTATCTGAGCGCAGCTATCTAACAACATGTTCACAATGTCAATGTTACCTTTCTCAATAGCGATGCCAAGTGCAGAAATACCGTCATTACTATGTGTGTTAACATCAGCTCCAACGGACAGAAGTTTACGAACTACGTCAGTTTGTCCGTGGGCTGCAGCAAACCACAGAGATGAACGACCTTCGTTGTCCTTAGTTTCTATGTCAGCTTCCTTGTTTAGCAACATGCTCACAATATTGACGTATCCTTTCTGACCGGCGAAGCCGAGTGCAGAAATGCCGTCATTATATTGTGTGTTAACATCAGCTCCAGCAGACACAAGTGCACACACTACGTCAGTTTGTCCATTGGTTGCAGCAAACCACAGAGGTGTGCGACCTTCATTGTCCCTAGTTTCTATGTCAGCGCCATTGCTTAGCAACACGCTCACAATATCATTGTACCCTTCTTCACTAGCGAAGTCAAGTGCAGAACTGCCGTCATTACTTTTCGTGTTAACATCAGCTCCAGCACACACCAGTGCACGCACTACGTCAGTTTGTCCGTTGGCTGCAGCGATCAAAAGAGGTGTCCGACCATCGATGTCCGTAGTTTCTATCTCAGTGCCGCTCTCTAGCAACACGTTCACAGTATCAATATGTCCGTGCTCACTAGCTGTAGAAAGAGCAGACTGGCCATAATCATTACGTATATTAACGTAAGCTCCAGCACACACAAGTAAACGCACTACATCAGTTTGTCCGTTAGCTGCAGCAAACCACAGAGATGAACGACCTTCGTTGTCCTTAGTTTCTATGTCAGCTTCCTTGTTTAGCAACATGCTCACAATATCGATGTATCCTTTTTCACTTGCGAAGCCAAGTGCAGAACTGCCGTTGTTATTTTGTGTGTTAACATCAGCTCCAGCAGACGCAAGTGCATGCACTACGTCAGTTTGTCCGTTGGCTGCAGCAAAGAGCAGAGGTGTGTTACCATTCTTTTCTGTAGTTCCTATCTGAGCGGCGTTATGTAACAACATGTTCACAATGTCAATATATCCATTAAAGCTAGCGAAGTCAAGTGCAGAAAGGCCGTCATTACTATATGTGCTAACATCAGCTCCAGCAGACACAAGTGCACGCACTACGTCAGTTTGTCCATTAGCTGCAGCCATGCACAGAGGTGTGCGACCTTCATTATCTCTAGTTTCTGTCTGAGAGCCGTTACCTAGCAACGTGTTCACAATATCAGTGTATCCTTTGCAACAAGTGACACAAAGGGCGGAAATACCGTTATTACATTGTGTGTTAACATCAGCTCCTGCAGAAAGA
>Ga0209781_1000230_pt1 | contig 14015 bp, 18 predicted proteins | sample WorMetHERISLAND1_3_FD_187386 | JGI IMG/M metagenome (GOLD analysis project Ga0209781, IMG submission 187386) | Marine gutless worms symbiont microbial communities from Max Planck institute for Marine Microbiology, Germany - Olavius albidus HERON... | ecosystem: Host-associated > Annelida >...
TTCATCCGACACGGCGTCGAATAGGCGTTGGAATACATCGGCCTTCACCCAATCGCGGAACCGTTTGAACACCGAATTCCATTTGCCGAAGTGCGCCGGAAGGTCACGCCATGGACTGCCGGTCCGCGCAATCCAGAGCACCGCCTCCAAAAACAACCGTCGCCACCCGTCCGGACAGGGTCCGTCTCCTTGCCCAGACAATGCGGCTCCATCAAAGCACATTGACGATCCGTAATTACAAAACGCTCCGTCGTCATCCAAACCTCCTTCGACAAGGTAGCTTGAATCACAAATCACGACGTTTGGGAATCCTGAATCTCAACAGACCCTAGGGCATATTGACATTTAGAGTAAACCCTAATCTCCGGGCTTGTCTCCTAATGGTACAGGATTAACAGGATTTTATAATTGTTAGGCTTTTTATGGATTTCGGACTGTTTTGGAGTGCGCTGGCAAAGCGGCACGGCCAAACCGAACCTCGGTAATGGGGGAGCCCAGCGGCGTTTGCCGGAAACCTGGGCGTTGGGTTCTCTACGCGCCGCGGCGACGGCGCTTTCCCCTGGTCACAATCCTTCGTCTGGATCAGATGTATCGCCAAATCCAAAGCGGCGGCAGGCAGGTAGCCCTCGGCAGCTCCTTGGTTACACAAATAAAATACCGCGGACTTCCGTCGATGCGGGAATCAAGGCGGCCGCCGCACTCCATAACGTCCGGTCGTACTTTTCATGATTGTGAGCTGTCCGGAATCCATAAAGAACCTAAGAAAAATAATCCTGTTAAACAGTAATGGGAAATCCCCCGGCTCTGCCGGGGAGACAGAAACAGTTTGACATTTCCGGGGGTCTATCTGGGACACTCCGGTCGTGAGCCGCCAAGCACACGACGGAGAGGAGAGTCCCGATGGACGAAGCCAAAAGCTTCAGTCACTCCAAGTGGGAGTGTAAATAGCATGTGGTTTTTATTCCAAAATGCCGGCGTTGGACCTTGTCCGGGCAATTGCGACGCCATCTCGGAGAAGTTTTCCACGCGTTGGCTCGACAACGCGAGAGCCGGGATCGAAGAAGGGCACCTGATGCCTGACCATGTACATATGCTGATTTCGATTCCACCCGAGTATGCGGTATCACAAGTGGTTGGGTACATCAAGGGGAAGAGCGCGATCCATGTGGCGCGCGTTTATGGTGAACGCAAGCGCAACTTTGTCGGCCAGCATTTCTGGGCGAGGGGGTATTTTATCTCGACGGTAGGTCGCGATGAGCGCGTAATCCGGGCGTATATCCAGCATCAGGAAGCAGAAGATCAGCGACTTGAGCAACTGAATTTGTGGAACTGATTAACCGCCTTTAGGCGGTAGTCAATCGTTGGGGTCGCGTGAGCGCCCCCGAAAGCCGCTTTGAGCGGCTCACAAACTAAAGCCCCGGCTTTGCCGGGGGATTGTTACTTTGGAAATCCTGTGAATCTTGTACGATTAGCGGTTAGCACGACGACTGTGTCAACAGCCCCTAATCACCACGTCCGCATCAGGACTCCGGCTCGGTGGGCTCGGTGCCTTCTCCTTGCTCATCGCCCGCCTCCGCTTCTTCTTCGTCGTGGAGCTGGGCACCATGGATGATCACGACGGGTACATCCGGGTCCGGTGCACGGGCGAGCGCCACGCCCTCTGGCAACGGGATCTCGGATAGATGCACGATATTCCCGATCTCCATTTCCAGCAGATCGATCTCGACATTCCAGGGCAGATCCTTGGGCAGACAAATGACCTCGATCTCGGTGAGCTTACGGGAGACCATGCCCCCGAGTTTCACGCCCTTGGCATTGTCTTCATTGAGAAAATGCAGCGGTATCGTCTTGCGAATCTTCTCCAGCGCCCGGACCCGTTGGAAATCCACGTGCAGGACGAAGGGCTTTGCCGGATGGCGCTGCAGATCCTTGATGACGACCTCCTCGGCCTTACTCCCTACCTTGAGGTCCAGAACCTGGGAGTAAAACGCCTCGTATTCCAGGTGCCGAACCAGCTCGTTATGGACCAGACTGATCATCTCCGGCTCCTGATCCGCACCATAGACAATGGCCGGAACCAACCCCTGACGACGCAGGCGGCGGCTCGCACTCTTTCCTGTGTCCTGACGGAGCTGCGCATTGACCTCGAACTTAGCGCTCATGTTGTTTTCTCCAGCTGATTGCGTTGCCGGGTAGTTCCTGAGATCCATAGGATAGGGTGCGAGGTTGCGCCAGGCTTTGCCTGCCCTGTCATCCTATAATTGCAGCACTACCCATTGCCGAAATACACCGCTGTCCCGCGACCAGGACATCGGCATAAACCAATGACTACTCTCACTGCTGTCCGACAAAACGTTTGTCCTTGTTGCGTAACTCCTTGTAAGGAAATGAAAGACGGCCACTTTAAGAGTGTCACCGATTTGAATCACCTCGCGCATCTCCCAAATCCCCCTTCTGGGGATGTTGAGGACCTAGTTATGCACATCGGCAAGCTCGTTTTTTCTCAGGTCATTGACTCTTTACCGATGCATGCGTTTCATCGAGGCGTTGTGCGGTACGACGGTAACCGCTACAAGAAGGCATTTTCCTGTCTCGACCAATATCTGCGCATGACCTTCGCGCAGTTAACCCATCGCGAGAGCCTACGCGATATTGAAGTTTGCCTGCGCGCCCAGAAGGACAAGTTGTACCACAGGGGTATCCGGGGCAACGTTTCCAGAAGCGCCATGGCCGACGCGAAAGAACGCCGAGATTGGCGTATCTAGGCAGATCTCGCTCAGGCATTGATTCGCACCGCTCGCCCCCTGTATGCCGACGGGGACTTGGGGCGTAATCTTGACAACGCGGCTTATGCGCTCGATGCCTCCACCATCGACCTGCGCCTATCCGTCTTTCCGTGGGCACTGTTTCGCTCAACCAAAAAAGGCAACATCCCAATCTTTATCCACATCTCCGACGGCAAGCTACACGACGTCAATGTCCTTGATCTGCTGATCCCGGAGCTCGGCGCCTTCTACATCATGGATCGTGGCTACGTGGGCTTCGAGCGCCTGTTCACGTTGCACAGAACAGGGCGTTTCTTCGTCATCCGCGCCAAGTCCAATACCGAATACAGACGCCGCTACTCTCATCCCGGGGACGAATCCAGTGGTGTTTGATGCGATCGGACCATTGCGCTGAGCGGAGTTAAGTCCGTGCGTGACTACCCCCAGCCATTACGCCGTATCCGCTACCACGATGTTCAGACCAGCAAGACGTTCAACTTCTTGACCAACAACTTCGCCATTCCAGCGCAGACGGTGGCGGATCTCTACCGATACCGCTGGCAAGTTGAATTGTTCTTCAAGTGGATCAAGCAACGCCTACGCATCGAGTGGTTCTTCGGGACCTCCGAAAACGCGGTCAAAAGCCAGATTTGGATCGCTATCTCGGTTTACATCCTCGTCGCTATCATCAAGAATCGCCTTGACAGCAATTCGGATCTCTACACAATTTTACAGATTCCGAGCCTGACCTTACTCGAAAACACTCTTCTAGCTCTGTTGGTTGCTAGAATGGAATCCATAAGCGATACTGCCTATACCCAATAACCAACTGAATCTATTTGATAATTTCCCCGTGCAGTAGTGGACTACCCTCTTAAAATTCTGGATTTTTCTACCAACCTGCAAATTCATCATTAGGGTCTAGATAACTTTAGAGAGGATTTTCGCTCAGCTAGAGAGTATTTTATCATAGAGATTTCCCTCTCGATGATTAAATCTGAATTCACATTCTTTGAATGTGTAGATGAAACGCATGTCTGGGAACACCCTTGAATTTTGTAAGCCTCCGTTTAGCATATGACCGGAATGATTCAATGCCATTGATATGGCAATTGCCTCGCGCAAATTCGCTTTCGCTACTGATGGACGCGGAGATGCTTCTGATAACCCATATCCACCAGCCCATTGTAGCCCTCCAGCCATCCGAGTGGATGATGCTCTCGAGGGCTACCTGGCCCCCGAATCACGGCCTGTAGCGGCTTCTTGGAGGCATCCGGGACGATCTCCGTGTAGACCTTTCCCTGCCGTTCCAGGATTCCGAAGACGATTGTTTTATCCCCGGCTCCACGCCCCTTTTCCCCCGAACGCGGCGGGCGCCAAAAGAGAATTCATCCACTTCAATCTCGCCGGAGAAAGGCGATGAGGCGTCACAAAGCTGGTCGATTCTAGGTTGTAGCTTGAAGAACCGTTGATCGTCAGGCGGCTTACATCACTCAGCGCGGCGATGGAGGAGCACAGGGAAGCGAGGGAGGGTAAGCGCCGAGCGGCGTGCCCCCCCGGGTAGTAGGGCCGAGCGTTTGGTCGGAGTGCGGCGCGTGAGCGCCGGTGGAGACGAAATGCCAGGCCATGCGACACGGCGTCAAGTCATTGCGGGAGTCCTGGCGCCGCGCGGAGTGCGCGCCGGGACGAACGCGGGCCGCCGAAGGCAATGGCCGTCGCCCCATTGTTTGCACCCGAAATCGGACGGACCCCATTTCGGGTTGCGCGAAAAATGGCGACGCTCTGGTTTCGAGGCCGGTAGATCATGCGTAAAATAGCATGATCAGTCTGAATTTGGCTTCCGAAAGGCGTGAACGCCTAAAATACCTATTTTTTCCTTGCATAACATAATCGTAGCATGTTGTAAATGCTAGAGTTATACTGCTCTTATATCATTTTTTCATTGAAGAGTTATGCATAAGTAGTTAAAATCAGCATGATAGTCGGTATGCTCGACTATGCCCTATCCCTGACCAGCTCGCCGACCTGCGTCAGGCACACCGCTGCGCACCCGAGACAAACGCGAGGTCGACCGCATCAAGGCTGTGGTGTTGCTGGCGACCGGCTGGGCGGCCGAGGCGGTGGCGGAAGTTTTGCTGGTCGATCCTAACGCGGTGCGTGCGCACTTCAAGCGTTATGGTAAACGTGGTCTTGAGGCGTGTTGGCGCCGGTGTCGGTGGCAGCGTTGGCTTGCTCAAGGCTAAGCACCTGGTGGAATTGGACGCCCACCTTCAAGCGAACTTATACCTCTCGGCCAAAGCGGTCGCCTACTGGGTGAAGGAAATCTTTGGGGTGTCTTACACGGAGAGTGGCATGACCGCAGTGCTGCGCCGGTTGGGTTATGTGTACAGGAAACCCCGGCGGGTGCCTGGCAAGGCTGACCGGGAAGCGCAAACGCAATTCCTCAAAACGTACGACCATATCCGCAATTTCAAGGGTCAGGATGATCCCATCTATTTTTTCGAACAGCGCGTGAAACATTTTTCAAGAGCCCGCGCAAATATCAATCGGAGTTGCATTCATTGCTGACCGCAAATTTTGAAATCATCGGGTGAATGAAAAACCGAAATATTGGTATTAACTTAGTATATCTATACCCTTACATATTTCTATGCGCACTCTACAAGAGTGGGAGCAAGATTGCCGTAAATCATCAGGAGCCGCTCAATCGCTTATTGAAATTTCTTTCAGGCATCCAGAAATTATTTCCGAAGGTTTCAAAGGCTAAGAGATTATCTAAAAACTACTATTGATTTCAAGGAATAAAGCTGTGTTTGATTTTGATGGAAATATAATTAAAAGGAAGCCTTTCTTCGAGAACTGCGACTAAGCTCGTTCATGAATGGGTTGATCTTCATATATAGGGTCTCGAAGAAAATTGGGGTTGGCTGGAGAAAGCAAAGAAATTAAGAAAATCGAGCTACTCAGGTAAGGTATGGAGCTATGTGGAATATGAACGATGCAGTAAAAATCGATTATAAGTATGATTATGTCTTCCATATTGAATTCGATAATGGTATAATTGGAGATGTTGATATTTATAAATATCTTGAAAAAGGCCCTGTCTTTGCGCCATTAAAGGAAATGAGTTTTTCAAAAGGGCAATCATAGAAGGAGGAACAATATCTTGGCCAAATGGTGCCGATATTGCTCCGGAGACGCTGTATGAGAGAATACATTTCTGACAAGGCATATCGGCAAAAAGCGCCGCTCGTTCCTTGCTTCTGCTTTTTGTCGCTGGTAATTTGCAACATTGGTGAAATGGCGTATTAGCACATCATTTCTATTTAAATTGCGGGTATCGCTTGCCATCCCTGGACGACTGGATTCCGGGGTCCGACCCGGCACGATAGGGAAGAGGAAGATCATCACTCCGGCTCCGGCAGGGATGGTCGGAATCCAGAAGCTAGGGAAGGTTGGCTGCGGGAAATATCGTTAATTGAAAATGTGGGCTAGGCCCTCAGGCTACGGGGATATCGATGAGCACCCTGGACGAATTCGGATTTGCCACCCGCGCCATCCGTACCGGGCACTACCGGACCCCGGAGGGTGAGCATGGGGAACCCATCTTTACCACCTCCAGCTATGTCTTCGCCAGCGCCCGAGAGGCGGCGGCCCGCTTCAGCGGCGATGAGCCCGGCAACATCTACTCCCGGTTCACTAACCCCACCGTATCCGCCTTTGAGGAGCGGCTGGCCGCCATGGAGGGAGGTGAATGCTGCATCGCGACCGCCTCGGGCATGTCCGCCATCCTGAGCCTGGGCCTGGGGCTGCTGCAGGCGGAGGACCAAATTGTCTCCTCCCGTAGCATCTTCGGCTCCATTACAATCCTGTTCAACAAGTATCTGAGCCGCTTCGGGATCGAGACTCGCTATGTCCCCTTGCCGGACCTGGAGGCCTGGGAGAGTGCAATCGGTCCGAACACCCGGTTGCTGTTTCTGGAAACCCCCTCGAACCCCCTCACTGAGATGGCGGATATCCGGGCCCTGGCCGAGCTCGCCCATGCCCACGACTGTCTGTTGGTAGTGGATAACTGCTTCTGCACCCCGGCTCTGCAGCGTCCCCTGGCCTTGGGAGCAGACCTGGTAATACACTCCGCTACCAAATATCTGGATGGGCAGGGTCGGTGCGTTGGTGGCGCCCTGGTCGGTGACCGTAAGCTGGTGGGCGAGGAGGTCTTCGGCGTGCTGCGTACCGCCGGTCCCAGCATGAGTCCCTTCAATGCCTGGGTCTTTCTCAAGGGGCTGGAGACCCTGGAGCTACGGATGCTGGCCCATGCGCGCAATGCCCAGGTGCTCGCCGACTGGCTGCAGGGACAAGCCGGTGTGAACAAGATCTTCTATCCGGGGCTCGACGCCCACCCCCAGCATCACCTGGTCGGGACTCAGCAGCGCACCGGCGGCGGGATCGTCGCCTTCGAGGTGCGTGGCGGAAGAGAGGCGGCCTGGCGGGTCATCGACGCGACGCGCCTGCTCTCGATCACGGCCAATCTGGGGGATACCAAGACCACCATCACCCATCCCGCCACCACCACCCACGGCCGGCTCACCGACGAGGAACGGGAGGCGGCGGGGATCAGTGAGGGCCTGATTCGAATCGCCGTCGGCCTGGAAGCGATCGAAGACATCAAAGCCGACCTGGCGCGGGGACTTGCTAGGCTGTGAACTCAGAAGCTGTCCGGTTAAAAGCAATCCTGAATGATTCGGCGTTGCCGAAAGGATTCGATGTGTTGCGTTGTGACGCACCCAGGCATGCTGACATCTGCTTAGGTCATGCCGGCGTCTTAACGCAACCTACACCCATATTACCGCCTGCGTTGTTGGCCTGCTCGGATCTCGCGTTAAGTGTAGATATTCTCCGGTATGGACGAAGAGACCGTAGAGGGCGGGAAGCCAATCTACGTTCAGGTTCGAGGCTTCAGGATGGGACGGCTTCCCCAGGTTCTCTCCACCAACTTCCTTATAACCTTCCTTGGCATTTCCCTGGAAACAGAACATTGGAAACAGAACATACAAGGTTGGGGTGAGCTTGCGAACCCCAATGAACAGCGATCACCGCAGGCATTTAAACCCGTGGAAACAGTCGGTTCGTGTTAATGTCAACAGCACCTAGCGACGTTCGCAAGAGCCCAGGTCCTCCAGACACTGCCGTAAGGAGACCTCCCAATCCGGCAAGGCCAGAGGCCGAAGGTCTCCCGGAGCTTGGTGTTGTCCAGCACCGAATAGGCCGGACGACGGGCTGGGGCGGATACTCGCGGGTTGGGATGGGCAGAAGTCTACAGCGACGACCGCTGATATCGAGAATAGCGCGGGGGAAGTCGCCCCAGCTCGTTCGGCCGCCGTTGGTCGCATGGTAACCCGCGCCGGATCGAGGCTGCCTCCCAGGATCCGAGACAAGATCTGCGCCGTCTCACCTTGGCCAGCATCCGGCTCCAGGTGGGGCGTCGATCTGATCGTCCACGACGCGCAACTCCCTCCGCTTGTCGAACAGCCGCAACATAGTGCGCAGGAAGTTGGTGCCGTGCCCCCGTAGACCCAGCTCGTGCGCAGGATGACGGCATCGGCCCCGGTAGCCGTGAGTGATTGCTCACCCCCGAGCTTGGTCTCGCCGTAAAGATTCAGGGGTCCCGGCTCATCGTCCCCCCGATAGGGACCGCTCGGCGTTGCCCGAAAACACGAAATCCGTCGAGTCCGGAGCGTCGCCATTTTTGCGAAACCCGAAATGGGGTCCGTCCGATTTCGGGTGCAAACAATGGGGCGCCGGCCATTGCCTTCGGCGGCCCGCGTTCGTCCCGGCACGCACTCCGCGCGGCACCCGGACTCCCGCAATGACTTGACGCCGTGTCGCATGGCCTGGCATTTCGTCTCCACCGGCGCTCACGCGCCAGACTCTGACCAAACGCTTGGCCCTACGCCTACGCGGGGGCGGTGCACTCCGCTCGGCGCTTACGCTCCCTCGCTTCCCTGTGCTCCTCCACAATGATTAGTACGCCGCGCCGGTGCACCAAATCGCCAAGCAGACCGGGTACCTCGGCGTTGATGCGCCGGGCCAGCTCGCCTTCTTCCTCGGCCTTGTCCACCGCCGTGTAGGTGGTGGCGTTGACGACCGCATCGGGTGCCGACTCGATGAGTCGGCCCAGGGGCGCCAGGGTACGATGCAGCTCCCAACCCAGCTGAATACACTAGCTTGCCCTGGGAATGCGGCCATTGCAGGTGCAGTCCGCGCAGCACGCCGCGACGCGAGTAGGACAGATTATCCTGCACCAGATCCCGTGGAATGCTGTGCCGGACATGATGGTCGTCCCGCCGGTAGATCTCCATGAAGAACCTCCGCTCGTCTCCGAACACCCTGGGTTCGAGGGTCAAGACTCCAGGCAACGCGGTGGCGATTAGCTTCATGGCCAGGATTTGTTGACATTTACTGAGAAAGCGGACGCCTTGTCCAGCAGCTGGTGCTCAATCCATTCCCACTGATCGTCACCCAAATTCAATCGAACCATTTCTACACCCAAATAGTGAGTTGGGCCTAGGGACTGTTGAGATTCATCGTGAGTTGATGAGTGCGGCGCAGGCATAGATCATGGCCTCGAAGCTTTCATCGGTTTTGTCGCTGCGCATGGCGATACGCTTGAACTCTTTGAGTTTACTGAAGAAGTTCTCGATCAGATGGCGCCATTTGTAAATTTCGGCATCGATGTCCAAGGGCTGGCAACGCTGCGAACGCTCAGGTCTTGGATGATCCAATTCGAATCGAACGCCTTGTCGGCAATCAGGCCGTCGAATTCGATACCCTCGATGGGTGGGGCCACGCCGACGGTATCTGCTGCCTGGGGAGCAGGACGAAGGAGGAGCCGGGGAAGCGAGGGAGCGTAAGCGCCGAGCGGATGCGCCGCCCCCCGGGTAGGCGTAGGGCCGAGCGTTTGGTCGGAGTGCGGCGCGTGAGCGCCGTCGGAGACGAAATGCCAAGCCATGCGACACGGCGTCAAGTCATTGCGGGAGTCCTGGTGCGCGCGGAGTGCACGCCGGGGCGAACGCGAGCCGCCGAAGGCAATGGCCGTCGCCCAATTGTTTGCACCCGAAATCGAACGGACCCCATTTCGGGTTGCGCGAAAAATGGCGACGCTCCGGCGTAAGGCCCACCGGGCATGTCCCGCCGGCGGCTCGCTACAGGCGATACTCACCAAGCACGCTTCGCCTTCACCATCCAGCACCTACGAACGTTGGTGCCGCCACACCGTCGGCGAATTTGCTCCACCGTGCGGCGGCTACAACCCACCCACTCCACTACTTCTCGGTCGATCAGGCCGTTTCCGCGTTCGCCTCCTTCGTCTGCCCGCAACAGCATTTGGACATGACGGCGACGATAGGCGGCTCCCCGTCCTCGCTTCACCACCCCGCTCAATCGCACCACATAACGTTTCTTCAGGGCTGATTCCTCAAGGCCTGACCATAACTCTTGAAGAATCAGTTTAGCATCCTAATTTTTCTTGTGGGTTGGCTACTAGCTGGTGTTGACATTCACAACCGACTGATTGAATTACCCTCCCCCCAACCCCTCTCCCTCCAGGGAGAGGGACTTTTGGGGAGTCGGTTCTCATCCTGCACCGATGACATATTGCGGGCGTTTAAACTAGTGAAAACAGTCGGTTATCATTTTAATCCTGTCCTATTAACGCCGGCTACAGGGCGCATACTCGGTGTCCTATTCGCAAGCAGGGACGGGGTTTGGGTAGGCTGCCGTGTCGGTGAGGGGAGCTGCCGGCGTTATAAGGCCGCCAAACGCTTCGCCGAGGCGATGCAGACCCGCACCAAGACCGATGCCGTCGATGCCGCGGTGTTGGCTCAGTTCGCCCAGCGCATGCTCTTCACGCCCTGGTAGCGCCAACGACCTGGCCCTGGCCATCCGCGCCTGCGCGCGCCACATCGCAGTGCTCAACCAGCTCCGCACCCAAACCAAGAACCAGCTCCATGCGGCGCAACAAACCACGACGACACCCGACTTCCTGATCGCTAGCCGGCACCAGAGCACCGCCCACTTCGACGCTCAGATCAAGTACCTGCACCGCCAGGTCTTCGACCTCATTGCGGCGGATGAAGCGCTCCGGCAATCCTTCAAGCTGCTCGTCAGCGCCACCGGTATCGCCGCCGCCAGTGCTATCCAGCTTCTCGGCGAGCGGCTGGTCTTGCCCGACGACATGCGCGCCAAGCAGTGGAGCGCCATGGCCGGCCTCGATTCACGCCAGCACCCGTCCGGCTCCAGCGTGAGCAAAAAGCCCCCTATCCAAGGCCGGGAACCGTTACTTGCGGATCGCTCTCTATATGCCCGCTCTCAGCGCCGCTCGCTATGACTCCAATGTCAGGCCTTCTGCCGCCATCTTATGCGGCCTCAAGGAGCTCCAGGCTGTCTGCGCGGTCATGCGTAAACTCTTGCTCACCATCCATGCCATGCTTAGAACGAACTCTCCCTTCGACAGCTGCCGCTTCTTCTCATCCACTGAAACGACCACCTAATAAATCTAATTTATAGTCAGTGGTCACTTTTTGGGAATTAGGACGCAAATCGGTCTTGCTTCGGAACAGAGTATCACTCATTGTCAACATGACTTGGCCCCGTTGTCCAAGGGCGGGATCGCTCGGCCGGAAAATCCTTGTCCATCGCACCAACAGAGACTCGTACAGGAGCAGTCTGTTGACCGAGCCGTACCCGTCTGCGCCGGCCTCGATAAGCTGCATCAGATAACGATGCCCCGCCTTCGGCTCGAGCCGCCGGGCTAGATTCCGCAGCTCCCCGAGCTGGTCCCGGTTGATGAGCCGCGGCGCAGGATGGCCACTTGCCAGTCGCAGCAGGTCACTGACCCAGGTATACATCCAATCCAGCACGACAGCCGGCTCCTGTTCGTTCCAGGCCGCGGCTTCGGCGACCGGGTCTCGGGTTCCCCCTGCGACCGCGACGAATCCGGCGAAGGCCTGGGTCCGTTGGGATAGCCTGTTCTCCTGCTGCCTATCCTCCTGCTTCAGGGCGAGCGCCCGCAGGGGAGCGCCATAGGCTAGGCGCAGCAGGGTCTCTGCATCCGCGGAGTCGATATGCCCACGCAACCATTCCAGCGCCTGGGGCTCGGGTGGGACCGGGACCCTCAATTCCTGACACCGGCTGCGGATGGTGGCGGGCAGACGCCCCGGCTGCTCACAGACCAGGCACAGGAAGGTATCGGGGGACGGCTCCTCCAGGGTTTTTAAGAGGCTGTTGGCCGCGTTCAGGTTCATATTTTGCGCCGGATCCAGGACGATGACCTTGCGACCGCCCCGATGCGCGGTCAGGGCGTCGGATTCGGCCAGTCGGCGAATGGCGTCCACCCGGATCTCGTCCGACTTGCTCTCCGGGTCCGGGCCGATCTCCAGGTAGTCCGGGTGGGTGCTGGCGGCGAAGAGCTCGCATTCACGGCACTGGCCGCAGGCAAGGCCGCCTTCGTCGGGACGGGCGCACAGCAGGGAGCGGGACAGGGCCGCGACCAGGGGGCGTTTGCCGACTCCCGCAGGACCCGTGACGAGTAGGGCGTGGGGCAGGCGTCCGGCCGTGCGCATCCGCCGGAGCAGCTTCCAACCGGCCTCGTGCCAGGGTAAGTGAGCCGCATCTTTGGATGGCCCGTGCCCAACATCTTGGGTGGCGATGCTCATGGCAACTCCTCTTCCCACGCCAATCCTACAGGATTAACAGGATTTCCGGGATTAACAAGTACGAATGATCTTTCGTTTGCCTTGGGTGCGCGGGCTCATCGATCGACTCCGGCGAGGAAGCCCACGACCTGCTTTCGGACCTGAGCCGAAACCTGCTCCACCGGCGCCTCGGCGTCGATCAGGCGCACCCGTTGCGGGTACAACCTGGCGAGCGCCAAATACCGGGCGCGGACGCCTGCGAAGAAACGTTCCGTTTCGGACTCGAAGCGATCCGGCGCGGATCGTTTGCCGGCGCGCGCGAGTCCCGCGGCCGCCGGCAGGTCGAACAGGAGGGCCAGGTCGGGACGTAGGGGACCCTGGACGTAGTCTTCGAGCACCGCGATGCGGTCCGGAGCGAGCCCGCGGCCACCGCCCTGATAGGCGTATGTGGCATCCGTGAAGCGGTCGCACAGCACCCAGGTCCCTTGCTCCAGGGCCGGCCGGATCTTGTGGGTGATGTGTTCGGCACGGGCGGCGAACAAGAGCAACACCTCGGTGTCGGCCCCCATCCCCTTGCAGCCGGGGTCGAGCAGCAAATCGCGGATGCGCTCACCGATGGGAGATCCGCCGGGCTCCCGCGTGGTGAGGACATCGATACCCTGTTCCTCCAGGCAGCGCCGGACGACAGCGAGTTGAGTAGTCTTACCCGCCCCTTCGATGCCTTCCAGGGTAATGAACTTGCCTTTTGTTTCCATAGATACATAGAGAAAACAGAATTCGTAAATTTGCAAAATCAGTAGAAACTAAGTATTTAGAGTACGGCTTGTCATCTCGACTGAAGGGAGAGACAGGGCGAGCGCGTATAAATTTGTTGTCGATTAACAAGTTGCTGCCGGCTTCCGGTCATCAGCCGCGCCTGCGGTAGTTGGCCATGATCGGTAGGCGCCGGCTTGCCGGCGCTGGGCTAGAAGGTAACCAAGCCGGCCGGTTGAACCCCAGGAAAGTGCGGGCAAGCCCGCGCCTACCGCGGATCCGGGTCGTGTCGGAAGTAGGCGCCGGCTTGCCGGTGCTCACGCGATCAGTTGAAAATTTACCACTACCGAAAAAGAAATAGGGAGTCACTACTGTCCGGTGAAATTATGAAATAGATTCCGTTGGTTATGGGTATAGGCAGTATCGCTTATGGATTCCATTCTAGTAACCAACAGAGCTAGAAGAGTGTTTTCGAGTAAGGTCAGGCTCGGAATCTGTAAAATTGTGTAGAGATCCGAATTGCTGTCAAGGCGATTCTTGGTGATAGCGACGAGGATGTAAACCGAGATAGCGATCCAAATCTGGCTTTTGACCGCGTTTTCGGAGGTCCCGAAGAACCACTCGATGCGTAGGCGTTGCTTGATCCACGTGAAGAACAATTCAACTTGCCAGCGGTATCGTAGAGATCCGCCACCGTCTGCGCTGGAATGGCGAAGTTGTTGGTCAAGAAGTTGAACGTCTTGCTGGTCTGAACATCGTGGTAGCGGATACGGCGTAATGGCAGGGGGTAGTCACGCACGGACTT
>Ga0209781_1000231_pt1 | contig 13996 bp, 7 predicted proteins | sample WorMetHERISLAND1_3_FD_187386 | JGI IMG/M metagenome (GOLD analysis project Ga0209781, IMG submission 187386) | Marine gutless worms symbiont microbial communities from Max Planck institute for Marine Microbiology, Germany - Olavius albidus HERON... | ecosystem: Host-associated > Annelida >...
GCTCTTAAATCCAGCTAGGTCTGGGGGAGCGCTGTAAGCTCCCCCAGTGAGTCCGGGCAAAGCCCAGCCGCCAAACGCTTTCGGTGCATTTTAAGGCTGAAATCTGCATAACTTTTGTCACTGGCATAATGATAAATTCGTATTTTAAATGTACATTTTACTGTTTCAAAAATGTCATAACAAAATTCCTTTGGGGGCGACTTGAGTGCATCGCCCCCACAAGTTTTTGGCTGTGGGGGCGATCGTCCCCATCGCCCCCATGGTGTCGGCGCCTATGTGAGTGCATTATAATCATGAGCTGCTGCGCTAACTACGAACCAACCCGCTCTGCGATGCAAACATCAATTTGCCAGAAACGGCCAATTTTCAGAATTCCATATTTTCGCCCCTCAAAATGCCGCCCCCTGGAAAGTGCCGCCGGGGGCGAATGCCCCCCTCGCCCCCCCCCCCCCCCCCCCCCCCCCCCCCCCCCCCCGTCCCGCCGCCACTGGGGTTGGGGTCCGTTGTTGGACCCCTACGGTTGCTCCCTGATGGGTGCGTAATAATAGTTCTTGTAACTGTAACAGCAGCTTAGTGTTTCATTGGAGAACTGAAGTGCTTAGACCACAGACCAGACCGTCAGTTGAGATATGACAGACCTGCGATAAGGCCGGATGGAATGGTTTTGCTGTGTATATCGTCTGAGCTGCCGTTACCGTGCTAAACACGTGCTTCTGATCTCGTGTAATGGTGATTGACGAGTGTGTAATGGAATCTTTTACCGCCCACCCAACTAGCCGCCAGTTTTTCCCCGTCTCACGGTGTTAGCGTTATGCATTCATAAGGTGTTGCCTGCCAGCTGTATATGTAGGTCTAATGTTCTGCTGTTGCCGTGCTCCTGTGTGGCCAGTAAGACCCGGTATCTGCCGGCATGCATGTCAAGACGTCTTCCTGCTCGTGTTTGCTGTTGCTGCTGCTGTTGATTTACGGCCTCAGCAAGGTCTGCGCATGGCAGTTACCTGTCTGCCGGACGGCGCTCGCTTTCAGCGTCGCTGATTTACGACACGGCGTTGGCGTGGGCGCGTCGACTGCTGGACTGTAGCTGTGATGTATCCCGGTTAGCGGCTGCTCAGAACAACAGTGTGAAACCGACTTCACCGACAATAATCGTTAACACAGCCCAGCCGCTAAACGTCGTTTTTTAACCAGCAAATTATTTTCCTCTCGCTGCAGGTTAGGCCTCGCAAACATTGCCCTTCGGAAACCTTTGGGTAAGTTTGGGATTTGCTTGAGCAGGATTGGATTACATCACTACACAGTTTCTTGAGGTCTGAAAGTCAGATTTCATGTTGCCTTGTTTCTAAGTCCGAGAGTCGTGCCCATATAACAACCAGTGGAGATAAAAGTTACAATACATCCCTATTGTTCCTTGAATAAAATAAATTATTTCTGTACACCCATACTTACTATCATTACAAATGCGTGTGATTAGGTTGGCATAATATCCAAGACCGCTAGGACACCTTGCATAAATTATTCTCGTGAATTAGCGACACTTCATTGTATGGTAACTTTACTGCGCATTGCCTTGTTTACGCCGCCAGTTTAAATCACATCATACATACAGTTTCACGTGCAGCCACCGCCCACGGACTGACGTCACGACTGCCGACTGTTTAGTCTAGATTACGGACAGCGTTATGTGGTTACGTGACTTTCAGAGGTGTAAATAGTCTGACATGAGGCACTTCGTTTTCACAAAGACAGATGCGTACTGTGATGCCAAGCCACTATTGTCAGAGAACCAACGATCGTGAAATACAGCAAATCTGTTGAAATTTTCCAAATATGTTGTACAATGAGAGAAGTTGGCAAATAGTACCTTTGAATGTTCTATGTGTTTATGTGTTCCTATGTGACAGTTTTGTCATGTGCTTTGTACTTTACTGGTTCAAACAGTCATGATGTTTAAATAGAAGAGCCCTCAGTTCTTTAGCATTACCAGATCATTATACAGACTTTCTGCCCAGACAGTTGTACACAGCTGTGCTGAGCTTATATTATGATGTTTATACTGCAGTCATCTGTAGTAGCTTGCAGTACGGGGTAGTTAAAAAGTAGTGATCAAAAATTCTACTTCAGAAAGCTAATCTACTCAAGTAGAAAGTAGATAAAATTGCCACTTTTAATTTTTTTTACATACTAATGCCAGTAATTGTTATCAATGCTGCAGGCTCCCATTCATTTGGAGTGGTAGCACTAGGATACCAAAAACTTGTAACTGCAGACATTATTATGATTTAGGCCTACATGTAACATGGCTTAATCACTTTTAATGAACTTGGTTAACTGTTATTATCAGCCCTCCATGGTGGTCAGTCACTAAGTAGTGAAGAAATTTTGAGATATACTTTCAGTTCAATTTCAGTAACAGTTTTTAAAGCTATAACTTGCGGCATATTTAGAAATCTGAAAATGAGGAGGCTGGGGGTACATTTCAGGTGTATACTTTGTATATTTTCAAAAGTGTTCAAATTTTAGCCATAAAAATTTTTTGCATTAAAAATTAGTACAACTTTTTTTCACCGCCAAGGGGGCAGGCGTAAGGGCCCCTAAGTAAATATGCCTCTGACTATAAGTATTAAGTAGCCTATACAAGCCTATAACAAGACGGCTACGTTTTATCAGAAAGGTTGACAGTAGAAGGTAGCTGAAAATTTTGCTCGATAAAAAGTAGAAATTAAAAGCATTGTAAATCAATGAATTAGAAGTACTTGTTACCGTACATTACACCACTGTCGGCTTCGGTACAAGGTTTTAGTGTTAATGGTGTTAAACTATCTCGTGCCAAGCCAAGCCGCTACTACAGGAGCTGCGTTGGCTGCCGCATCATCACATACAAGTTGGCCGTGCTGACTTTAACATTGGATGCACGTCAACGCCGCATACCGAGTGGACACATCGTGGCACGCAGTGACACAGGGACCAAGGTCGCTGGCTTCGATCCTTTGGTCATCCATTCCACAACTGCAGTCGCCCTTCATTCTCGGCAAACGAGCCTTCATCACTGCTGCACCGTCAACATGGAACTCTCTGCCCCGCACTAGACACTGACTCTCTGGCTGTATTGAAATCTAAACTGAACTGACCTGTTCACTGTTGCCTATAGTTGACTGTAACCTGGTTTTCCGCCAGCGCCTCTGAAGCTACGACACCACGGCGCAATGCAAATCGATACATTGATATTATTATTAATGTGAGTTGTGTATAAACTAAAATTAAAATCGTATATCAGAGTGGTTAGTATGGGTGTACTGTAAAACCGGCTGCTATGGAGCTAAAAATGCACGTATTTCACATTTCCTGTCTTGATCTAACCGTCTTAACTGCCAATCACCATCATCTCGTGGTCCTTGTATAGCAGTTGCTTGTTGTTTAGACCACGTTAATGATTTTGATTGATTGCTTGATTGGTGTATAGACTCCAGATTCTGGAGTGGTTGTGGACCCCGTTGCCGCCAAGTCTGAGCATGAAGACGATGATGATGTGGACACGCCAGTTATCCATCGCTCTCCGGCACACGTTGTACCACGTAGCTTCTCCTGTAGCTTCTCTGACGTCGCGCGACTTCACCGGCGCAACTCGTACGCCGGCAGTATGGAGGACGTTCTGGGCGCCGTGCCGTCGGACTGTCCCCAGCACCGTCGTCATCAGCTGCGGAGAACGCTGGCCGTGGCCGACTGGCTGGCACGGGTGAACGTGGACGACGACAGCGGCAGCGTCGGGTCAGAGCTGGAGAACGATTCACTGTGTGATGTGGCGATGAAGCTGGACACGACGGCTGACGTATCGCGCTGGAGTAGCGCCGATCACGGCTTCATATCCGGACTGATGACGGAGAGCGCCGAACTGGACGCCTCGAGGCTGGCCCTCACCACCGCCACCACCAACCGCACATCCTCGATCTTCCCGGGCGACGACGACGACGACGCGTGCCTTGAACGCCGGCTGGATCTGTCCACGGAGCCGATGAACCTGCTCGACGAGTTCCAGATAGTCAGCGGGCCGTGCGTCCGGCGCCGGCGGATGTCGGTAGCCGGGAGCGCGGACGAGGGCCGTCGATGGAGGACGCGACGTCGATACAGCCTCAGTCACAGTCTTGCCAGCAGCACCGCGTCGTCGGAGTACGAGTACCGCGAGTCGCTGATCAGCAAGGGCTTCAGCGTCGACCTCGGAGAAGACCTCGATGGCATCATGACGCCACCGTGTGCTAAGCAGGGAGCTGGTATGACGGTTGCCGGCATGGAGTCGCTGCATCATGCGTTGAAACAGATTCAGCGAGACGTCGACGAAATGAACCGCAAGTTCGACGGTCTTCGGTCATCGACTGCTGCCGACACGGCACCCAGTCAGCCATGGTCGCCAGCAGACAAGAGCCCCGTTGAAGTTTCAATGCCGTTTCCTTGCGGCGAAGCATCGGAACGAGAAGTAGATGAAGACGTGAGCAGTGAGCGACAGCAGAGTGACTACATCTGGGACTACAGATCAGACTTAGTACCAGAAGGCGCTGGCCATCAATTCATAGCACTTCGACCCATTGTGCCGTCATCGTCTGGCAACTTTGTTCTGCATCGGGCTAATCTGCCTCGGGATTATTCCGATCTTTGCACGGAAGGCAGCACCGGCTGCGGAACGGATGACGGAATGGTGGACTTGTATATCGACGATGACTTCGGTGGAACAGATGGAGCCATACGCGAACAGGTACCGGAGAAATTTGATACGGAATCGCGGTCATCGGCTGATGATGATTTGCCGAAAGGGACGTGGGACGCTGCAGTGTCGCCGGGGACCATTCCCACTAACTGTCACTTAACTCAGGTGTACAGTTGCAATTCTGATTTTAACTGCTGTGTCTGTTGTCGACATTCTGTGGGCTGCGGTCACTCCGACTCGTGCACTATGTCTAGACGACACTGGGAGGATACCTCGTTGCAGACGCGAAGATCGTCGATGCCGAATCATCATTGCTGTCATAATTACCCTTGCCATGTTCATCACACCGGACCGTGGCCCAGCACTCAGTCATCCTACTGCTGTGGACATGGAGACAACCATGGCCACCACTACAGTTGTTCCACTGCGAGGCGGTCATTGCGGCACACTCATACCGAGGAGTGGGGCTGCTGCAGCAACATCCCACCTGTACGTAGCAGTACACCTGTTGACGAGATACCACCGCTAGACCACTGCAATAATTTCCGTAGTCACTCGAGCACTAGCAGCGTCATCGGTCATAGCACCGTCCAGAGACGGCCAGTAGGTGCGAGGCAGGACGTCAGCAAAGTTCTTGACAAGACTTTCTCCGGCTGCACTGCATTGCAACAGGTTTGTTTGAATTTGTTGGCTGTCTTAGTTGGACAATTGATTGAACTCATTAGCATTCAGAACTTTCCAGTAATTTTATATTATATCTGCAGTATGTCGTGTCGTTCACTAAATGACAAATAACATTATTAGTCTCGCTGTCTGTACATACGTCTGTGCACCCACAAAAAGTTTTTACGATTCGAATGAAATTTGGCGTGTCAGTAGAGATCGATGAGTATGCCATAACACGATCCAAGATCAAGGTCTCGTTGACCTTGAAAATTTGAAATTCTTACATTTTCTATGTCTGTCTCTTACGTTTACCAGAAATCCCAGCTGTCGCTGACAAACCCACATGATGCAGAGTTTTGCAGACACTGTTGAAATTTGGGTCATGGGTCACTCAAGGGCATCGAAAGTGACAACATTCGATAGCTTGCCTATGGTTTCCTATTACCATCCTATAGTAACTTTGTGTCTACAATGCACCTTTTCAAGATATAGTGATATATTGGTCGAAAATCGCCTTTAAAAACTACCCCACTTTCATTTGGCACATTCCTTGGGGGTGACCCCTTGCAAATTTTTCGACGAGTTATACCTTGCGAGAAAGTGAAATCATGGGGCTATCATATGGTGTACATTTCATGATTTTGCTTTTGCTCTGCTAGACTGTGACAGACGGTCGGACAGACACGTTGCTGTCGCTAAGACCACAGTCCACACTATGTACATTGTCGCGCGGGTAAAAAACTGGAGCTGACAAATGACTGCTGATCCTTAAATCTTAAAATAGAGCACAAGATGTAAATTTGATCAGGCCCGATTTTTATACTTGGCCTAGTTTTTGTGTCACGTGACTTTGAAGTTCACTGTTACAAAACCAGTATAGAGGAGTTGACCATAGTCCCGTATGGAGGCCTAATTTTTACTAGTAAGCAGTATGCTTTATTATACTGTCTCATAATTAATGTTCTTTTATGATGATGAAGTGTATTTTTGTGCATAAGCTTTGATGGATAATGCAGCTGATGGTTTTGTGTGTTGTCACAGAGTTGTATGGAGGTGTTGTCGATGTGGGGTACGTCTTGTGTTCGAGAAATGGGATGTGACACTTGTTGCGTTATACGTGCCGTGCTCTATGCTGCAGTTCTTGATAATCATTCTATTCTGCAGATCTGTGGCAACCTAAACGACTGCTGTCAGGTATTTGATCCTCTTATCGGTTTTACGTCTGCTGGTGGGCTTTATATGTGTACAGTAGCCCTTCTTCCCCTCCATTGGACATCATGTAAACTGTGGTGACTGTCTGGGACGATTTGAGCAGTTCTTAAGAGATGTACTTGCTGGCTTAAGTTTAGTTTTTTTGTGCATTTTTGTAGTTCTTACCTAGGGCCGGCAGTTATATTTTTTACCCTTTTTTGTGTAAATTGATAGGTATTTTCAGACTCGTCTCCAAAATACCTATTATATGTTGAGCAGGACATAAAACTCAACCCACTTTACTCACTTTTATGGACAGTATAATTTTGAGAGAATTTATAATAATATTGATAGTATAGCTGCGTATGCAAAGTAGTTGTTTTTCTGTGGTTTGTTGGTTTATCAGCAGCATGATTATTGTCATAATTTTCGATTGATACATCATGGGGCAAGAAATAATTAAATAGATTTGATGATGATCTGGAACACGAAGGTGAGGCATAGTGTTAAATTATTGTCTCTGTATCTTGCTTCTCACAGTGCTGTGACTCTACTTGTAGTAAGCTTGCTGGACATCAGATCCATGCAGCCATGTAAAAGGATGTATGTGTCATAATCTCTGTCAGTCATCAGTTAATTTGTGTTAATGTACCGCATATGCAGAAACTGCAGTCATACGTCGAAGTACGGCATCGATACCTGCAGAGCTGGACTTTTCCAGAGATGTTGACCACCTCAAATGCTAGCACACTGGACAAGCTTATTGACTGCCTGAAAACTCTATATGAACAGGTAATGTGTAAACAAGAAAGCCATGCTGTTGCCGGAAACACTGCAATGCCGCTGTAAATTACTATCGAAATGGAGTGTGTGGCAATTGTTTCGTTTGTACTGGATGTACCACGCCTCACATTTGCATATAATCCAACGAAATTCAGTAAATAAATGAACCATTTGGATGAAGGCATGTCAGAAAAGGTGTTAGTTATCGCTTTGAGGTCATTCAAGGTCATACATTTTTGCACCAGTTAATACCTCATGTATGAATTATGTTGGCAGTTAATAGTAACTTTCGTTATCTTCAGCTGATGAGAGATACTGTGGGTTTTGTTCACAGAGAGCCACTTTCTCCATACCCCACTCCTAGCATGGCATGGTAAATACTACTTCTGATTTTGTGTTTGTGTTGTTTGTGTTTACTAAGTGTGAAGTGTTACACAAACCTGCCTTTACCTTTGACCAACCGTTATGGGCCACTGTTTTCAATGATGTGCATTTGCGTAATGCGTACGCAGCAACATAAGTCATGACCAGACCGTCAGTGACGGAGTAGCTCATTCCAAGAATCCAAGAAAGTGCACGTATCACGTGACCCTTGACCTTGACCTTGAGCACATCCTGGATGCACGCTGACCTGGAGTCCATTGTGTGCAAGTTTGGCGGCGATCCGGCCATTTGCGTGCGAGAAGAAGCGACTTGTGCAAAAGTTTACAGACGGACGGACAGACGACAGACGCCGCGCCATTGCATTAGCTCATTCTTGGAATGAGCTAAAAATGATTTTCAATGACGTACCTTGTGATTTGTTGCAGATGGAGATAATTGACAGGCTGAGCAGCAGACGTCAGCGTGATCAGTATCTCTCGGCACTTCTTAACGGCAGTCCCGACGTCGACATACAACTGACTGAAGCTGTGAAGGTCATCGTTATGCTTGCAGCCATCAACGCCCACGAGAATTTTATCTCCGGCGTCGAAGTGTCCAGTCCTGTGATAGTCTGGCAGACATTTGGCCGCAGGTCGTCTCTCAGCGCCGAAATGTTCTTTCACGAGCACATCAACTGTGTAGGCGATGGTGCCATCTGGGCAGATGACAAGGTCTGATTATTTTTACCGTATAGTGTAATGTATATGCCTTCAACTGCAGTATATTCTACTGCATTTCTGCCTGTCATACTCATACACTGTTGAAATGTTGGAATGGATGGAGTTGGTATTTGGAACTGAGTCTACTCTCGGCCAAAAACCTAATGAAACATTAAGATCAGTATGTAAGGAGATCATTGTGTACTTTGAACAGTAGATTTTGCTGATAAAACTGTCAACTGGACTATCATTCTGTAGTTAATATCGGCTTCGTTGTGAGTATTGAATTTTATTAGCTTAGCTGATCACGCCAGAAGCAGCAATCTTGGACGGTCTTTCTTAAGAATCCAGCCTGATCTGGTTTAAATCTTGGACAAGTCAGCTGGTTAAACAGAAATTGAAAGTAGTAGATTCTGACATAACCCGTCCCCCCATCAGGGGACGGGGGACAGGGTATTGTTTTCGATCAATTTCTTTGTTTCTTTCTTTCTTTGTTTCTTTGTTAGCAAGATTACGAGAAAACGGCTGGACCGATTTGCATGAAATTTTCAGGGAAGGTGACAAGGTGTGGAGTGACCATGGGATGACCTGGTTACAATTTTGGTCAATTCCGAGAAACCACGCAATGCCGCGATGGCGATGCACAACACGGGGACGGGGTTTGTTGTGCTGTCACACCACAGCTTGTTTAAACTATATTCTAAGAGGATCATTTGTTGTGATGTTGTAGTTGGATTTGAGTTTTCTTGCGTATGCACTTGGCCTTCGAGTTCAAGTCTTTCACCCTTCACATGCTGGACAGTCTGACTCTCTGCGACATTATCCGGATGAAGGCGCCGACCACCTGCCACTTGTCCGACTGATGCGCATCAGTGAACCTGCCCGCTACTGTGTCGCAGTCGTCTGAAATGTCTCCAGCGGGAAGTTTTATACATGCCGTTGTGATAACTCCGTTTCAAGTTTTGAGTCGCTTTGTTTTCCTGTGTTATTAGTTAAGCATCAGTTTCATTGTTTGTGTAAGAGTGCGTAGTTGCAGTTGAAAATTTGAGACTTATACTGAGTTTCAGTTCTGTAAATCATGTAGCAAATTCTGCAGTTTTTGACTTCTCAGTGAAAGCAACTAATGTGCTATATATGCAGGTACTGTTCCTCGTGGTATACATTCTATGTAACAAAATAATAATAATGTTCAGTTAGTATTGCTGTTGTGATTCAGGAATGTAAGAAGCAATGTTGTATGTGGTTACGCTTTTTTGGAAATTGTTTTCGCCATACCTTTCATTGTGTTCGATATGTGTCATTAGTCACTTAACTTTTTTCTTTGAACGTTTCGTGAAATGCAGATCGTTTTCAGTGATGTCGCGATTTTATTTTTTGGTAGGAATGCAATGTGTCAGTATTGTCTTAGTCTCTATATTTACTGACGTGTAATGTGGTTACAGGTAATAGTTAACTGGATGAGATGATGGTTATTGTCGGCGTTGGTTTCGGCTGATGTAGCCCTGTGAATGCCACGTCTGAAATCCAGACGGTTTTCGCAGTAGAAGTAACATTCTTGGTCTGTTGCTACTCTACTATTCATGCACAGTTTCCTTTGCTACATCCCTTGAAATAATCACTGAAGTGTCACTGCATTCACAGAGCGATGACGTTGGCACTTCAGCTGTATTCCGCTTGTATGCAAACTTGCGAGTCAGTTGTTTGTGGCTCTGTAAATGAATCATTGGCTCTCGGGAGCTTCTGCAGTTTCGTGTTTGCATGATATGGCATTCTCGGGGTTTTGATCAGCCAAACTACAGAACTGTGCTGCAGAAGCATTACTAGGAGTATGCATTTATGGGTGTGCATATAGGAATCATACATGTAAGTCTAGTACGCAGTGCTTGTCAGAGTCTATGTGATATATGATCAAAGTGGCAAGGTCGAGTTTGTCTCCGTTTTAACTGATAGTGATTTTTATGTACAGTGCCATTGATTGTTTTGTGATTTTTAGTTTCCATGGAGATTTTACTTACTTGATTTCTGCTGTTCACCAGCATGTGCTATCGATTTGATGGTTTGCCTCGGCTGTACATTGAAACTGCTGTATATGAATCGTAGACGTGTTAGAAGTTTGGTCACTCCTGCAGTATCGTCGCTATTGTGTTGCGCAGTCACGTAACATTGCCATTGTGTTGAGTGGTTTTAGAGTTTTGACATCTGCCAGTTAGTTGTGTGCGTACAGTATGCAAATGACGATGTAGTACACGTTAATAGTTTGTTGCACCGCAGACACGTTTCTTAGTCGGAACCACCGGGACGAATGTTTTTCATCTAATTATTGTGTGCAGATAAGTTCCAGTACTTCACTGTATTGCTGATTACTATTAATTTAATGAGCAAATGTTTGGTATTGTGAAAGTATTATCTCGCCTGTTACATTACACTATGCATATACAGTGTATATCTTGACTATTCATTTTTATCAACTTTAGCTAGTCTATAGTGATGGTAAAAGCATATAGTCATTTTGCTGAACATACAAAAGCACATGTAGGCTTGCTTGGTGTGGTTTGTGCTGCTTTTAGTGGTAGAATGTCATAGGCATAGGAGCTCAGTCAACTTAAGGGGGGCACAACATTTTTGCCAAAAAAATATGTATGAAAAATTAATAAAATGCCCAAATTTTACATTATTTTTGCCCAAAAATTAGCAAAATACCCGAATTTTCATGATATTTACCCGAAAAGTTAACAAAATTCCGAATTTCACATGATTTTTGCCAGAAAAATGCCCGAATTTTACGTAATAATTGTGCGAACAATATTTTTCCCAAATTTGGGGGCACGTACCCCCTGCCCCCTGTCTCCTACGCCTATGTAGAATGTCCGTCTGTGTTAGAACTGTTGCTAGTCACGGCGTGTGAAGAGGTGAAATGTAGCAGATTACAAGGTTTGTAACAGTGGGTGCTGTATCCTGATAACGAACATTCAGTTGGTGCCATTACCCAATGCTTTCCGGTGAAACACATTGCCTGTTCCTTCCAATAAACCGTAGAAGCTATTTGTGTTGTTGTTTAAATTTTAAAACTACTAAAATGCTGCTGAACACACAGCTTGATTTTAAAGTCTCCGCCTCCTACGAAGTAGATGCTGGAGGCTGTTTTGCTCGCCTCTGTCCGTATGTGAGTCATCCGTATGTCTGAGACTATATGTTATCTCCATGTCTGAGACTATATGTTATCTCCAATGTCTATGGATGGATTTTCGTCAAACTTTGTAATTGGGAGAAAGATGAACTGATCAGATTTTGGGATCAAAAGGTCAAAGGTCAAGGTCATATTATTGCAGCAGAGGCGTCCAGCACTTCGCAGCTGTCAAGCTCAGGTTTCTAGTTAGCAAATAATACCTATTGATTTTATCCTGTAGTAAATGTAGATGAGTAAAATTCACTTGTCTACCATTCTATAAACAAAATAACGTATCAGCCGCATCAGTGACATGTTCTTCACTCGTCAGACTGCATAGATCAATTCTTAACAGTCACATGCACTAAATATACAGACTTAGCGGAACTACAGTACATAACGTGCACAGAAGACAGCGGCATACAAAAACCTGGAATTGTTGGTGAAAACTATCGACAGCAATCGGAAAATAACATCAGAGATGCCACGAAAAACTGTATAAAAACGTACTGAAAAATTAAAACCGGTTGTTACGAATAGTCATAAGCATAACCCTAATGGTTGGGGCATCATTGGAATGAATACAACAGAAAACAAGACGGCCAGGACAGCACCGTGGCACATGTGAATAGATACAGCAGTACGCAACAAATGATGTACTCAAGAGTGTTAACGGGATGGCCACCCCACCTGGAAAACCTGGAAAAATCAGGGAATTTGACACTGGTTGGGGAAAGTCCGGGAAATTATGGTTTGCCTGTGGTATGCTTCCGCAGTTGTGATAGTCACAATAAACATAACCTGAGTAATGTTAAGTAAAGTTGACATGCACAAGATGAACTGCAAATAGTGTCACAATATTCACTCAGGAGTACATGTACAGTGAGAGTCAAAAAAATCCCCCTCTAAAGTTTTCTGGCATTTTTTCCGAAACGGGTGGGAATTTTTTGACCAAATTTTTCGTGCCTGCTATACATTCCTATCTAGGCTCGACTACAAATTTTTATTTAATTATCTGCAACTTTGAGGAAGTTATGCCATATTAAGCGCGACCACCCAGTTCACATCATACGCGCAAAATGTCCACCATCGGCCGAAATGCAAGCTGGCATTTTCTGAAATTTTTCCCAAACAGTTGGGAATTTTTAGTCCAAATTTTACACACCTATTGTATGTTCCTATCTACATGTTAGACTACAAATACCTATTCAATTATCTCCAACTATGATGTAGTTATGTCATAATAAGTCCGACCACCTAACATGCGTTTCGGCCGATAGTGACATTTTGAGCGTATGATGGTGGCCATGCTTAATATAGCTTTGTCAAAGTTGCAGATAATTGAATAAAAATTGGTAATCTAGTGTAGATAGGAATTTACAATAGGCATGTAAAATTTTGACTAAAAATCCCTAGTCGTTTGGAAAAAATGCCAGAAATCTCAGGGGGGATTTTTTTGACTCACACTGTAGGCCTGTCTGTATACCTCTCGTGGTTTAGTAAATACTAGCTGTATGTACCCGTCCTCCGGACGGAGTTGTCTCGGCCCTGCGGGCCTCTGTCCGCCATATTTATCGCGCTTCGCGCTCGAATTCTCTCGGCCCTTGCGGGCCTCTGTAATGAGTTTCATTAGCATGCACCAGGTGGCACCACATGACCTTGACTAAAACACTCCTTGGGTCAACATGAGTCCCTATGCCAAGTTTGGTCTTGATCGGCCCAGCCGTTTGGCCGGCCATCGGCAACAGACAGACAGACAGATAAACATATCGCCTTTTATTATGTAGATTAATTCCTCTGTGGAAATACCTGGAAAAGTCGGGGAATTTGACGAGGACTGGGGCATGGCCATCCTGTGTTAATGCACTGCAAATTATACTGCTTGACGTCTGCACATGTAAAATGCTAAGTTAGCAACCAAGTACACGATAATGGGTAGTTATCCACCCAAACAGTAGGCACTGACATGGGATGCATTACAAGTAAAATACAGGAACAAGAAAGCTGTGCAATCGCAAAGATGACCGCGCAATGCGCCCTATATATGGTGCCCTGAAAATTGTCATGACTCCCTGACTATACGCCAACGGCTACTATTCCCAACGTTTTTCATGGGCTTTTGTTCCAATCCACCCTATGAATGTTCCTTCAAAATTTGACGTACGCAGCTTTAACCGTTCATGTACTCCTGAGTGAATATTGTGACACTAGTGAAGTGAATTTTTGGGAAGAGACTATATTTCAGCCTCTAGGGGGTTCTGCGCCCTGAAATTTATACACGCGCTAGAGATTGCCCAAGCCTTGATAGCGCACACCCGAAGTGGGACAGGGGTCCCCAAAAAAATTCTAATCGTGAAAATTATAAAAATTTGCCTTAAAATTAAGCGTATTAGCCACTATAACTTCGGGGAT
>Ga0209781_1000232_pt1 | contig 13975 bp, 4 predicted proteins | sample WorMetHERISLAND1_3_FD_187386 | JGI IMG/M metagenome (GOLD analysis project Ga0209781, IMG submission 187386) | Marine gutless worms symbiont microbial communities from Max Planck institute for Marine Microbiology, Germany - Olavius albidus HERON... | ecosystem: Host-associated > Annelida >...
GTACGAGATGTGTGCATCACCCCCGCCAAATGATTGTCTGAATGACATTTGGCTCAGCTCTGCTGCCGTTGATTTGGGATCACCTTTAATGCTTCGCAGTTCTGCGTCATGCACTGTGGTACATGAATGTGCAAACTGAAGAATCGCTTTTAGCACTCATAATACCACACACCGAGTCGCATGTAATTTTGTGTTGTGCAGTCTTGGCTTGCATTTTCACACGTATTAATTTCAACATTTATTTTAATATTTCCCTTCTACCAGTTTCCTAGTATTTTTACAGCTTGTATTTGTATAAGTCCAGTTGATATGTTGTCTGTTGACTCTGTTGGTTACTCAATCTGGCAGCAGATATTTGGCCCAAGTTCAGTTTTGATGTTTTCCTAGCCACTTATTCCAGTCCATACTCACATGGTCAACCTGTTGGAAGTTTATTAGTGCAGTGTGTAACATCTTTATCACCCCATTTCCCAATCCTTACACACCTAATCGGTACATTTAGCACATACTTCTTGATGTGTTCCATCCTCACAAATTATCATTGTGTAACAGAGTAAAAAACATCTTTTGGCTTCACTACTTTGTAATGCATGGAGTGAGTTGACTGTCGACAAATTGTCAGCAACAAATTGCTGTAACCGTCAGTTTGTTGCCAGTTTGATTTTTAATGATGGGGACAGTAAGAGTACACAGGAATGAATAACTTCTTATATCATCATTGCAACAAGAAACTGCAAGCAAAAGCTCGACTCTACTGTCTGTTTACTCAGTATGGCTGAGTTACAGTGCAGATGTTTGTATTGTTGCAGGGGCAAACAACTTGTTGACACGTGGAGCACGTTGAAAGGCATCTAATCAGATATGAGTCTTCAAGGCCATGGCCTCACCTCAAGGACAACTTGCCCTTGGCCTTGACCTTAGTGAGGTCAAGTCCTTGGCCTTATAGAGTTAAATACTTTGGTCTTGATCCTTTAAGCCTTGTGTGCCTTGTTTGTTTATGTTGATTGGATTAATGTTATGAATGTAGGTTGATATGGTTACACCGACAACAGATTTGTCCCAAGTTAGCACTTAGTGCTTTTTTATTTGTACATTTGTATTGCTTTAACATCCGTATATTTATGTTACTTTTGATTTGTAATATTTACTCGTACACACATTCTTGAGCCATTACAGTGTGTAGTTAGTGACTGTTGTGTGCTGGCTGATGCATATACACACTGTAAACGGCCGTTTTCGAGCTAAACTAGAGTTAGCCAGTACCCCTTGATGACGTAGGCAGGTAAGGTTGCCTGCCCATTTACATTTATGATCATGACTCATTTAAGAGGTTTTGAAGCAAGAAGTTTCAGTCAATCAAATCAAATTTATATAGCACCATATGTCACAAGCGAATCAGAGGCAGGATGCTGTCCCCGTCACCCACCTAACCAACATCATCAAGGACTGAAGGCAGTTACATACAGACATACAGTGTATATTATGAGTTACATTACATGCAGGCAATAACTCTACTTGGTGCACTTCATCTGTTACTCTCCGGCACTAGTTAGACATTGCTGTACAGTAGTAACAACCACAGCAGCAACATTCAGAACGTTGTGGACCCGGCAGCAATGCGCATTTCATTTGTATTTGCAAGGTGTTGCTCAATTGTACACCGTGGCGGCGGCGGCGGCGGCTGCTGCTGCTGCTGCTGCTGCTGCTGCTTTAGGAAATTAAAAATTAGGACAACTTGAAAATCCGACATGATACGATTGTGGGGAATATCGTCACCAATCTGTATGTGAAGTTTAATTACGATTGGTTGCAAAATGAAAAGTTTTAGGGAATTGAAATTTTAAAATCTTATAAGTCCCAATTTTAAAATCTGATAAGTCCCAAGAAGAAGAACAAGAACAAGATTCGTAGCCATTGGGTACCGTTCCCAGGTCCAATAATGACTTGTGAGAGACATGCGACAATCATTGATTGCTGCAGTGTTACCAGCCGTATATGACCAATAAACAATATTATTAGCAGTTTGCAACAGCACATGTAATTTAATTGACACTGTTGCAAATAGAAGCACACCAGTCTGTCTACTCTCACGCAGTTGGAATGTCCAAACAATTCACATTCACAAACATCGCTGCATGGAACACAAGTTACGTTGTTCAAAGAAAAATTGAGAAGAAACAAACATCTGACACAATTCCAGATACAGCCTTGAATGCCCTTGATTGATATGTCAAACTGAAGTGATTGAAAGTTCTCATTGCTGGAGGTGATCTGTTAGACAAACAACCAAGTAGCGTACTGGTACATATTACATACTGTATGTGTCTACATACACATTATGGCGCCTGTGTTCGTAATGCATTGGGCATGTACGTATATTGTTTCAAGCCAATTCAAGATTAGTAAATGATCATGTCTGCTGCGTAGTGGAAAAGGCACTGAAAATTGCCTAGCTGTAAGTCCGTAACACATGAATGAAAAGTCACAGGAACTTCAAATTGGTAATGTAGCAATTTTCCATAATTTTAATGAAAAACCGACAGAAATAATTCATTATTCGTAATATTTTCCCGTAATTTAAGGTAAAATTACTAAAATAATTCTCCATTTATATATAGAAAAATGCTGTGGTCAGCTGATCTCATGATAATAAGTATAACCATCTTTGCCATGTAAAGCCAGTTAACAAAGGTCACCAGGCCTCAAGCTTGTGCACAAAATAACTCGTGAGCGTATTAATATATAAACATTCAAGAACAGAAAGTTGCAAAAATTCTTTATATGTACACTTTCTTATAGCATGCATAACTCTCGGTAACATTTTGAGGCCAGGAGGTAAAAGTGAATGACACCAGGCCTCATAAAACTCAGGCTGAGCTTTATGAGGCCTGGTGTCATTCACTTTTACCTCCTGGCCCTGCTCAGGCACAAAACAACCATAACTGTGGAGTGGAGTGGAGTGGAATGCTGGTTAGAGGGCCATAAGTATGGTAGGCCTATGTGGTTTTATATGCGGCAAATGCAGTAAAGTAAGTTGTTGCCAGAGTTACTACAGGTGTTCCAGATGTTCCAGAAGTTCACTTTTGGAAATCATTGAAGCACGACTGTACGTGTCTGATGTCGCCGTCGCCGAACCAACAGCGTCAAAAGCAAGTTAATCTAATAAGCAAAGAAATAATACGCATGGTAGCCTAACTGGAAAATGTGTTCATTCGATCTGTAGAACGGCTGCAGTCGGTTCACTGCATTGCACAAGGGCGTTGTCGTTGTTCTGATAATCAGTAAGGCCAATAATAGGCCTACTTACGTAATATTATGTAATGAACGCTCAAAAAACATGTTTAAACCGGTGTTCTTATTTAGTTCTTAAGAATGTAGCCTACAAGTCGTTGTGGAATGTACAACTAATACTAAAGCTCTTTCAACAATGAAGCGATAACCGTTTATACTGTGATTGTGTGCAGTTTCAAATAACGTGGACATTGCTGCTAACGAACTATCAAACAAGAAAGCCCAGCTGTGGCTGACAAACCCGCGCGACGCTTGAAATCCGGGTCACGGGTCACTCGAAGGCATCGAAAGTGACACCTTTCGATAGATTGCATATAGTTTCCTATTACCGTCCTATAGTGACATTGTGTCTAAAATACACGGTCTTCGAGATACGACGACATATTGGCCGAAAATCGCAGAAAAAACCTACCCCACTCTCATTTGACGCCCCCTGTCCAGTGAACCCCCGCACATATCCACATAACCTTATATTGCTGGAAACAGGGATCCCTTGTTTACATTTTTGCTGCTGATAGTATGGATCTATCTCCATTTAAATTTTTGTGGTGGGCTCCGAAAGACAGATGTGTAATGTAACATTAGCATAATGGCCGTTCAACGTCAATTCACGGTCATCTGAGGTCGTTGATTTTGGTACCAATCGAAAGCGCGTTATGCGATTTTCTATTAGTGTTCAATAGTAACCTTGGTCCTATCTTGCACTGTTTCGGAGATACGGCAGCTATAGGTCGAAAAATCTCCAGTTCGTACCCACGTACCCCAGTCCCATAAATCGCCCTCGCTCGAGATGACCCCTTTCGAATTTCGGAATGAGCCGGATATTTCCAAAAAAAATAGAATATTCGGGCTTTGCAATGGTGAAGAAATCATGACGCTCTTCGTTTTGATACAATACCGGCGTGTGACGGACAGACACATCGCTGTCGCAAAGACCGCGCTATGCATAGTGTCGCGCGGGTAAAAAGTCAAAACGCATCTGCAGGTTAATTTTACTGGATAATCTCGAAGTCGAAGGGCCTGCTGCAAGTGCATGACATACGAATGCAAACACGCTGTCTGTCGTTGGCACATGCAAGTTCAATGTTCGTTCAATGTTTTTTTTATTCTAGGCCTACATGAGCAGCACTCTAGCGTAGACTGCACATTCTGGACTGGCTGCTCTGGAGTGATAACTGCCGACAGCATATTGCAAGTACACACGGCAACGCCAAGAACCTGTCACAGAGTTCTCAACAATCCGATCAAGAACAAATCGTCTACTTCGTCTCGTTCCTCAAGAACGAATGGCTTCGTGGTTGGAAACGTCAAGTAGCGCTGGATGCGTGTTGTCTCTCTGCTGTTAGATGCTCGATAGATGCCAACGTTGACTCTGAAATGCCATTTCCATTACGTAAGTGAACGGTTCGAAGTGCTCTGTTTACTTCCAGCATCTTCTGTATCTGCTGTGCACCTTCGTCTCCAATATGATTGCCTTCCAAGTCGATGGTGTGAATCGAAGTGTTGCGTGCCAGCCCATCGGCAATGAGACGCGTGCAAGTGTTTTCAAGCGCATTGTGATGCAGCTCCAGTACATTTATCATTATGTTGTGCTCCAGTGAATCGGCTATCTCTGTCCAACCGTCTGCATCAATGTCCTTGTTACCAGTGAGACTGAGCGATGTTATACCGATGTTGGCCCTGATTAGACCTGCCACGTCGCACGCACTGGCTGACGTCATACCGCAAGCGCCGATCTCAAGTGACTTCAGCGCCAGTAGGTTAACTTTGTCAGAAGTTTGGTTTGTATCGCTCGTTGTGATTGCGCTTCCTGATCCTGGTTCAGCTGTGAATGTATTAACGTTTTCCAATCTGTCTGTCATGGTATCAGGCTCTACGAGCATGGTGGCTCCGTGTAAAGCTAGTAGTCCAGACAACAGCTTCTTGATGCCTTCGTCGCCCAGTGGATTTTCATGTATTCTACATGCACATTACATAAATTAAACAAAAAACATATTTATTAATATCTGCGTTGACAAATATGATAAACAAGCCGGTAGGCGACTGGATCTCCGCGCCTAGCCCAAATTTCGTTGCCATGGAAACAAGGGTCGGCCCCACAACATTTTGCATGGTTTCATTGAATCGACCATCCCCGAAAACCCCCTGGTAGGCCCAAACTTCTCCGGTTTATCTGCCATACAAGCCGACTTATAGGCGATTTTGTGCAAATTTTGTGGACTAAATTTTCGGAGTTAGGGGGCCTTAATCAAAAATCGAAGAACGTTTTGTAGAGTGCCATATGGAGAAATGGCGGCCAAAAAATGGCTCGATTCCATTGAGAAACAAAAAAGAAGAAGTAATTTGAAGCAGCGTGACAGACAAACAGACAGACAGAGTCAATTGTTGCCAATAATAGACTCCTAGGCTAGGCGCGAAGATCAACAATTCAGCAAATACAGGTATATAGGTGTAGGTGTACATACAATATCAACATAACTATTGATGACTGATTCGTGCATTGTTAAATTCTATGTGATATGCCTGGTTGGCATGCAGCTGACAGTGAGTCACATGACTCGTGTATACCAAAATATACAATGTAATGTACCGGTACGGGGGAGGGGGTGCGGCCTAAAATTGCCTATACAAAATAAGTTCTCAATTTCAACAGCAGTCACGGGTATTTTAATGAAATAATCAAACTTTGTCGGGATATTTTGCTCACATCTTGTACGATTTTTTTTGCCGCGCGACGCTATGCGTTGCGCGGTCTTAGTCATCGTAATTCTATCCGTCTGTCCGTCCGTCTGTCTGTCTGTCACACTCGTGGACTGTGTCCACATGGTTCGACCTACGATCATGATTTCTTCACCACTCCCGCATTTTCCACTCCCGCGTTTTCAGCGCCCTCGTTTCTAACAAGGTAAGTTTTATGCGGATATTCGCGGGGGTTCGCTGAAGAGGGGCGTCAAATGAGAGTGGGGTGGTCGAAAATGGTGATTTTCACTTCTTTCGCTCGCTATATCTTTCGAACTTTCACATCTAAGTCCACATTTATTATAATGCTATGTAGCCCATTAGTGGCTCTTCAATGATACCGGCAGTATAAGGTTTTTGCAGATTTTCGCGGGGGTTCCCTGGGGAGAGGGCATCAAATGAGAGTGTGGTCGTTGAAAATGGCGATTTTCGCTTCTTTCGTTCACTGTCTTCAGTGTCTTCCAAACATTTGCATACATGGCCACACGACAGCTTTCACGTGATACGACTGTCGATGACCTTGGCGATATTTCAAGGTCATCAGACTGTTTCACATCAAATTTCTCAAAAACGGTGCGTGATACGGCAAAAGTTACTATAGACCACTAATAGGAAATCATACACTGCCTTTCGATTGGTGCCCCTTTTGATGACCTTGAATGATATTTGGTCATTTCACCCTCCCCAGTCCAATATCTCAGACATTATACGTATGTCCACAGAAACTGAAATTGCTAATAAGAAATCAAACGTCTGCTTTCAGCTTATACGAATGTCGATGACCTTGGCGATATTTCAAGGTCATTAAACTGTTTCACATCAAATTTCTCGTAAACGGTACGTTATATGGCAAAAGTTACTACAGAGTACTAATAGGAAATCATACACTAGCTTTCGATTGGTGTCACTTTTGATGACCTTGGAGTGCATTTTTGAAGGTCATTTCAGCCTAGGTTGTCATTTCCACGTCCATTTCAGCAATATTGGGCAGGTTTTCGCGTCGCGCAGTCTCCCAGCAATAGCTGAGCTTCGATCTTTTTGTTTTAGCTAATAAATCTAGATAAATTTACAGCAGTGTGAACTTTTGAACTGCGATTTTGTAATGTGGAACAGTGGGGGTCCTTTTCATATCTGTGTGTTTTACACAGTAATTATAATTCTAATTTTCCCACTCTAAATTCTGTGTTTTATTGTACTTCTCTTCTGTTTTGTTTTTTACTTATTTATTAATATTACTATATTTACTATATATTACTATATTTACTATAATTACTTTATATTACTATATTTTTTTAATCTGCTTGTCTTATTGTGTTGTTTTATATTGGTGTTTTTTCTTGGCTGCCTGTGTGACGAAATAAAGTTTATTTCATTTTGGCGCTGGCTTGAATGTAATAAAATTGCCGCCAAACTCCCGACCATTCATCGGAAAGATTCATCCGGTCTCGTAGAGCAATTACTCATCATAGGCCTATCACGATATCACGATGCCACATTGGAAGTCTGTCAACGCGATACAAGCAAAAGAGTCCACACATATAGATCAATACAGATGGTAGGCGTTTTGAATACTTGTGTATTTCTGGTAAAAATCGTATGACATGTATTTTGTGTCGTTACCGTACGAATGTTTATCTGATAACAAAATCAAGTCCGAAGAATAAACTACTAAAACGACCTAAACAGGCCTTAGGCTGATGTTGCTAATAATTTTTTTAAAAGAATACGTGGCCAAAAGCCCACAGAATTTTTCTGAAAATCGGAAATGTTTAACAATAGTGAGATGGAGGTTTGCTGAGTTGGATGGAGGGACTGTTTTACGGTATGCAAAACTTGCTATGATTGCGCGGTGTCTACTTACGCTAGAGTCTCCAGTTGCGGATGATTTCGTACCAGACTGAGGACGTGCTGCACTCCGTCAGCCGTGATGTTGTTACAGTTCAGGTTCAAGTACTTGAGTCTGGTGTTGTCGCCCAGAGACGAGGCGATGCGTTCAACGTGCCAGTCTTCAAGGCCCGTGCTACGCAGCATCAACGACGTCACGTCGCTACTGTCGTGCAGCATCGTCGTCATTTCATCGATCTATACAACCAACGGCCTGCAGTCAGCAGTGCAGATCGTACGTGATCGGTACGTATAGGCCTACATAATCATAGATTTAGACGGCTCAAACTATTCAACGTAGACAAAAGTCGACATCACTCGCCAAACGGTTCATTACTATTACCATACGTGAACCTGAGTGATAACTTGCAGAATTATTTATTATCAGGGATGTTTCGAATACAGTATAGCTTCGAGTACAAGTACGAGTACGAGTACTTCACTGACGAGTACGAGTACGAGTACGAGTACAATACCCACACATAACGGCATAAGCATAACACCACAGTACCATAACATAGCCTAGGTTCACAGTTTACACGTGTTGAAAAGAGCAGACATCAAAAAATGATATCAATAATACAGTGCAGGGCCATAATGTCAATATGCACCTAAGTATAAAGTATAATATCAGTCACCATCGATTGTGTTATAGACTTATAGTAGTAGTAGGCCTACTTAGTTACTATTATGGACTGATAACTTCACTGTTTGCACAACGCAGACTAACATTATGTTAGTAACATATTGGTAAAATGTCTAATGAAAGTGCTTATAGGCTTACTTCAAAATCTCATTGCATTTCAAGAGACTACAGTCAGACATTTGTGCACGATGCGGTCGCCAGGTCAGCCCGCCTTTGCTGAACACATGCTCAATCGGCGAGCTTGATGCCGGTACACTCAGTGCTTTAATTGCTGGAATGTACAGTTTAGCTAATGTTCGGCGATGTTACCAATTTGTTCAATGGCTACTGGCTAGAAACTAGAAAGCAACAGGTAAACTGTTTACAAGGCAGAACCGATAAGTAAGGTAACGTAGTATAAAAGTACATCGACTACGAGTACGACGAGTACGAGTACTCTGGGTACGAGTACGAGTACGAGTACCGAGTACTACATCTCTGTTTATTATACTCACTAGTTTAGTCTATTAGGCCTACAGGAGCTGACTGTAAGCTGTACGAATAGTCTATTCCAATTCCAAGCTGGCAAAAGGTTTAACTTATAACTGTACAATTAAGTGTAGCTTACCAAATCATCAAATCCTTTTGGCAAATTAGTCCTCATACTATACTAAAACTCAGTTGACAATTCAGACACAATCATCGTAACAGTCATGTTCGTTGTATTAAAATTAGAACGCGCAGGAGGCGTTGTGACCGACCTGATCTGTAGCAAGTTTCATGCCGCTCAGTTCTACATCTCTGCAGCCGTCAACGTAAGATCGGATGCTTTCATGTTTCTCCGCCGAATCTGAGAAACTGACTTGAGTATCGTGTCCATTAATAGACCGGGTAGGTTCTTGGTCATCCTCAGTTTGGCAGTTTGCTATTTCCTCTGGCTGACCGAAGACAACAGCGTCTTCTTGTGAAACTTCAAGGGTTTCTGTCGCCTCAAAACCTACAGCTGTTGACATAACATCGTCACTAGTCTCAAAAGTTCTACTGCACGCAGCCGTGACTTCGACTAACTGGGTGGTCTCCGTCTGCAGTGTTACTGTACCTGAACCTGTATCACAATCGATGTCGTCTGATGCACCGCTAGCTGTTACCTCTGTGTTCGTCGACTGTTCTTCTGTTCGTTCGACGATATCTCCCACCGGCGATTCATTTTCCTCTCGGTCATCAGCATGAATTGCACGCATGCTGTCAGCTGCGTCTGAAGTCTCAGTCGACTGATCGTCTTGCGCAGCCAGTGCACAGCTCTCGTTGAATTGCGTCTCTGATTCAGTCGCTGTATACTCCAACACTGCGACAGCTTCAGTCGGCTGTGCAATTATTTCCAATTCTGTCTCGTGTTCGACTTCTGTTTCTGCGTTGTTTCTGTCGTGCAGTTCAACCGCTGCAGCAGGTGCTGCGTCATCTTCAGCGTTTTCAGAAATGACACTTGGTTGTTCTTCAGACTCAGCTGTTTCAGAAAACTCTGTTTCGTGATGCTCCCTATATTCAGCGTCTGGTACGTTTTCGTCATTTCCCTCGGGATTTTCTGTTGCTTCCTCGCCAGACCGACTATTGCCTTCGACAACTTCTGTTTCCAGTTGCTCTCTAGCCGTCTCAGGCATATACGTCGGCTGTTCTGCCTGCGATTCAGCTGCCGTTGCTCGCAGTTCGTCGTTGACTGCTTCAGTAGTTTCAGTGCTTTCTATAGCTTTCTCAACTTCACACGTTTCATTACTCTCAGCTGACGATTTGTCAACTGCGCTTTCGCTTTCCGATTGATTTTCAATCTTCTCTGTGGTTGAAGAATTTTCGCATGGTTGGTCATCAGGTGTACGAAACTCTTCTTCTGAAATGTTTGCTATGAGTTCGTTGGCTTCATTCAGTTCATCCGGGTTACTGGTGACAGTATCTGTTGCTAACTCATTTTGCTCAATCTGCTCTTCGTTTTCTGCTGCGTTGTTGCTTTCAGCATTTTCGACAATTTCACTGATTTCTGTATCTTCTTCCCCTAATATTTCAATCGGATGCTGTTCCTCAGTGGATTCTTCGTTCATCGTTGCATTAGTCACGCATTCTTGCCCTACTTCTGTAGCGTTGTCCCGTTCTGGCATCATTTCAGACGTTTCGCTGATTTCACTCGCTTGTCCCTTCACGTCTTCATCGCCTCCGGTGCCATCCTTCTGCACTTCTAGAGCATTACAGCTGTCTTCATTTGCACAAACTTTGTCTACTCCAGGTGGTGGTTTATCTTGCGTGGTTTCACTAGTACTATGTGACTGTTCCTCCTGTGCAGCTTTGTCTGGTTCATCGTAACTGTAATCTAGCGCGTTCTCATAGTGTTCTCCACTGTCCGCTTCATCTGTATGAAATGAATGGTTTGTATTTGTCGCTTCAACACTTTTGTCTTCCTTGGCGTCAGATTCTTCATCCACCTTATCCGTTGTTCTCTCTGTGCTTTCACATGTTTCGTTAGCACCATCTGCAATCAACATGTCAATGGTGATGTCCTCCTTCTCAGGCTCGTGACTTTGGTCTTGATGCACTCTTTCACTTTCATCCATTGATTCAGTCTTACTATCTTCACTGTTTTCACTCAGGCTTACTGGTTTGTTTTCAATATCAGCGACTTCTAATTCATGCTGTTCAGTATTTGTGACTTCAGTCTGCTGCTCTGTTAGGATGTCTTCATTGTTGGTTTTACCTGGCTGTTTGTCAGCAGTTTCATCGGCATGTGTCGTATCGTCTTGAACGGCTTGCTCGCAGTTTGTTTCTTGAATGCCGACTTTATCAATTTGTTCAACAGATTCTGAAGTTCCACTAGGTTGGCTGTCGTCTGGTTGAACAGAATCAACTACACGATCTTCGCCTTTCTCATCCCTTGTTTCAGGAGACTGACTTACCTGCTCTTCTGTTGTTGCAGCAGCTGCAACTGCGCTTTTGTCACTTTGGTTTTCAGCTTCAGCACTTTCCAACAAACGTCTGTCGCATGCATCTGTCGAATCTGCCGCAGTTTCTTCAGTTTCTTTCGTGTCATATTGATCTAATGTTCCACTATGAATGTTTTCATTCGTTTGGTCAGACATCAGTTCTGACTGTCCATTCGTCATATACTGCATACTTTCATCTCCTTCAGGTGTCAATGCATTTCTTTCTGACTGAGATTCCGCCTGTGTTCCATGTTCACCGGTGGTCTCCTCCACTGACTGCAGGTGCTCAGTGGTTTGTTCTGGCATATTTTCTGGCAACTGCTCTGTTTCCTCGTTTCTAATCGACTCCTCATCATTTTCAGCTGCTTCACGTTCACTATATTTGTTCTCAAGTTCGCTGAGTTCTACCATGTTTTCAACTGCCTCAACTTCACGATCTGTACTTTCTTCTAACGCATTTTCGTTGTCTTCTGCTCCATCTTTCGCTGCTTCTTCCTCACTCATTTCACCACCGCTCGCCTCGTCTATATGTTCTGTGGTCTGTTGCAGCAGCTGCTCACGGCTGTTCAACTCATCTTGCATCACTGACTGCTTCTGTTCCATTTCACATTTGTCCATCTGTTCAGAATGATCACTCGTGTCTGTATCAAGTAAATAGTACTTTCTGTGACCAAAGTATGACTCTTCTTCTTCTTCGGCAGTGACACCTGTGTGATTTTCGGTACTCGTTTCGGCACACGTTACATCCTCGGGGCAAGTGCCATCTTCGTTGGCAGTGGCGGCTTGGCTGTCATCGCATTCTGTTTTGTCTTCCACAACATTAGGTTGACGATCATCTTTACACTCTTTCTCCTGCTCGGCGTCCTGGGACAATGGTTTCATCTCACCGTCTGTGATCTGCTCTGACGAACCGGCATCGTCAGCATTTCTGTCATGCTCGTCATTATAGCTACCGCTAACCTCGGAGGGAAGAGGAACTTCAGAATTAGTCAAGCACATCTCTTCCTCGGTTGTTTCTTCTCTGCTCGGCTCAGACATCTCGTGATTAGCCGACAGCTGAACTTCATCTTCATTACATTCGGCCATATCTGTAGTCACTGTCCCACCCTGAGCGGCCTCTTCCGTCACAGGAACGGCTTCTGCGTTATCAGCTGCAGGTGTCTCATGTATACCATCAGGAATCATGACTGCAACAAAAGCACAGAAATAGAGACGTGTAATCGCGTAGGCCGCTAAACAATAATATTTTCAACACATTATTATTATGTTTCAGTTAGTGTTAATTATTTCAAAAATATTCTAGTCTGCTTCCTGACGTGTGCATTATCACGACTTCTTGCAACTGATATGGATTATTGTTATCTCGTTTAAGAGTAATGAAAGAAAACATCAAAAACACATCAAAATTGCCTTACATAGTGAATAACTATAGGCTTAATGATAAAAACATCACACCAGTTATGAGTCCGTTTTTTCTCACATTCTTTACTTTAGACAGCCGTTTTTAACATTGGTCCAGACATTGATATAGTGACGGAAATAAAGTTAATATTAGAAAAAAACACGCAGAGGGTGCAAACCTCCCCAAGGCCGCCATCTTGAATTTTGTTGAAAGGCATATTAAGAATGGCTTTAGATTGCCAAATTTGGTGAAGATATCTTAAACCACAGACGAACTATTGCAAGTGGCAGATTTTCAGTACGACGGTTTTTAGCTGGAACTTTGACTTTGACCTCTTAATAGTTAATGCATTTAGCACGGATGCTAAATTTCATGTAAATCGGAATTGTACATTTCGAGAAATCACTTCCAACTTCATGTTAACGAACTAACTAACTAGTGAACTAACCAACAAACAAACACGGCGGATCGCAATATCTCCTAGCGGAGGTAATGAAAACAACCAATGAAAGATCTGATTACTTACCAGGACAAACCTGCATATCTTCCTGTTGCTGTGGTTCATTGGACTCATTCTGCGCCATGGTGCCGGGCTGTTTCTGAGACGTTTCTTTGACGCAGCTTGACGACTTGGTTTGCTTCCTCACTTGTGCACTGTCACGACTTCTCGTTGCTGATTTCTCTCTTTTCTTTGTCGCCGCTGATTCACGATCATTCGCTTCATGTTGATATCTTTTAAACTTTTTCGTAATATTTGGAAACCGGTCGGATTTTGTCTGACACGAACTCTGTTCACAGCTGGACAGCCATACAAAAATTAGGTTATTTGTCTCGTAAGTGCGAATTTTGTGAAATGCAAATTAACGTGATTATATCTATAATGAATAAAGACTGCAATATCCACCACCATCGTCACCACCACCAACGTACACTACTACTACTTTCTTTTAATCAGTGATGGGCACTTTTAACTACAGTAGTTAGTAACTACTAGTTATAACTACTTTCCAAGTAGTTAGCAAGTAGTTATAACTACTTTTTTAAAAAGTAGTTAAAAAGTAGTTATAACTA
>Ga0209781_1000234_pt1 | contig 13939 bp, 16 predicted proteins | sample WorMetHERISLAND1_3_FD_187386 | JGI IMG/M metagenome (GOLD analysis project Ga0209781, IMG submission 187386) | Marine gutless worms symbiont microbial communities from Max Planck institute for Marine Microbiology, Germany - Olavius albidus HERON... | ecosystem: Host-associated > Annelida >...
AATCCTTGATCCGGTCCCATTGCCCATCCGTCAATTCCCTGCGAAGCATGACCAGGCCCCTCACCTTGCACTGGTCTCACTCGATCACACCAACCATGAATAGTCCGTTAACTGTCAACAGGACCTAGTCCTCGAGCAGGGCGCGGCTGATGACCAGGCGCTGGACGTCACTGGTCCCTTCGTAGATCTGGCAGACGCGGACGTCTCGGTAAATACGTTCGACCGGAAAATCCTCCACGTAACCGTAGCCTCCGTGGATCTGGATGGCGTCGGAACAGACCTTCTCGGCCATTTCGGAGGCAAAGAGCTTGGCCATGGAAGCCTCCTTGAGGCATGGTTCGCCGGAATCGCGCAGCCGGGCCGCGTCCAGGTACATGAGGCGCGCCGCCTCGATTTGGGTCTGCATGTCGGCCAAACGGAAGGCCACTGCCTGGTGTTCGGCGATGGTCTTGCCGAAGGCCGTGCGCTCCTTGGCGTAAGCACGCGCCGCTTCGAATGCGGCCCCAGCCATGCCGGTGGCCTTGGGCGGCGATGCCGATGCATCCGCCTTCCAGGTTGGAGAGCGCGATCTTGTAGCCCTCGCCTTCATCGCCAATGAGAAGATCAGGCGTGAGTTCCATGTCCTCGAAGACGATCTGCGCCGTGTCGGAACCGCGCTGGCCCATCTTCTTCTCGATCGAGGAGACCCGGTAGCCCTCCCCGTCCGTCGGCACGATGAAGGCGGAAATGCCCTTCTTTTCACTGTCCGGATCGGTGACGGCGAAAACGACGGCTACATCGGCGTATTTGCCGGTTGTGATGAACTGCTTGGTGCCGTTGAGGATGTAGCGGTTGCCGTGGCGCCGGGCCCGGCACTTGATGGCCGCAGCGTCCGATCCTGTCTGCGGTTCCGTGAGCATGAAGGCACCCAGGTTCTCGCCGCTGGCGAGGCCGGGCAGGAAGCGAGATTTCTGCTCCTCGGAGCCGTATCGGACGATGATCATCTCGGTCAGGGTCTGCACGCCCATGATCGTCGAGGTGGCACCGTCGCCGCCGGCGATCTCTTCCATGGCGAGACCGTAGGAAACGTGGTCGACGCCGGCGCCGCCCCAGTCCTCGGGGATCAGCATGCCCATCAGGCCGAGTTCACCCATCTCCTTGATCTCATCGGCGGGAAAGCGGGCCTCGCGGTCTCGCTCGAGCGCGCCCGGTGCCAGGCGCTCGGCGGCGAACTTGCGGGCCATATCGCGGATCAGGGTCTGTTCTTCCGAGAGGTTCATGATCTCCAGCCTACCAGGGCACGGGGGTGCCGTCGTAATTGAAAAAGGCGCCGGTATCGGACGGAGTTAATCCGTCGATCAACCGGCGGATACCGGTGACGCTGTCTTCCGCCGTGATCAGGGCGTTGGGGCCGCCCATGGCGGTCTTCACCCAGCCCGGATGAAAGACGGCGACGGTGACGCCGGCGCCGGCGACATCGTTGGCGAAGCTCTTCATGACGGCGTTCAACGCCGCCTTCGAGGAGCGGTAGATGTAGGCGCCGCCCGACGTGTTGTCGCCCATGCTGCCCATCTTCGAGGTCAACGTGACGATCTTCCTGCCCTCGGAGCGCGTGACATGGGGCAGGAAGGTGGCGCTGACGGCCAAGGGCGCCATGGCGTTGGTTTCCAGCGTGCGATGCCATTCTCCGCGGTCGAGATCGGTGTAATCACCGCCGACCGGGCCGTATCGCCCGGCGTTGTTGATCAGGAGATCGATGGCCTCGCCTTCCAGGTCGCCCGCCAGCGACGCGATCTGGCGCTCGTCAGTAACATCGAGGCCATGGACCTGGATGTCGCCCTCGATGGTCGCCAGTTCGCCGACGCCGATGGGATTCCGGCAGGTGGCGATGACCCGCCAGCCGTCGCGGCCGTACTGACGTGCGAACTCGAGGCCGATGCCCCGGTTCGATCCGGTGATCAGGACGGTTGACATGCGCTCCCCGCTCCGCCTTTAGTTCATCAACTCGAGCGCCATGGCCGTCGCCTCACCGCCGCCGATGCAGAGCGACGCAACGCCCTTTTTCAGTTCGTACTTACGGAGCGCGTTCAACAGCGTGACGATGATCCGCGCGCCCGAGGCCCCGACCGGATGGCCCAGCGCACAAGCGCCGCCGTGCACGTTGATCTTGTCGTGCGGGATGTCGATGTCGCGCCTGGCCGCCATGGTGACCACCGCGAAGGCTTCATTGACCTCGAAGAGGTCGATCTCATCCTTTTCCCAACCGGCCTTTTCCAGGACCTTTTGGATGGCGCCGACCGGTGCTGTGGTGAACCAGGCCGGCTCCTGGGCATGGGTCGAATGAGCGTGGATCTTGGCGAGCGGCGTTAGGCCCCGCTTCTCGGCTTCGGATAGGCGCATCAGCACGAGGGCGGCGGCACCGTCGGATATGGAGCTGGAATTGGCCGCCGTCACCGTGCCGTCCTTGGCGAAGGCCGGGCGGAGACCGCGGATCTTGTCGAGATTGGCGTTGAGCGGCTGTTCATCGGTGTCGATGACCGTCTCGCCCTTGCGGGTCTTCACGGTGACCGGCTCGATCTCGGCCTTGAAAGTGCCGTCCTTGATGGCGTTCTGGGCCCGGGTCAGGGACTCGATGGCAAAATCGTCCTGTTGTTCGCGTGTGAACTGGTAATGCTGCGCCGTATCCTCGGCGAAACTGCCCATCAGCTTGCCCTGTTCATAGGCGTCTTCCAGACCGTCGACGAACATGTGGTCCCACACCGGATTGTGGCCCATGCGGTAGCCGTCGCGCGCCTTGGGCAGCACGTAGGGCGCGTTGGTCATGCTCTCCATGCCGCCGGCGACCATGATGTCGTGGGCACCGGCCAGGATGTTGTCATGGGCCAACATGGCCGATTTCATGGCCGAGCCGCACATCTTGGAGATGGTCGTGCAGCCCGCGTCCCAGGGAATGCCGGCATTGTGGGCCGCCTGGCGGGCCGGCGCCTGGCGCTGGCCGGCGAAAAGGCAGAGCCCCATGATGACGTCGTCGACGTCGTCGGGCGCCACACCGGCCCCGGAAAGCGCCGCCTTGATGGCCGCACCGCCCAGCTCGGGCGCCGACAGCGCCGACAACTCGCCTTGAAAGCCTCCCATCGGCGTCCGTGACGCACCGACGATGACCACCGGGTCAGATTGCATGTATTGGTTCCTTTCCTGGGTTAATCACTTGATATCGCGCCTCGGGCGCGGCACCAGATCGCCGCCGCAATTGGGGCATGTGTTTTCCATTTTCTCCGTACAAGGAGAGCAGAAGGTGCACTCGTAGGAACAGATGAAAGCCGCTCCGTCCGGTGTCAATAGATCGGCGCAGGACTCATAATTTTGTTTCATTTCCAATGACATATTGATCGAGATTCAACTAAAAAAGTAATTTGCTCGCAAGCCAGATCGCGGTTGCGGCATAAACGATGACAAGGCCGCGTGCGGCGACCGCGGCGCCCTGGCTCGTCGTATTCCCCGCGCACCGCCAAAGGGCCGTCATGGAAAAGAGGCCGTACCCCAGGAAGGTCGCCAGAAGGAGACCCATGCCGACCGAAAGGCCGGCCAACCCGGCGTCGAGCGAGGCGGGATCGACGGCGAAGCCAAGGACCATACCGAGGACCATGACGCCCAAGGCGCAACCGAGCACGATGCCGTGGCCGAACAGCACATAGCCCCAGAACACCTTCCACAGGATCTCGCGGCCGTGCCAGCAGCGTTTCCATCCAGGCTCATCAGGCTGGGTGCCGTAAAGATCGATGAATTCCGGTTCCTGTCCGGTCATGGGCGTCGCGTTCATCCTTCCAGCACCGCCGTCAGGCCGTTTCCTCGAACAGCTCGCGGCCGATCAGCCAGCGGCGGATTTCCGACGTGCCGGCGCCGATCTCGTAGAGCTTGGCGTCACGCAGCAGGCGTCCCGTCGGGCTCTCGTTGATGTAGCCCATGCCGCCCAGGCACTGGATCGCCTCGAGCGCCATCCAGGTCGCCTTCTCGGCCGCGTAGAGGATGGCGCCGGCGGCGTCCTTGCGGGTCGTCTCGCCCCGGTCGCAGGCCTTGGCGACGGCGTAGACGTAGGCCTTGGTGGCGTTCATGGTCGTGTACATGTCGGCGACCTTGCCCTGCATCAGCTGGAACTCGCCGATCGACTTGCCGAACTGCTTGCGCTCGTGCAGGTAGGGCACAACCACGTCCATGCAGGACTGCATGATGCCGGTCGGTCCGGCGGCGAGCACGGCACGTTCGTAATCGAGGCCGCTCATCAGCACGTTGACGCCCGCGCCGACGGCGCCGAGCACGTTCTCCTCCGGCACCTCGCAGTCCTCGAACACCAGCTCGCAGGTGTTGGACCCGCGCATGCCGAGCTTGTCCAGCTTCTGCGCCGTCGAGAATCCCTTGAACCCCTTCTCCACCAGGAAGGCGGTGATCCCCCGCGGGCCGCCATCGGGGTTAGTCTTGGCGTAGATGACCAGGGTATCGGCGTCGGGGCCGTTGGTGATCCACATCTTGGTGCCGTTCAAGACATAACGATCGCCCTTCTTGTCGGCCCTGAGCCGCATGGAGACCACGTCGGACCCGGCCCCGGGCTCGCTCATGGCCAGTGCGCCTACGTGGTCGCCGGAGATCAATTTCGCCAGGTAGCGGTTCTTCTGGTCCTCGGTGCCGTTGCGGCGGATCTGGTTGACACAGAGGTTGGAGTGGGCTCCGTAACTGAGACCGACGGAGGCCGAGGCCCGGCTGATCTCCTCCATAGCCACCACGTGTTCGAGGTAGCCCATGGCGGCGCCGCCGTAGTCCTCCTCCACCGTGATACCGAGGACGCCGAGTTCGCCCATCTTGGTCCACAGGTCCGCCGGGAATTCGTTGCTCTCGTCGATGGCGGCGGCGCGCGGCGCGATCTCGTCGTCGGCTAAACTCTGCACCGAGGAGCGCAACATGTCGGCGGTTTCGCCGAGATCGAAGTTGAGGGTCGGGTATTCGTTGGGGATCATGGCTTCGGCCTAATCGCTGTGGGTTACTCTACTGCCCGTGGGGGCTTATGGAAATCCAGTTGTTGGCCGTCAACCGACCACGTCCGGCCGGTTGACGATGCGCATCAAGGTCTGCTGCATGAGGGCACAAACCTTTTCCTCGCCGTCGACGACGGAGACCACCTCGCCCTTGGTGACACAACGCGTGCGTCCCGGGCGGATGACCTCGCCCCGCGCAACCACCGCCTCGCCGGTGGCCGGCGCGACGAGATTGACCTTGAACTCGACGGTGAGGATGCCGTCGCTCTCGTCGAACAGGGTGAAACCGGCATAACCGCCGGCCGTGTCGACGATGGCCGCGAGGCCGCCGGCGTGGAAGAAGCCGTGCTGCTGGGTCAGGCCTTCGCCATAGGGCATGCGGATCTCGCAAAAACCGGGGCCGACCGCCGTCAGTTCGGCGCCGAGCGTCTTCATCAATCCCTGTTTGTCGAAGCTTTCCCGGACCCGGTCCTGGTAATGCGGGTCCGCCGGTTGAAATGCCGCCACCCGTCCCTCCCTTTGTGCTGGCCGGCATTCGTCATCGGCCGGCCGACTTTGCTTAACGTTCGCGGGGCGAACTGTACTTTACGTTTACGTAAACGTTAACTTCTTGGATTCAGGTACATCCCCTGTCAGGCCCCGGCAAATGCCGCCCTCGGCGATTCGCGGACCGGCAGGTGCACCAGCGCCGAAAAGGCCCCCACCCCGACACCGACCCACCAGACCATGTCGTAGGACCCGTTGATGTCGTACATGACGCCGCCGAGCCAGACGCCCATGAATGAGCCCAGCTGGTGGGAGAAGAAGACGATGCCGTAAAGCGTACCCATGTAGCGGAGCCCGTAGATCTGGGCGATCAGGCCGGACGTCAATGGCACCGTGGCCAGCCACAGGCCGCCCATGACCAGCGAGAAGACGACCACCGTGGTCGGCGTCATGGGGATCATGATGAAGGCGGCGGCGGCGATGGTGCGGTCCGTATAAATGAGCGACAACAGGTACTTCTTCGACCACGTGTGGCCGAGCGCCCCGGCGACGACGGTACCGACGATGTTGGCGAGGCCGATCAGGGCCAGGGAAAAGGCGCCCAGCGCCGTCGTCGAATTGATACCGACGGAGCGGATCAGGCTGTTGGGCGGGATGGCCGCGCAGACCTCCGTGATAAAGGCCGGGAAATGGGCGGTGACGAAGGCCAGCTGGAAGCCGCAGGAGAAGAAGCCCAGGAAGATCATGGAGAAGGTCGGGTCTTTGAGGGCCGTGCTCAGTACCCGGCTCATGGATTCCGATGGATGCGACGGCGGTTCCGCCTGCTTGGTGCCCAGGAACGGCAGCGCGAACAGGGTCAAAAGGATGACACCGGCGAAGACGACGAAGACCGACGGCCAGGGCATGATCCGTAGAAGCGCGTCGGCAAAGGGCGGGCCGACGACCTGGCCGGCGGAACCGGCCGCCGTGGCGATGCCCAAAGCCAGGGAGCGGTGCTTGTCAGAGGCGGCGCGGCCGACGACGGCAAGGATGACGCCGAAACCGGTGCCGGCGATGCCGAAGCCGACCAGGACCTCCAGGAACTGGTGCGCCTCCGGCGTCACGGCGACGCTGGAGAACACCAATCCGAGGGCATAGGTGAAGGCGCCCAGGACGATCGCCTTCTTGTCGCCGAACTTCTCGGCGAAGGCGGAAAACAGCGGCTGGCCGATGCCCCAGGCCAGGTTCTGGATGGCAATGGCCATGGAGAACTCGGAACGCAGCCAGCCGAACTCCTCGGCGATGGGGATCTGGAAAAGCCCGAAACTGGCGCGGATGGCGAAGCCCGTCAACAGGATCAGGCTGCCGGCGATGAGGATCGGCGTGAACAGGCGGGACGGGACGGCCATCGACGTCATTGGGATGGACCGTGCATGGCTATCACATCATGGCGGATCACCGTCAGGCGCCCTTCTTGGCGTCGAGCAACGTCTCGCATTCGCGCTGGCGTTGGTCCAGTTCCGTGAGGATCTCGGCGATGTCCGCCTGCTGGCGCCTCAGCGCCGTCTGGCGTTCGTTGATCTTGTCGAGGAAGAGCTTGAGCTGCGCCACTTCGGATGTGTCGGCGTCGTAGAGGTCGATCATCTCGCGGATTTCGTCCAAAGAGAAGCCGAGCCGCTTGCCGCGCATGATCAACCGAAGTCGCACCTGGTCGCGGGGGTGGTAGATGCGCCGCTGCCCTTCCCGCTCGGGGCTGAGCAGCCCCTTGTCCTCATAGAAACGGATGGTCCGAGTCGTAACCTCGAACTCGCGGGCCAGTTCGGCGATGGAGAAGACGGGCGCCATGGGCGGAGACTACTTGACCTTTACGTAAACGTAAAGATGCCGCCTGAAGACCCTACAACAGTACGATGGCGGCGAGGCCGAGAAAGACGAAAAAACCGACCACATCGGTGACCGTGGTCAGGAAGACGCTCGACGCAATCGCCGGATCGACACCGAGCCTGTCGAGTGCCAGGGGAATGGCGGTGCCGGCGAGCCCGGCGACGATCATGTTGACGACCATGGCCAGGCCGATGACTCCGCCCAATATGGGACTGCCGAACCAAGCCCAGGCGACACCGCCGGCGAGCACCGCGAAGATGACACCGTTGAAAACGCCGACCATCAACTCCTTGCCGAGAAGCCTTGCCGCGTTGGTCGTCGTCAGTTCCTTCATGGCCAGTGCCCGGACGACGACGGTCAGGGTCTGGGTGCCGGCGTTGCCGCCCATGGAGGCGACGATCGGCATGAGGATGGCCAGCGCCACGATCTGGTCGATGGTGGCGTCGAACAAGCCGATGACGATGGAGGCGACGATGGCCGTGATCAGGTTGACGACCAGCCAGGAAAACCGCGCCCGCGTGGTGTCGATAGCGGCGTCATAGAGGTCGTCCTCGGCGACGCCGCCCATGTGCAGCAGATCCTCCTCGTATTCCTCGTCGATGACGTCGACGATGTCGTCGATGGTGATGGCGCCGACCAGGCGCCCCGTTTCGTCGACCACTGGCGCCGAGGCCAAATCGCGCTGGCGGAACAGGAAGGCGACGTCTTCCTGGTCGGCGGTGACCGGCACCAGCTTCATCTCCGGGTCCATAATGTCGGTGAGTGGCACCGGGCGCCGCGTGCGCAAGAGCGTATCCAGGGCCACGGTACCAACCGGGCGGTGCTTGGGGTCGACGACGAAGAGGTTGTAGAAGCGCTCGGGCAGGGAACTGACCTCCTGGTCGGCATTGCGGCGCAGGAAATCGATGCATTCGCCGATGGTCCAGAATGTCGGCACGCGGACCACTTCGCGCTGCATCAGGCGCCCGGCGCTGTCGTCCGGATAGGCTAACCCCTCTTCGATCAGCACCCGCTCGTCGTCGGGGATGGCCTCCAGGACTTGCTGCTGGTCGGCTTCGTCGAGATCCTCCATGACCTGGACGGCGTCATCCGACTGGAGCTCGACGACGGCGGCCGCCACCTCCTCGATGCCGAGCAAATCGACGACATCGTCGCGCACGGTATCGTCGAGGTCGATCAGGATCTCGGCTTCGAACTCGGGGCGGATGATATCGACGAGTTTCGCCCGGTCGTCGTCGCTGAGGCGTTCGAGCAAGTCGGCGACATCGGTGTGGTGCAGCGGTTCCGTCAGGTCGCGGACCCGGTCCGCCTCGCCGCTTTCAATGGCCTCGACGATCTGCTCTTCGAGGTCCGGTTCTAGGTCGGGCACCAGTTCTTCCGGCGCCACCTCGACGACGGCCTCGGCGAGCTTCTTTTTTTTCTTCTTCTTCTTTTTCTTCGGCTTGTCGACGATCTCGGTCACGATGCCCTCTCCCTCGCGCTCGCTGCCCGGGTTGTATCAGACATATGTTAAGGAAGCGCGAATGAGAAAAACCCGCCGCGGATGCGACGGGCTTTTATGAATAAATGGTGCGGTCGAGAAGACTCGAACTTCCACGGGCTCATCGCCCACAGCGACCTCAACGCTGCGCGTCTACCAGTTCCGCCACGACCGCGAAATCACTTGCAGCAAAGACTGGCCTTGCCTTTTCATGGGCGGGAATAGCAAATGCGGGGGTGCCGATCAAGCATCTATCGGCAGGTGCGAAACGGTACTGCTTGGATGGGGTCATCATGGCGGATGACAGGGAAGCGGTGGAATGGCGGATCGACGACGATCCGGTCGACTACGCCGAGGCCGTCGCCGCCATGGAGGCACGCGTTGCCGGGATCATCGCCGGTACGGCGCCGGAAATGGTGTGGCTCTTGGAGCACCCTCCCCTCTATACGGCCGGCACCAGCGCCGATCCAGCCGAACTGGTCGACCCGGAGCGCTTCCCTGTTTACGAAACCGGGCGCGGCGGGCGCTACACCTATCACGGGCCCGGCCAGCGGGTCGGCTACGTCATGCTGGACCTAAGGAAACGCGGCAACGACGTCAGGCGCTTCGTCACCGACCTGGAGGACTGGCTGATCCGGACGCTCGCTCAATTCAACGTCATCGGCGAACGGCGCGAGGGCCGGGTCGGCATCTGGGTGCGCCGCGGCGCGCCGACCAATCCGGCGTCCAGAGAAGACAAGATCGCGGCCATCGGCGTGCGCGTGCGCAAATGGGTGACCTTCCACGGGGTGTCGATCAACGTCGAGCCGGACCTCAGCCATTTCGAGGGCATCGTGCCCTGCGGCATCGACGAACACGGTGTGACGTCCCTGGTCGACCTCGGCATCACCGCGAGCCAGCCGGAGGTCGACGCGGCCATGCGGGCGGCTTTCGAGGAGGTCTTCCGGGTGTCGACGATGTCGACCTAGGCGGCGTTTCGACGGTCTCGATCTAGGCCGTCGGCAGGTGGGTGAAGCCGGGCGGCGGTTGCTCGACTTCGTTGGTGATATCCACGTTGTCGACACGGGCCGCCGGTGGCCCCGACCAGCAGCGCTCCAGCATGGCCTCCACATCGGCATCATCGCCCGCGAATACGGCCTCGACGGAGCCGTCGAAGCGGTTACGGACCCAGCCATCTAACCCCAGTGACTTCGCCGTATCGACAGTCCAGCCGCGATACCAGCCCCCCTGCACCCGGCCCTGGATGCGGGCCCGCACGGTCTTTAGCGCCATCTCCCCACCTCTCCCCAGATCAATGCGCCGGCGACGCTGAACATGATCAAGGCGATCGTCCCGTCCAACACTCTAGCCGCCGTCGCCGTGCGAAACAAAGGGGCAAGGCGGGTGGCGCCGTAGGCGAGGCCGTAGAACCAGACGCATGAGGCCATCATGGCGCCGCCCGTGAAGGCGTAGCGGTCTCTTGCGTCGAACTGCCCGGCGACACCGCCGACCAGCATGACGGTGTCGATGTAGACGTGAGGATTGAGATAGGTGAAAGCGAGCGCTGTCAGGATGGCCGGCTTGAGGCCGTTGCCCCGGCCCTCTTCGCCGTTCCAGTCCATGCCTTCGGCCCGCCAGGCGGCATGCAGGGCCTTCAGGCCGTAAACCGTCAGGAAGGCGGCCCCGCCCCAGGCGGCGATGGAGCGGACCATGTCGTTGGCGGCGATCAGGGCGCCGACCCCGGCCGCTCCGACGGCGATGAGAAGCGCGTCCGACAGGAAACAGATGGTGGCGACCGGGAAGACGTGTCGGCCGATGATGCCCTGGCGAATGACGAAGGCGTTCTGGGCGCCGATGGCGATGATCAGCCCGGCCCCCAGGGCGAAGCCTTCGATGGCCGCGAGCAGCATGGTCGGATCAGAGGAAGGTCATTCGAATTCGAGAATGACCTGATCGACGGCGAGACTATCCCCGGGGCCCGCCTTGATGCCGGCGACAACGGCGTCCTTTTCGGCGCGGAGCACGTTTTCCATCTTCATGGCCTCGACGATGGCCAGTTCGTCACCGGCCTTAACCTCGTCGCCCTCGCTGACCGCCAACGAGACCAGAAGGCCCGGCATCGGCGACAGCAGCATTTTCGAGGTGTCTGGCGGCTCCTTGTAGGGCATCAGACGATGAAGCGCGGCGATGCGCTCGCTTATGACCAGGATGTCGGCCTGGGTGCCGCCATGGGTCAGACGATAGGCCGTCTTCTCGCGTTCGACCTGGACGCAGATCTCGGTGCCGTCGATCAGCGCCACGAACAACTTGTCGCCCAATTTCCAATCGGTCTGCACCAAGCATTCCCGGCCGTCGGCCTTCATTTCGTAGCCGCCGTCGATGGGCACCACCGCGACGTGATGTTCCTCACCGTGCAGAACGACGACCCAGTCGTCGGCCACCTTGCGCTCGTGGCCAGGAAACTGACCCGAGATGAGTGCGGCCCGGGCCTGGTAGGCCCGGTGTACGGCGGCGGCGACCGTGATCAAAATCTTCGGATCATCCGGCGGTACGTCGCCGGCGTGGAATCCGTCCGGATATTCCTCGGCGATGAAGTTGGTGGTCAACTGGCCCTTCATGAAACGCGGATGCGCCGTCAAGGCGGCCAGGAAGGCGATGTTGTGGCTGACGCCGCGGATGTAATAGGCGTCCAAGGCTTCGCGCAAATTGAAGATGGCGTCGTCCCGGTCTTCGCCGTAGGCGATCAGCTTGGCGATCATCGGATCGTAGTAGATGGAGATCTCGCCCCCCTCGTAAACGCCCATGTCGACGCGTACGGTGTCCGTCTCCTCAGGCGGCATGTAATGAACCAGGCGGCCTGTCGACGGCAGGAAGTTGCGGAACGGGTCCTCGGCGTAGACGCGGGCCTCGATGGCCCAGCCCTTGAGATGGACGTCCTTCTGGGTGAACGGCAGCTCCTCGCCGGCGGCGACGCGGATCATCAGCTCGACCAGGTCGAAGCCGGTGATCAATTCGGTCACCGGGTGCTCCACCTGCAGGCGCGTGTTCATCTCCAGGAAGTAGAAATTCTTATTGGCGTCGACGATGAACTCGACGGTACCGGCCGAAACATAATCGACGGCCTTGGCCAGTTCGACCGCTTGTTCGCCCATGGCCTTGCGGGTCTTGCCGTCGAGGAACGGCGATGGCGCTTCCTCGATGACTTTTTGATGGCGCCGTTGGATCGAACACTCGCGCTCGCCCAGATAAATGACGTTGCCGTGCTTGTCGGCGATCACCTGAATCTCGATGTGGCGCGGTTCCTCGATGAACTTCTCGACGAAAACCCGGTCGTCGCCGAAGCTGGACCGCGCCTCGCTGGTGGCGCGCTCGAACCCTTCCTCGCACTCCTGGTCGTTCCAGGCGACGCGCATGCCCTTGCCGCCGCCGCCGGCAGAGGCCTTCAGCATGACCGGATAGCCTATGCCTTGGGCGATCTTCACCGCCTCCTTGGCGTCGGGGATGGTATCGGCATGGCCGGGCACGGTGTTGACCTTGGCCCTCTCCGCCAACTGCTTGGACTCGATTTTGTCGCCCATGGCATTGATGGCGAGAACGTTGGGGCCGATGAAGGCGACGCCTTTCTTCTCCAGAGCCTCGGCGAAGGCAGCGTTTTCCGAAAGAAAGCCATATCCTGGATGGACAGCGTCGGCGCCGGTTTCGTCGATGGCCTTGAGGATATTGTCGATGACCAGATAACTCTCCGCCGACGGTGCCGGGCCGATGCAGACGGCCTCGTCGGCCGTGTCGGCGTGCAGCGCGTCCTTATCGGCTTCGGAATAGACGGCGACGGTGGCGATGCCCATCTTCTTGGCCGTCTTCATGACGCGGCAGGCGATTTCTCCCCGGTTGGCGATCAGGATTTTTTTAAACATGACACGTCCCCGCCTAGCCCCTAGACCATCTAGCGCCGTTTTATCGGACCGTATCGGAAGAATCCAGCAGGCCAGACGGATAAAATGATGCTTTTGTGTCGGCGCGCGTTCGCCTCGGCTTGCGCCCTACATCTCTTCCGACCCGTCACCGAACAGGAAGTTAAATAGACCCATGGCGTAAGCCGCATGCAGGGCCAGGGCACTGCCCCAGCCGACCAGGGGAAGCAGAAACCAGGTTCTCTCGGGTGTGTAAATGAGATTGAGGGCGACTAGCGCGATCATGGTGACGAAATAGCAGGCCAGATGCAGGCCGAACCCTTTGAGCCGGCGCGCCGATTCCGCGGCCCGCGCATCCTTGATGTATTGCTCCATACCGCCGTCTCCAATTCTCGTCGCCGATCATTTCCGCAACGGGCCGAAGGCCGGGGGGCATGCGGGAATGACCGCCTTATAAACTCTTATGTCATCTTTTGCCGGCGGTTTCAGGTAAATTCAGGCGGATCGGGAAATCAACGCGACCGCCGCCCCCGGGACAGCGCCGTTCCCCTTTGCTAACCTACTCTGGCGTCCGATTATTCCCCCATCCGAATCCTGGGAGTGAGTTTCATGCAAAAGACGGTACATCTCGCCACGCAAGCCCGCGAGGAGCTGGTGGACATTACCGCTGACGTGGAGGCGGCCGTCCGTGAATCCGGGGTTCGCACCGGTCTCGCTGGCCTTTACGCCCAGGGGGCGACGGCGGCGATCATGATCCAGGAGAACTGGGACCAGTCCGTCCAGAACGACGTGGTGCAACTCCTAAGGCAATTGATCCCGCGAGGCGTTTGGGAACACGACCGGCAGGACGGCAACGGGGATTCCCACCTGAAATCCGGCCTCGTCGGACCGTCAGAGACCATCCCCATCATCGACGGCCGCCTCGGGCTGTCCAAATGGCAGAACATCTTCTTCTGCGAGTTCGACGGCCCCAGAAACGACCGCCGCGTGGTCTGCACCGTCCTGTCGGACGACTAGGTCCTGTTGACAGTTAACGCAACCATATCATGGTGCCAACGAGGTGTAGCATGGCCAAGTAGGCTGTGGCAGTCTTTTCGTAGCGCGGCGCAATACGTCGGAAGTGTTTGATTTTGTTGATGAAGCATTCGACGACATGCCTTTCCTTGTAGAGTTCGGCATCGTAGCGGATGAGCCGTGCGCGTGTCGGGTTGGGC
>Ga0209781_1000236_pt1 | contig 13889 bp, 12 predicted proteins | sample WorMetHERISLAND1_3_FD_187386 | JGI IMG/M metagenome (GOLD analysis project Ga0209781, IMG submission 187386) | Marine gutless worms symbiont microbial communities from Max Planck institute for Marine Microbiology, Germany - Olavius albidus HERON... | ecosystem: Host-associated > Annelida >...
GAGGGTCTCGGTTGCCCGGCGTGCCATACACCGGTCGCGCACGCGAAGGTCCATCGACGTGATCGCGCGCCCTTGTTGTCCTTTCGCTGCGCTTGCGGTCGGATCTACAACGCGTTACGGCAACCCTATGGCAAGGTACCCATCACGGCTGTTGTCTGATCGTACGGATCTTGCAGGACATCGCCCAAGGGGCTCCCACTCGGCATCTGGCGCAAGAATTGGGCCTCGACCGTAAGCATTTGCTGGAACGTCGCCATCAAATTCAAACGCTTGCGGAACAGGCTTGCCCGCGGGAAGCCTTGGTCGATCACCTTCCGGCGACCGCCCAAAGGTTCGGTGATCATGAAGTTGACCGCCATCCCCACCCGTTCGTAGCTCGTAATCATAGCGGGCGGGTTGGCCCGGCGCGACCGGGATCGGTCGGCGTGTTTCTGCGACCAACTGGACCGGCTGCTCATCCAGACAGACCACCGGGCGTTTCGGGTCATGCGGACGCCGATAGACCTCCAGCATATCTTCCCTGCACGCAACAAATTCCGTGTTTTGCGCCGGAGGAATGACCCAACAAGTCCATTGATGCGGCTTCAACTCGTTTTTTTAGGGCCCGCATGACGGTTGGTGCAGAGATGGATTCCACCACGTCCAAAGTGACCAACTCCGCGGCCAACAACCGCAACATCCACCGCGCATGGCCGGCGGATGGCTCGCTACAGGCAGGCTGGACAGGCGCGCCTCCTGCTCACCATATGTGGTGCGATTGAGCGGGGTAGAGCGTGAGCAACTGGAAGGGCTGGTGAAGCGAGGACGGGGGCCGCCTATCGTCGCCGTCACGCTCAAGTGTTGTTGCGGGCGGACGAAGGCGAACGCGGAAACGGCCTGATCGACCGAGAAGTGGCGGAGCGGGTGGGTTGTAGCCGTCGCACGGTGGAGCAAATTCGCCAACGGTGCGCGCGCGAGGGCTTCCCGGCGGCACTGGAGCGGTGCCAACGTTCGCGGGTGCGGGTGCTGGATAGTGAAGGCGAAGCGCGCTTGGTGAGTATCGCCTGTAGCGAGCCGCCGGCGGGATATGCCCGGTGGACCTTACGGTTGTTGGGGGATCGCTTGGTGGAATTGAAGGTGGTGGAATCGAGATCCCCCGAGACCGTACGTCCGCGCGTCTGATCCGGCCTATCCGGTGGTGCGTATGGACGAGAGCAGCGAGCAATGCGCGCGCGAAGCGCGTGACCCGATACCGGCCAAACCGGGGCAGAGCGAATGCTACGACGTGGAATACAAATGGAATGGCGTCACCCACTTGTTGGCGTTTTATGCCCCCTTCGAGAACTGGCGTCGCATCGACATAGCGGATAATCATGCCGCTGAGCAATGGGCGCAAGGCATCCGGCGGTTGGTGCAAGACGATTATCCGCAGGCAACCCGTATCACCTTAGTCATGGACAATCTGAACACCCATGGCGGCGCCTCCCTGTATAAAGCGTTCCCACCGCACGTGGCCTGCTCGCTGTTGGACAAATTAGAATTCGTCTACACTCCCAAGCATGGCGGTTGGCTCAACCTGGCCGAATGTGAGTTCAGCGTGTTAAGATGACAAGGCTTGGACCGGCGACCTACCGGATCTCGCGACGGTCGCTTTCCGAAGTCCAGGTATGGACGGAGACTCGGAACCAATCCAATCAACCCGTCGATTGGCGACCACGGAAGACGCACGGATCAAGCTCAAACGCCTTTATCCCTATTATCAGGTTGATGGGCTACTACACTACTTCTTATATCATTTTTTCATTGAAGAGTTGTGCATAAGTAGGAGAAAAATCCGCATGATAGTCGGTATGCTCGACTACGCCCTATCACCTGACCAGCTCGCCGAGCTGCGTCAGGCACACCGCCGTACCCGAGACAAACGCGAGGTCGACACCGCAATGCTGCGCCGGTTGGGTTATGTGTACAAGAAGCCCCGGCTGGTACTGGTGCCTGGCAAGGCCGACCGGATATCCGCAATCTCCAGGGTCAGGATGATCCCATCTATTTTATGGATGCGACTCATCCACAACACAATCCGGTGGTGCTTGCCGGCGGTTGGATCAAGCGTGGCGAGGAGCAGGTAATCCCCACCAACACCGGGCGATGACGGCTCAATCGTTCCAAAGCAGTTCAAGACTACCTGAAAGCCTCACGCATTCAGCTCGTTTTCCTCCCGCCGTATGCGCCGAATCTGAATTTGATCGAGCGATTATAGAGATTTTTTAAGAAGAGGGTCCTCTACAATCGGTATTATGAAACGTTTGTCGAATTTCGAACAGCGCGTGAAACATTTTTCAAGAACCCGCGCAAATACCAACCGGAGTTGCGTTCATTGCTGACCGCAGATTTTGAAATCATCGGGTGAATGAAAACCGAGATATTGATATTAGCTTAGTATAACGTATTGGGACAATAAATCATCGCTGAAACACAACCTGGGCAATGGACCGCTTAAGACACAGAAGACGCAGAAAAGTGCTCTGCGTCTTAAGCGGTTCGAATCACGCAACCAGTTGCTTTTCATCTATTTATTATTCGGTCGCCCTGGCGGTTCGGTTACGATCGGTTCACAGGATTGGGCAAAACGGAGTATGTCCGTCACAATAGTCCATAGTCCCTGATCTCCACCGCACCGCGAGCAGATTCCGGTTAAAACCGTAACTACAGGGATTACCTAAAGTTACTGGAGCATGATGACCATGAACGAACCCGAACACTGCCGCCTACTCATCCTCGGGTCCGGTCCTGCCGGCTATGCCGCGGCCGTTTACGGCGCCCGTGCCAACCTGAGCCCGGTGATCATCACCGGCCTTGAGCAGGGCGGCCAGCTGATGACCACCACGGATGTGGACAACTGGCCGGGTGACCCGGACGGTGTGCAGGGACCGGATCTGATGGACCGTATGCGTCGCCACGCGGAACGCTACGAGACCCGGATCATCTTTGATCATATCAATCGGGTCGACCTCTCCGAGCGCCCGTTTCGTCTGACCGGCGATGCTGGTACCTACAGCTGCGACGCCCTGATCATCGCCACCGGCGCCAGCGCCAAATATTTGGGTCTGCCCTCCGAGGAGAAGTTCCGTGGCCGTGGCGTCTCCGCCTGCGCCACCTGCGACGGTTTTTTCTACAAGAATCAGAAGGTAGCCGTCATCGGCGGCGGGAACACGGCCGTCGAAGAGGCGCTCTATCTCTCTAACATCGCCTCCGAAGTGGCCCTGATCCATCGCCGGGACGCCCTGCGGGCCGAAAAGATCCTCCAGCAGCATTTGCTGGAGAAGGCGGAGCGCGGCAATGTCAGAATCGAGTGGAACCACGTCCTCGAAGAGGTCCTGGGTGACGCGACCGGGGTTACCGGCATCCGGATCAAAAACGTGCGGGACGACACCACTAGGGACCTCACGCTCATGGGTGTCTTCATCGCCATCGGGCACCAGCCGAATACCCAGACCTTCGAGGGACAGCTCGCGATGACTAACGGCTACATCGAGGTCCGAAGCGGTACCGCCGGCAATGCTACCGCCACCTCGGTACCGGGGGTCTTCGCCGCCGGCGATGTTGTGGACCAGATCTATCGCCAGGCCATCACTTCCGCGAGTACGGGCTGCATGGCAGCACTCGATGCCGAGAAGCACCTCGACACCCTGGAGCAGGGTTAGGGGCTGTTGACATCATCATCGTGCCAACCGCTAATCGGACAAGATTAACAGGATTTTATAATTGATTGTTCAATAAAAATAATCCTATTAATTTTGATCATCCTGTTAATCCTATACTATTAGGAGACAAGCTCAGAGGTTGGGGTTTACTCCTCAATTAAATGTCAACGCGCCCTAGCCCGCCCCTCCCGGCGTGTCCTGGCATCTTGGCGCACGCAATTTCCCATCGAGCCGCCCTGTGACCACCGATCCAAGTCCCCTCCACGCCGACCGCATCCTGATCCTGGATTTCGGCTCCCAGTACACCCAGCTCATCGCCCGCCGGGTGCGCGAGGCGGGGGTTTACTGCGAGCTTTACCCCTGGGACCTGGATGCCGACCACATCCGCGGTTTCGGGGCCAGGGGGGTCATCCTCTCGGGCGGTCCTCAATCGGTCCACGCGCAGGCGACCCCGTGGGCCGACGCTACCCTATTCGATCTCGGGGTCCCGGTGCTCGGTATCTGCTACGGCATGCAGGCCATGGCGGCCCAGCTCGGCGGTCGGGTGGCCCCTTCGACCCGGTGCGAGTACGGCTATACCCAGGTGTGCACCCGCGGTCACTCCCGGCTGCTGCGGGACATTGAGGACCATACCAGCCCGGAAGGCTATGGCCTGCTGGACGTCTGGATGAGTCACGGCGACTGGGTAGAGGCCCTGCCGCCGGGGTTTCGTGCCATCTGTACCACGGACAATGCGCCCCTGGCAGGCATGGCGGACGAGGAGCGGGGCCTCTACGGTCTTCAGTTTCACCCGGAGGTCACCCACACTCGCCAGGGGCAACGCATCATCGAGCGCTTTGTTCACGACATCTGCGGCTGCGGCAACCGCTGGACGGCGGGCAACATCATCGAGGACGCCATCGCGGCAGTCCGGCGTTGGGTGGGCGTGGGCAGCGACCAGGTGCTGCTCGGCCTGTCCGGGGGCGTGGACTCCTCCGTGGTAGCCGCCCTGCTATACCGAGCCATCGGCGACCGGCTCATCTGCGTCTTCGTCGACAACGGACTACTGCGGCTGGGCGAGGGCGAACAGGTCATGCGCACCTTTGCCCGCCACCTGGGGATCAAGGTCATCCGTGTCAACGCGGAGGAGCGCTTCCTGGCCGAGCTCGCGGGCGTGACCGACCCGGAGCAAAAACGCAAGCTCATCGGCAACACCTTCATCGAGGTCTTCGAGGAAGAAGCGGAACGGCTGCCCCGCGTCGAATGGCTGGCCCAGGGGACCATCTATCCCGACGTCATCGAGTCGGCGGGGGCCGCGACCGGCACCGCCAAGGTTATCAAATCCCACCACAACGTGGGCGGGCTGCCCGCCACCATGAAGCTCCGACTGGTGGAGCCCTTGCGGGAACTGTTCAAGGACGAGGTCCGCAAGATCGGCGTCGAGCTCGGCCTGCCCTACGAGATGGTCTACCGTCACCCCTTCCCCGGCCCCGGACTCGGAGTGCGCATCCTGGGCGAGGTCCGCAAGCCCTATGTGGACATCCTGCGCCGGGCGGACCATATCTTCATCGAAGAGCTGCACCGGGCGGATCTTTATCACCAGGTCTCCCAAGCCTTTGCCGTCTTTCTGCCGGTGAAATCCGTCGGCGTGGTGGGCGACAACCGCCAATACGACCATGTTATCGCCCTGCGGGCGGTTGAGACTCTGGATTTCATGACCGCCCGCTGGGCCCGTTTACCTTACGACTTCCTCGATCAGGTTTGCCGCCGCATCGCCAACGAGGTGCGTGGGGTCTCGCGGGTGGTCTATGACATCACCGGCAAGCCACCGGGGACGATCGAATGGGTGTAAGACCCCGCTCACCACGCCGGCACGATTACCGGCCGATTTCTGGTCCGATGTGGACGATTGGAGGCGTACATGACGACCGTAACGCTTTCTGTTGCTTCTCGTGATGATGTAACAGGCCGTGCCCTCGCTGCCTTCGAAGGCTATCGGCAAGGCGCCCATATCTCCTTTGCCTCGGTCGAGCTGCTGTGGCAGACCATGACCAGTGCGCGTTGGGCACTGCTCAAGGTGATGACCGGCCAAGGGGCAATGAGTATCCATGAAATTGCCCGGCGGATCGATCGGGCGTGACATGAAAAGTGTGTGGAGCGACCTCCACGCGCCTTGCTCGATACGGGCATTTTGAACCGTGCAGATGATGGTCGAATGGTCTTCCCCTTTGACACTGTGCACGTGGATTTCATGCTAACGGCGGCGGCCTGATGGATCTGACTTAACGAAATCGAGCGGGAGAGGCGACCTGTCTCCGCGAGTTTGCGGGAGGGCAGTCGTAGGCCGGATAGGCTCTAAATCTTATGCCGAGTGACGAGGAGAGGACGCGCCGCGCCCTGTCTCTCGCCGAGTAGGCGGCCGCGGCGGGCGAGGTCCCGGTGAGAGCAGTTCTGGTACGGGAAAACGAGAAGGTATTGATGAGATATAAAGTAAACGCCCGACGAAAAAGTACAAAGTAACGCTGGAAACGCACGAGGGAAATATCGCCAATAGCAGCGTTTTGGGCACACCCTTACCGAGGGTGTCGCAAAAGACACCGAGCTTCGCCCTTTGAGCCCCTCTCCCCAAGCTCCCTGGGAGTGCCGGCATCTTGCCAGCTTCCGCGGGTACCGGCAGGCGGGAGGGCAAAGCGGTATCCTCGACTCGGCGACGCCTGCCGCCTGGAAGGTGGCGCTTCGGCCACGGGCTTTCAGGGAGAGGGTCGGGGGGCCGGGGCGTCGCCATTTTTCGCGCAACCCGAAATGGGATCCGTCCGATTTCGGGTGTAAACAATTGGGCGACGGCCATTGCCTTCGGCGGCCCGCGTTCGTCCCGGCGCGCACTCCGCGCGGCACCAGGACTTTCGCAATGACTTGACGCCGTCTCGCATGGCCTGGCATTTCGTCTCCACCGGCGCTCACGCGCCGCACTCCGACCAAACGCTCGGCCCTACGCCTACCCGGGGGCGTCGCACTTCGCTCGGCGCTTACCCTCCCTCGCTTCCCTGTGCTCCTTCAGGGAATTAAATAAAATGAGTCGAGGCAGCGCAGCTCTACCCACTTCCCATCATCCGAAATCCCGGCTCAGGATCTCGGTTGCCCGCCGGCAGAGCTCCCGTCCGTAGTCGGTCCACAGGCCCTGGCCCCAATAGCGGTAGCAGCTGGTCTGGGAGCTCATCAGGTGAAACAGGGCACTGCGGTAGCGATGCTCGCCGCTGGGCACACCGGGTATCAGGACCTTCTCGTTGAACAGGGCGCTGACTTCTTCCATGGGACCCAGCACATTGTCATAGCCCCGCACCCAGGACAGATCATTGGTCCAACTGCCCCCTTCCATATGGAAGCTGTGGTGCGACTGTTTGAGCTCCTCGATCACTTTTCCTAAGCGTTCGGGTCCGTCGCCAGGGGTCATCCGGTCCCAGATCCGGTGGTGAAACAGGGGCTGGAGCTCGGGCAGGTCGGATTCCTTGATCCCAACGGCGAACAGGTGCTCCAGGTACTCGCCGGCGTTCATGAGCGGCACCTCGGAGCCACTAGCCCCCCGCACGGCCTCCCTGAACTTGTCCGGGAACTCGTTCATCATGACCCCCCCGTTCTCCCCGTCGGCGATCTGGGTGACTAGAGGCGGCACGGATTTGCCCGCCAGCTCGAGGCGGTTCAGTCCCTGGGCCTCGTACCAGGGTTGCATCTGGGCCACTAGCTTGGTATCCGAGCCCTGGGTCTTGACGATGGCGATGATGCTCGCCATCTCTCCCCGCGAGTTGGTGCATACCAGGCGGTGGGGTAGGTGGGGGCGTTGCGGATGCCAACCGTCCTCCGGCTGCTCGACCGTGTGCTCCTGGACCAGGACCCACTGGTAGCCGCAGTCCTTGAGGGTCTTGACGAACGCATAGGCCACGTCGGGATGATTGGGCAAGGCCATCTCCGAAGGCGAGAAGCCGCGCACTCGCTCGAGGGCCTCCCAGCCGAAGATGGCGGCGAAGTGGTGCTGCCAGGCCCGCACGTGCAGGCGGTAGTCCTGCACCGGGGTGGAGGGGGCCACCGCATGGCCCCAAGGCATGCCAAGCCATTCGGTGGTCCAGGAGTAGTCCGGGTTGCAGGTTATGATCTTGAGGACGTCGATGACGTCGTCACGTCCCATGTGACGCAACCCGTGCAGCAGGGTACCCGAGTATTCCAGCATGACCCGCGGCGATTTGCCTTCTCCCACCAGCTGCGGGATGAACTCGCCCATGCGCTTGTAGCACCAGGCAAAGGCTGGGGCATTGTGGTTATCGCCGATGTCCTGGTGCTCCATCATGTACTGCAGATTGCTGATGACGGCCGCCGTGCGCAGGTCGTCGCCGCCAGCGGGGATCAGGGGTTGATGCTGGTGGAGGGCGATGGCGGTGGCGGCACGGATGGCGCCGAAGTTCACGCCCTCGCGGTCCTTGAATAGGACCTTACCGGCGCCGGTGGCCGACGTCTGCTCGACCGCGGCCTCGTTACCGGACACATTGGGCACACCTTCCACATATTCGGGTAACTGATTCACGGTATTGGTCTCGTTCACTACTGTCCGGAGAAATTATCAAATATATTTAGTTGGTATGGGTATAGGCAGTATCGCTTGTGGATTCCATTCTAGCAGCCCATCAACCTGATAATACAGGATAAAGGCGTTTGAGCTTGATCCGTGCGTCTTCCGTGGCAAAGCGCCAATCAACGGGTTGATTGGATTGGTTCCGAGTCTCCGTCCATGCCCATGCCTGGACTTTGGAAGCGACCGTCGCGAGATCCGGTAGTCGCCGGCAAGCATTGCCATCCTAACACGTTGAACTCATATTCGGCCAGGTTGAGCCAACCGCCATGCTTGGGAGTGTAGACGCATGCTAATTTGTCCAACAGCGAGCGGGCCACGTGCGGTGGGAACGCTTTATACAGGGAGGCGCCGCCATGGGTGTTCAGATTGTCCATGACTAAGGTGATACGGGTTGCCTGCGGATAATCGTCTTGCACCAACCGCCGGATGCCTTGCGCCCATTGCTCAGCGGCATGATTATCCGCTATGTCAATGCGACGCCAGTTCTCGAAGGGGGCATAAAACGCCAGCAAGTGGGCGACGCCCTTCCGTTCGTATTCCACGTCGTAGCATTCGCTCTGCCCCGGTTTGGCCGGTATCGGGTCACACGCTTCGCGCGCGCATTGCACGCTGGTCTCGTCCATACATACCACCGGATAGGCCGGATCAGACGTGCGCCGGTACACGGCCAATACCGTTTCATCTGGCACACGAAGGCCACATTCGCAGGCGCGGGAATGCACCACATCCGCTTCTGCCAGGGTTTGATGGCGTTTTTTTAACTGACGCACGGTCTCGGGGAATATCGATTCCGCCACCTTCAATTCCATCAAGCGATCCCCCTACAACCGTAAGGTCCACTGGGCATATCCCGCCGGCGGCTCGCTACAGGCGATACTCGCCAAGCGCGCTTCGCCTTCACCATCCAACACCCACGAACGTTGGCGTCGCTCCAGTGGCGCCGGGAAGCCCTCGCACACACACCGTTGGCGAATTTGCTCCACTTCCGCGTTCGCCTTCGTCCGCCCGCAACAACACTTGGGCGTGACGGTGACGATAAGCGGCCTCGGAGGAGCACAGGGAAGCGAGGGAGGGTAAGCGCCGAGCGGAGTGCGCCGCCCCCCGGTAGGCGTAGGGCCGAGCGTTTGGTCGGAGTGCGGCGCGTGAGCGCCGGCGGAGACGAAATGCCAGGCCATGCGACACGGCGTCAAGTTATTGCGGGAGTCCTGGTGCCGCGCGGAGTGCGCGCCGGGACGGACGCAAGACGAACGCGGGCCGCCGAAGGCAATGGCCGTCGCCCCATTGTTTGCACCCGAAATCGGACGGACCCCCTTGGTGGCGATAAAGTGCTGCCGCGAGGCGGCGCGGAAGTCGGGTAGCTGGTCGTTGCCGCTGGATGCGGCGGTGCATTTGAAGGCGTTGTCGGCGTACCATTGGGCATAGAGGTTGTCCCGAGTGATAGCTATGTCGTCGGCGTGGTGGTCGCGGACGCAGAAGACGATGGTCTTCTGTTCCGGCCCGCCGCTTTGCAGCAGATATTCGAAGAGGTCTTGGGGCATCGCGATGGCATTCGTCGATGACGATGTGGCTGAAGTAGTCCTCGGGATAGTGCTCGATGCTATCCACGCTGAGGGTCTGATAGGTGGCGATGTGGACGCGGGCATTCCTGGCGTGGTTGCTGCCGTCGCTGTTGCGCTCGACCGCGGCGGTGTCGGAGCCGAAGACGTTCTGAAAGGCACCGAGGGTCTGGGAGCGCAGCTCGTTGTGGTCGCAGAGAAACAGGGCACGCCTGAGCTGCCCGGTGTCGGTAATGCGCTTGAGTAGGTTGACAGCGATGAAGGTCTTGCCCGTGCCGGTGGCCAGCGCCAAGAGGGTGCGGGGCGACTCGCCTCTGCGGGCGGTGCGGGCAATCTTTCCCAGCGCGGCGCGGATGGCGGCATCCTGGTAGTAACGGCGACCCACTTCGCCGTTGTGATAGGGCTTCAGCAACGGCCTGGCGGCTGCGTCCCGGAGATCGAAACCCAGGTGTTGCTCGTAGCGCCGGCGCAGCACCTCCGGGGGTGGGAATCCGGCCATCGGCCTCGGGGCGGTGGTCACGCCAGTGAAGCGGTCGTATGCGACGAACTGATGACCGTTGGAGGAGAACACACAAAGGGCACATGCAGCCACTTGCTGTGGGCGTAACCCTTGCCTGCTCCAGGCCGTGGGTGGGCGCAGGCTCTCTTTTCTGGCCTCGATCAGGGCGATGACGACCGGCTGATCGTCCGGGGCGATCTTGAGGCGCAGAGTGTAGTCCACTTGCCCACGGGAACGACGGCGGGCCTTGTCGCCGATGACCTCGATGCTGCCCGTGGTCTCCTCGCGACGGATCATGTCTTCGGTCCAGCCGCGTTTGTGAATGGCCGGATCGATGAACTTCGCGCGGGTCTCGGGTTCGGATAGGCCGGAGTTATTGGGCGGCGTCATTCCGACGACCCCGCCTGCGGGAGGATGCGGACTGCGCGAGCATGCGAGGGGACAAGGGACAGAAACGAGTATGGATTGGTCGGGGTGAGAGGATTCGAACCTCCGGCCCCTACGTCCCGAACGTAGTACTCTACCAGACTGAGCTACACCCCGATTCAGGCGATTGGCGGAGAACGGGATACCGAATTGCACCGAGTGAGCTGCGAAACAGTGAACAGCGTGGTGGGTAGGATGCCTGCGCCCGGTTTTTTAAAGCGCCCTTTGGCCGATTTTTCAAGGCACCTTTTTTCAAAGCACCCTTTAGTAGGTGCGCGCAACGGTGAAATCCGCCAGCTTCTTCAATGCCGTGCGCTGGGCCGATTCGGGCAGCATCCCAGCCGATTCCTTGGCCAGCTGTGCGTGTCGGCGCGCAACCGAAATAGTGTAGTCGATGGCCTCTGTCGATTCAATCGCCTCGGCAACCGCATCGATCTGATCCCGTCCGCCGCTCTCGACGGCCCAGCGCAGGAGCGCGCGTTCCCGTTCGGTGCCTACCTCCATCGCCCGGATGATCGGGAGCGTGGGTTTACCTTCGGCTAGGTCGTCGCCCAGGTTCTTGCCCAACCGGTTATCGTTGGTACGGTAATCCAGGGCATCGTCCACCAGTTGAAAGGCGATTCCGAGCTGGAGTCCATAGTGTGCGGTAGCGACTTCCATTTCTTCTTGGGCCTGGGCAAGCACCGCACCCAGACGGGTACCGGCCTCAAACAGGGTCGCGGTCTTGCGCTCGATGACTTCCAGGTACCGCGCTTCGGTGGTGTCCGGATCGTTGCAGTTGAGCAGCTGCAGCACCTCCCCCTCGGCAATGCGGTTGGTGGCATGGGAGAGGACATCCATCACCCGCATGTTGTCCAGGTCCACCATCATCTCAAAGGCACGCGAATAGAGGAAATCACCGACCAGGACACTTCCCTGGTTGCCCCATACCGAGTTGATGGTCTCGCGGCTGCGGCGCAGCTCCGAACCGTCGACAACATCGTCGTGAAGAAGGGTGGCAGTGTGGATAAGCTCCACGATGGCGGCAAGGCCGGTGTGCCGGTCACCCTGATAGCCGCAGGCGCGAGCCGACAGGAGCACGGTAAGCGGGCGCAACCGTTTACCGCCACTCTCGATGATGTAGTGACTGATTCGGTTGATGAGGGCCACATCGGACTTGAGTCGTCGCAAAATCAAGCGGTCGACGATCTGCATGTCCTCAGCGACGGGAGCGCGAATCTCCGACAAATCCATGATGTGGAGGCAACGATTGATAACATCGACGTGATGATGCTAGGTGGGGGGCAAGAAACTGTCAAGTTGGTAATGCTCCCATCGGATCCCCGGAACAGCCCCTGCTGGGGTCTCATGGGCTGTCCCCGCTTGCCTGGTTCGTCCTAATACGGACGATTTATACTGTCCGCACGTCATTTTTTTCGTTTTTCGTCGTTTTTTGTAGGAGCGAGCTTACCCTGCACCTATTGATGGAGGAGGACAGGGAAGCGAGTGAGGGTAAGCGCCGAGCGAAGTGCGACGCCCCCGGGTAGGCGTAGGGCCGAGCGTTTGGTCGGAGTGCGGCGCGTGAGCGCCGGTGGAGACGAAATGCCAGGCCATGCGACACGGCGTCAAGTCATTGCGGGAGTCCTGGTGCCGCGCGGAGTGCGCGCCGGGACGAACGTGGGCCGCCGAAGGCAATGGCCGTCGCCCCGTTGTTTGCACCCGAAATCGGACGGACCCCCTTTCGGGTTGCGCGAAAAATGGCGACGCTCCGGTGGGCGCACCCTGGTATCGCTGGATCTCTCGGCGATAGGTGCGGGGCAAGCCTGCTCCTACCCAGATGCAGGTTCGGGCGGAAAAAAACGGAAAATTGGCATAAGGCGAGTATAAATCCCCAGGGCCACCGAAAAAACATACCGCAGAAACAAGCTCATAGCATGGGAGCGAGGGGGCAAGATGAGCCAAGCCGCCGGGACGATCGGCGCCCCGAGCAGTCAGTTATCAGGGAGCAGGGGCAGAAGGCTAACACTTGACGACTGCTCCCTAGCACACATCATTGGGCACGGACCATCGGAGCGCCGCTAAGATGGCGGCGCTCCAGCTTTGCCCTCCCTTGTATGTTCTACTTCTGTATCCGGTTTCTTTCTTGATCATTCGGTTGCCCTGGATAAATTCGAGTGATTTGACTTGATCGACAGCTCAAGCTAATATCCTTCGGTTGAGTTTGTCCCGCCACAGGGACGCTAAGTCCGGACAGATTGTCGGAGAGACGGGATTCATGTACGCAGTGCTTCAAACCGGAGGCAAGCAATACCGGGTTGCCGAGGGTGACACCCTGAAAGTCGAGAAGATGGCTGCCGAGGCCGGCGCGACCGTCGAGCTCGACCAGGTGCTCATGGTTGCCGACGGCGAGGATATCAAGGTCGGCAGGCCCTATCTGAACGGCGGCAGGGTTACGGCTACCATCAAATCCCATGGCCGTGGCAAGAAGATCAAGATCGTCAAGTTCCGTAGGCGCAAGCACCACCTGAAGCGCCAGGGCCATCGTCAGTGGTTCACGGAACTCGAGGTTACCGGTATCGACGCCGGTTGAGGAGAAGGGCACCATGGCACACAAAAAGGCAGGCGGCAGCTCCCGCAATGGTCGCGATTCACAGTCCAAACGCCTTGGCGTCAAGATTTACGGCGGCCAGAGGGTCCGGGCCGGCAATATCATCGTCCGTCAGCGGGGCACCAAGTTCCACAATGGCGAGAATGTGGGCTGTGGTCGGGATTATACCCTCTATGCGCTGGCGGAGGGCGTCGTGAAGTTCGCGGTCAAGGGTCCCAGAAACCGCAGATACGTCAGCGTCGAGACTGCTTAACTTCCACGTTTTCGGGTTTTGGGTCTGTTGATATTTGTCCCGTAGATACTTTGGTTCCGAAGCAAGATCGATTTGCGTCCTAATTCCCAAAAAATGGCCACTGATCTATAAATTGGATTTTAACAATTCCCCGGCAAAGCCGGGGGCTTTAGTTTATGAGTCGCTCAAAGCGGCTTTCGGGGGCGCTCACGCGACCCCAACGATTGACTACCGCCTAAAGGCGGTTAATCAGTTCCACAAATTCAGTTGCTCAAGTCGCTGATCTTCTGCTTCCTGATGCCGGATATA
>Ga0209781_1000237_pt1 | contig 13844 bp, 11 predicted proteins | sample WorMetHERISLAND1_3_FD_187386 | JGI IMG/M metagenome (GOLD analysis project Ga0209781, IMG submission 187386) | Marine gutless worms symbiont microbial communities from Max Planck institute for Marine Microbiology, Germany - Olavius albidus HERON... | ecosystem: Host-associated > Annelida >...
TGTTGATGGGAATTATTTTATCAGCCCTAAAAAGTTGGTTGTCAAAGTCGGCCAACAATGTTAACATTAGTTTATTGTTTATTATACCTATAGGCCATGACACACAAGCCAACATTGTCCGCCGTCAGGTATATAAATACACCTGTGTAAATAATTCATATATAATTTAGATAAATTATGTTGTTGTTGGGTATTTAAGGTGCACTTAGAACCATAGTCTGCGGTGGTGTTGGAGGAATGTCACTGTGGATCGTCATTTTTCCGTTTGATGTCGTTAAGTCACGCATGCAGATTCATCAGACGAAGCTATCAATGATGTCATTATTGCTGAAGATCAGCCGAGATGAAGGTATGACACATTACTTTATTTACTTACTACTAAGTCCTGATCTTGTATCTAAATGTCTCATCTGCATGGCTCATACATATTTGGCTGACCTCAGCTAGCCAATGACTGACCACATGGTCTGCGTGGACACATTCTCAAGATATCTGTCAACAGATCCCATCTCGATCTCAGGAAAAACTTCTTCAGTCAAAGGGTGATCAGTTCCTGGAACAGTCTTCCTCAGCATGTCATCGCCGCCACCTCGGTTAATACCTTCAAGAACCGTTTGGATGCTCACTGGAAGACCATCGGATATGGACAATAAAGGCTCAGCCTACTGAAGTCCATAACAGCACAAGCACAAGTACAAGTACAAGTACAAGTACATTGGCTGCTTTCATCTAAAATCTGTTAACATTACACGTACACTGCGGTAACTAGAGTTTACCTGTTAATGGTCTATCTGCAAAGAACGGCCTGCACATGCAGATATAGTGCATGTGCAACTTAGCGATCTTGTGATTTACAAAACTCCTTACCAACAACAACAACAACAACAACAACAACATAAAGTACTTACTGGTTGCTCCAGGATTTACTTGCTTGCAAAATTGCAACAGCAGTGCTCCTGACTCAGTCACTATGTGTTTTCTTGCTGTGGAGACAACAAAGAAAGTTTTAGGAAATGCTGCTGATTTCTATGGTATCATCTTATGTGCCTCCATGGTCATTGTGATATGATTATAACTGGTGACATTGTGCTTTGCTTAGCCACTAAAGTGTTTGTGCTGTGAGATTGCTTAAAGATTAACACTGAATAAAGCTGTAGAAGAGATACCTGTCCTAGAGCTACGGGGCGTCACTTGCCATATGGGATCACACAGTGTTACCTGCCACCCAACACAAGTGAATGTGCCCCACCTTAACCCCAACCAGAAGGCCAGTACTCGATTTACCTGCCTCGGAGCGATTTAAGGCTGAGTTCACCTAGTGGCTGGTTACATACCGAGATGATGTACTTGGCATCACAATCACCCATCCAAGTATTAACCGGGCCTCTCATAGATCACAGTCAACACGTTACTGCTAAGCCAAACTACCAGATATTATCTACATGTTGAAGTATGTTTTATAGTATATTTTGTAAATTTAACAACTGTTTTTGGACATTTTGTGTGTTTTATAAGCCTATAAGGGCAGCCATAAGTGCACCTGGTGCCTGGCTGTCCTGTTCGTCTCGTCTTGATGTGCGTGTTGTTTCTTTGCCTGATGAGTTATGAACAAATAAATGATTGATTGATTGATGGTAGGTGTGCGTGCTCTGTACAAAGGCCTTGGACCAACTCTAGTGAGGACTTTTCCAGCGACCGGTGCCCTCTTTCTTGCTGTGGAGACAACAAAGAAAGTTTTAGGCAATGCTGCTGATTTCTATGGTATCAACTGATGTGCCTCCATGGTCATAGTTTGTGACTTGGTAGCGTGGTACAACCCAGCCTAATGGGCGCCCATTACATTAGGTGATTGGAAGCTTACGTACAACAAACAAGACCTGTGGAGTAAGCTTTTACTCCGTGGACCTTGACTACGATGTATGAAACGTGACTGATGCAACGGGAGTGCATTGGCAGGGCTCCCCGTTGTCCTGAAATTCCTGAAATTTCACATGAAATTGTCCTGAAATTGTCCTGAAATCAGCAATTGTGCTGAAATTTGACTCATTTGGTCAGAATGTCCTGATATTGACCTTTGTTATGCTATCGCTACACTTTTTTACAAGTCATGACTACGTTTATGTTGCTGACATTGAGTGTCAAGTAATGTTTTCTCTTGTGACATTGTATTGTTTTATGTGTAACATTCCCTTAGTAACATTTTTAGGACCACAATACTGATCTGCTTCAATGATTAACATTTATGAGCACAGAAAAACGTGCAGTTTCTGTGTCTTGAGCCTCGTGAAACCAACAAAAGTGTCCTGAAATTTTCAAAAAAATTGGTCCTGAAATTTCACTTCTTGCTGCTGGGAGCCCTGCATTGGGTTGGTTGAAACTCTGGTCCAATTTTCACTATTTCTGGGTCAAAGTTCACCAAATGAAGTACACATGCACAGGAGAGATCGCAGTTTGCAATGCTGTGTTCCTTTCAACTAGGTCTTTTTTCGTCAAGAGATATTCGCAATCAAGTCACAAAGTTATCTGAATTTGCACCCATATTTTGATGTATTTGGGCCGCCAAATTCTTTTTGGGGAAGGGCCCCAAAACTTAGACCCCATTTTTTACTCCTCGCACGCTACGTTCCTAACGTAGCGAAGAGGAGTATATGAGATCAGCGTAAGATGAAGTATATATTGAGGACCGACCGACCGAACGACCTCTCATGTGGCCCATATTGGGGAAATTTCAAATGGCCATATCTCCGTGAGCGCTCGTGCGATCCACTTCATGTTTGCGTCCACGGTGGGGTTTTCGGGGTCGGCGGATCGAATGGCGCTATTTCCGGTTTGACCAAATTCAATAGGTATGTGGGAGAAAACAATGTGCGAGGAGTAATTAGATTGGTCACAATCTAAAGTGTTTCTTGTTATAAATGACAGTCACCATCGAACATGGCAAAATTTAATGTTGATCGACATTATGAACCTTGATGATGAACCTCGGACACAGGAACTAAAAGAAATTAACATCAGTATTGTTTTATAGTGGTCTACACCCAGCATAGCTGGCGGATGGCCATTGTAAAAATTATGAAGCCATCATTCTTGCTTTCCATTTTGTGACGGTTATCGCAGAGGTTGCCTCTCATTATGATGTGATGATTTGTAGCTTCACGGTGTATAGCAGTGTTGACACATGCCATATTTGATGGTGCTCATACAGTTAGTTTACTGCCAAGCCTTCATACTGACACTGCTGTTACATCTCTTGTTCTGTTTACCATCCATAAATTGTCATTAATTATCAATAAAATTATTCTTCATCTCGTATGCAGTTTGTCTGTGGTGTTTTTTGTGCTACATGTGCACTTGAAAAAATTGTCACCCTTATGAAACATTGCCGTTATTATTACTGTGTTGTACTTCATTTGTCATATATTACAGAAGTTGTTTAAAGTTTCTGAATAAAGACATTATCAATCGTAATACAGTTGAATATGTCTGTATATGACTGTCAAAATGAACTCATTTATAAAGTAATTAAGCTTAACAACAATAACAACAACAGTAATAAACTAAAATGCATTTGGTATATTTGTTATTATGAGCTGTGATGTTGGCAGCATTTGAAATTGCTGCAATAATTTTGTTAATGTTGCTATTGTAGGATTTTGTTAAAACCCGATCCAAAATTACCAGCCCGGTTTAGAGACTTCTTGCCGTTCAAATCTGTTAGGTCTTATAAAGACGCTATGTTTATGTGTTAGCATTTTTGCTGAGGTTTTTATAACACAAAATTAACATTGTTATAAATGTTGCAGTTACCGGTAATAATAATGTTTTTATCTTATCACTGTTTTATATCGAATGATTGCTTATTTGTGGCATACACTTATAGGTTGACTCTAGATGTTACTGTTTCTTTTGTTGAATCCTATAGAAAAGGTTGCAGTTATTCTACTGTTGAGCAGTGATGGTGCAATACACTTGTGCCTTTGTTTCTGATTTTTTTTGTTTCAGTTGACTGATACATATTCTTATGCTAGAACAGACTTGATAAATTTTGTGGCCAGGTGTCACAAGTGGCAACATGTTTCATTAAAAAGGTACAAAGATGAAGGTCAACATTTGTTATAGCGCTCGTAAGTAGACAATGCCACTCCAGAGCCGCTCAGGTAAATGGTGCACACCAAGCAGCATCGCACATACCTGCCTTAAGCCTTCCCAGTCGTAAGCATTAAGGTCCGTTGTTTATCTACATTTTGGTTTACATGAGTTGTTGATTAAATCTAAGAAACAGTTATCGTGAGCATTTTCAAAACAGTTCTAAGCTCATGTCATCTGACTGGCTGATGTTATGTTTGTCTTTTCATTGTATGACTCCAAAAGACCAGTTTTCCATGTACACAGTGTATATGTTGAAATGGATGTACTTTGTCATGTTGTGTGTACTATTCATTAGATGCAATTCTTGACCATATCAATTTCTGTCTGTTTTGCTAAAAATATTGATTTTGTATTGTGTAGTTTTTTAAGGCTGTGAATTATAAAGATATTTATTCAATTAATCGTTAAACATTATAATGGGATTAAAAAATTCAAGGCAGTTAATTTTCTGACTAGCCTGCAGGCTGCATACACTTCAGTTCCTGTCTGTTGCATAAGGCAAATTCAATGTTAATTTGTTGCAATGTTGTTTTGTTTCAATAGTAACGTCATTTTGCAGAATAACTGTTTTGAAGATAATTTTATTAAGAAGAGAAGTGTGTACGGTATTGTAATTTCAGTTACATAGTTCAGTTCAGTTCAGGCCCGTGATCACTGATCGCCCCAGTGGGCTGAGTGCATTTGCTGAGATGTTCCTGGAACCAACTTAACCAAGTGGCAGAGATGTATGGTTTGGCACAGCTGGGACACTTGAAGCAGCCAAGATCACCAGCTTGTCCGACGAATAATGAGCAGTTGTGATTGAACTCCTCCTTGTTGTCTAGTAGCGAGGCATCCCGACTGGCAAAGCTGCAGATGTGACTCTGACATCATCAGCCAAATCTGCTACTAGAGTTTGGTGACGACCACGTCTTTTAAGGTCAACTTGTGAAAACAGGACTTTGTGGACAATGAGTTCATCATGGCGTACGACATGACCAGCCCAGCCGAGTCCACGCAGCCGGATATATGGGAACTGAGCAACGTAAGCGCACTGTTTCATTTGACACGTGGTCTTGCCACTTAACCTATATGGTTCGAAGACAACGGGACTGAAATACATTCAGCTTGTCACACACAGCACGAGACAGTGTCCAGCACTCGCATCCATGTAACACAGTTGGTACGATTAGTGTCTGGAACAGCTTCGTAACTTCACAGACAGAGCAGAACTACAGAATACTTTGACAATGATGTAAATGTGCTGCGGCCACGAGAGAGCTTTGCATCATTGTCTGCCATATCTGCCAAGTCGGAGGTTAATTCCACGCCCAAGTACTTGAATGACTCGGTGTACTTGACTGGCCCACACGGCAGCTGAATTGCTTCTCTATCTGACTCATCTATAGAACATCCCAGAGTCATCCAAAAAGATTTTTCAGCACTCAGCGTCATGCCATATTTTGTCAAGATATCACGGGCACGAGAGCTAGAACCAGAACTAGGCTACAGCTCCAGTCAAAACAACGATATACAGTACTCTTACACATTTCTTCACAAAATATTGACTGACTAAAAATTCTTGCACTGCAACCCTCGGCAGTAAATTTGCAATAGTGATAATCAAACATCACAATACCTTGTGAAATATTAATGTCATAAAACGAAAATAACACTCGCGACATTTTGTAGATCTGACTTATTTAACGGCTTATTTAACTGTTGTATACAGCCAGCTGCAGCATGCACTGTATGAAAATATCGTGCTTTCGTAGTGTTCACTGGACGTAGTAGCATTTATAGCATTCATTGCAAGCACTATACTGATTCTTTAGGCCATGCAGAAACAGTGACCAAAAGTTCCAAAGCTTTACAAAATAGGTTAAGTTCCTATGAACGTAAGTTCTTCTGCAGCATGAACAACAAGCTGAACAAATCGCAGTTAGCCCACGTGTAACGTGTAATAATGAATGATGATAAACAGATAACAGAGTCGTGTTATATGCATCTATATGTGGTGTGCGATGTGATAGTAACGGCATGCAGATTTGATTTGTTGCCGGTTCATGTCCAGCTGATCAGGGCTGTGTTTGCTTAGTACCACGTTTTGTGACTGTAGGCCTTAACAGTTGTATTTGATATGGGATCAGCTGGTTTACCCTGCACACAATGGCTGCTGAGTGCTGACCCCCCTCATAAAGTCCAACTAGAAAACTAACTCGACGGCAGCGTAGAGTGCTGGACGCCTCCGCTTCCATAATATGACCTTGACATTTGACATTTTGATCCCCAAACCTAATCAGTTCATCTTTGTCCCAAGATGCACCAATGACAAAACAAAAGACTGTCGACAATCCATCAACAGAATAGCGCGGAACAGTCTCTGACGCATGGACGGAAGCACCGACAGAGGCGTGCAAAACATTTAGCCGCTAGAGGCTTACGTGTAATAAAAACAGTGGCGTCGATTATATGTGATGCGTGCATATTGCCGAATTTTGTGATTGTAACAGCTTACTTTTTGGAAGAGAACTGAGACGCCTATGACACTGACAGGGGCGTGTTTAGCCTCCCCCTTGAGGTGAAAAGGTTTCTACCAATATTTAATGTGAAAAAAATTATACTAAAATTTGAACACTTTTGAGAATGTACACCTGAAATGTACCCCTGGGTTTCCCCCATTTTCAGATATCTAAATACGTCACTGCCACCGACCCTCAGTTAACAATGGTGACAAACACAGCCCTGGCTGATAATCATATCAGACTCAGTAATCAATCATTGTCTCCGCTGTCGATGAACTTGTCAAACGCGTCGTTGTAGACGCGCCGGAGATGTCGCGGCATTTCGGGCTGCGGCATTTTGTCCAAGTCATGACAACGCAACAGCTGATACTCACACGGACCACCATGGTCGATCTTTGCCGGCTTCATTCGTTCATGTCGCAACCTGTCACGTCATTTAGCAGAAATTCATATACATTAACACTTTCAGTATATAGTTAAAAACAGAAGCTCGTATAAGAATTTCTGACTAGCGTAAGTGACAAGTTGTCAATCAATAGGGCCCTAACAATGTACCCACACAGCAATACTTTTGAATTACGAACAATCAAGCCGTCAAAAACAGACAGGCAATGCGCCAGGCCCTACTTTTGCCTTTTTCAAAGTTTTAATTATCATGTAATGATGTTACGTAGTTGTACTCATGAGTGACACGACTAAGTGACACATCTTGTGCACTGACATTTTGTCACGTAGCATGTTAGATGAGGCTCTGCCCTTTAACGAATAGCAACGCGATATTTCCCCAAGTATAGCGGTGACAAATAATATCCTCACACGTTCGCAAGTAAATTTCGCTAGAACACAGTCTACGTGTACACAGACAATACCGTATAGGCCTAGGCATAGCCTATACTAAGGACCTATTACTCTTTTGGATGTGGTTGATCCAGCCTTCTGGGCCGGCTGACCGTCTTTAAACATGTGAAGTAGGCCTAAGTCAGTAAGTTAGGATGTTTCTCCTACCGTTTTCCACTCCCGGTTCTGAACGAGTTTGTCTTGAACATTTCCGTGATTTTCTCGTCACTAACATAGACTGGCTGTTGCTTCATAGAAGGCACATTTCTTTCGGTAAATGGTGACGTAGCCGGTGACTTAACACACACGCACGCACACACAATGCCGGTGTAAAATTATAGGTGCAAAGTTAAGACAACCACGTAGGCTATAGGTCAAACAATAACTGAATTGAGGGGCGGCAAATAGACTTTTACGGACCTAACGGTAAAATTGCCAACGGACACCCCCTATTCAAATGAAACAGTTTGATTATATCAGCAGTGAAGAAATTTTAAAAATCGGTCAATAATTTGCGAAGAAAGGGACAAAAGTTTGTCTCGGTGTTTTTTTTTGACTCAAAGTGTAGGCCTAGGCCCTACTGCAAACAGTATGCACAGATTGACTTTTGATATTGGACATTATTTTAGTTATTTTTGGACAAATTAAAATTCGCCATGACATCTACTCAATCATGATACTTATATAGACACCGCGTGACCTTCACCTTTGACCTTTCAGCTTTGTAAGAGCGTGATAATATACAGCACTGCGGAGATAATATTTCACCATTACCAAGTTTCTAAAATCGCTTGCCGATTCGATCACCAGTTATGGCACACATGGTCCCTGAATATTGTGGTAACCATAGTGACCTTAACCTTTGTCCAAATGATGACACTGGCGTGGCATGGTTGTTTTACGGTCATTACCTGTTCACGATCGCTGTCATTGATCGCTGAACTGCCTCGAGGTTCTCCATATAGTATGTCAAGAACATTTTCTCGTTCCTGGATAACTGGATGGCTTGGAAGACTCAGCGGGTCGACAAGAACGTCGTAAGGTACCATTGGGTGCTGAAAGGTGTCACTGTCATATATATCCCATGCGTCTTGCTGGCCAAACGTTCCTACAACACCTTTTCATTTTCAGTACATCAATATTCTAAAATCTCAGCTTGTTCCGGGTAAACTTGAAAGAAACCGGGACAGTCGTGTTTACGAACGTAGTCGCATGATGTGACAGCATCATGCGACTCGGTTGTTCAACCGGGTTGCTTAGGAACGTATGCTTAGGAACGTATACGTTCCTAAGCAACCCGGTTTTGCGACAGTTTAAAAATAATGTTACGTTTTTATTTGTAAACCCTCGGAAAATACCAAAGGTGAGTCAAAAATTTCAAGGAAATATGAAATGGAATGGCCGGCAATCCGAGCCGTGAACAGAAACACAACTATAGGCCTATTATGCAGCAAAACTGAATTGAAACGTTGCAACAAAATTGAAATGTGCTGATTATTATTATCATCATTAGGGGTATTATTTAAACAGAGATTAAAGTGAAGATGTCACAGTTATAACTGCTATAGGGGCACTGTACAAAACACAGCCTACAGGTCACAGAAGATATACTGTAAGATATATATTATGTATTATATAAGATATAATTTATACTGTCTGAACCAGTCATTCAGGCAGCATAAATTGTGCTTTAAGCTGACGCCGGAACAAAGCAGCTACCAGCTAGCTATACGCACACGGAATTAATACGACTTAATACGATATGAAGTCATCATACGACTATTAGGCCTATACGAGTTCGCTCGCTGTGAGTTTTCCACGAGGCCCTAAATACCAGCCTACAACACCAATACGCCATCATCATGTATTGTGCAAATCGTATGCAAATCATAGAAAACTCACTCAACTCGTACAGTGTAGCGAACTCATGGCCGGTTACATCCCGCGCATACATTAGTTGTATCGTACTGGTTACATTCATGAACTTGTGTAACCACGACTTAGAAGACCACTGAGCAAATGTGACCAGCGACAGCGTGATTTATGGAGAGATCACAACGACAATAAAACTTGCAATAAAACTTACGATAAAACTTAAAATTATTGCAGCTACAACAAGCAGCTGCAATAAAACATGAAACAAGCCATGCAAGACTTGCACAACTGTTGCGGCCCTCATTAGCATTTTGTTGTAGTTAGAACAGCAACAGTTGTAGCAGTAGACTAGTAGTAGTAGTAGATAAGCGAGAGACAAACTACAGTAAGTGGTCATACCGACGTAGTGACCGGCATAAGTCCAGACTCTGACAGTACAGTCAAGTGACGACGTTATCAGCAGCTGATGATCTTCAATCAGCGTCATGCACGTAATGTTCTCTACATGTCCGCGCCATTTCCACGCCACTACAACACATTACTGCTCCATTACAGACAGCAATGTAATGTAAAGGAGCGATCACAAGTAAAATAAAACATGCCATAAAACATGCAATAAAACGTAAAACAAGTCCTGCAAGACTTGCACAACGGTGTGCGATCATTGGCTGCAAGCTAAAACAAAATGCTAATGGGGGCTGCAACAGCTGTGCAAGTCTTGCAGGACTTGTTTTACGTTTTATTGCATGTTTTATTTCACATGTGATCGCTCCTTAAACGAGACACATTTAAAGCGGCGGAAAGCTACTGCGAGGGTGCTTTACAGACTCAGTAGGCAGCTGTTCCGTACTCTAAACTACTAAAAAAATAGCATGTCACAATCACACACAACCGTGACCAGTTTCGCTGAATTCCGTTCTGGAGACGTCAATGCGTTCCACCGTAAATTATGGTGCATTTCATTTCTGAGCCAGACCTGCCAAGTCTCGCGCATCTCGCGTGAATCTCACGCATTTTCGCTTAACTCACGCATTTCCGCTCGCATAAATATTATCTCACGCATTTTATTATACTCTTTGTGTTCAATTGATTGTCAGGAAAATTTGTAAAATTGCTGCTACCAGCTGTCAGATTTTTAAGCTAAAATGCGTCAAATTCGATTTTCGCAGATCCTGTGTTGTTGCGTGTCGAGTTTTGATTGTTGTGTCTCTATGTTTCCGAGTTAACAAAGCTCACTGAACAGACGGGCTGCAATGCATAACGCGACCTCCTAATAGCAACAGTCATTCAAACACAATATACATGGTAGTTTTACAATTATTACATAAATCACACTGACACTCTGCACTCTGCTCTTCAATGCTGTCAACACAGTATCTTTCAACGTTCCAGACATAGATGAAGCCAAAACTATCAGCACTAAACAGCCGCGTGTTTCTGCTGTTTGTCACCATTGACGTGACAATTGCATGCTCAACTTTCGTCTACAATATACAAAGATAATAAGAATAATTATTATATCAGTGACATTTAGAGAAAAATTAGCCCGCTCACGCAATACATAACAATGTATTGTATACCGGTATGTGTGTTAATTATGCTTCAGAGTTAACAATAATAAGAAAACTTCACTCTGGTTCCAATAAAACTTCTTTCAACAAGAAGAAAGACAACAGTAAACTAGGCCCTAAATGTACCAGTTTTCACATTATCAAGTCAAGAGATACACAGATGAAATTTTTATATCTATACTGGCAGTTAATTTAAAGTGTGTAATTTAGCGTAGAAGAATCATGAAAAGTGACTGGGGCCATAATTTAAAAATCTGTGGGGCTCCTGAATTTCTGTACGGATGCTACGCACTACAGTAAGCGTATCGCTCTTTATTTCACGCGGGCGGGAATGCTCTTTTTCAAAAAGCACGAAAGTAAGGAACGTTCCCTTGCGTCCCATTATATTTTAGCATTCTACATCTAACTGAAACAAAAAGAGATAATGTACTGTTCATCTCATTGCATCACTGCAAGCACTTTGTACGCTGACAGCATTTTGCCAACCAAATTTCACTTACTTGCTTCATACATTTAAATGGAAAAAAAACTAATCATCAGCTAATTAGCGATACCAGCGACATTAGCAAATCCACAAGATTAAGGCTAAAGCCAAGGCCTGATTTAACAAGGCCAACATTGCTACGTAGACTGATACATACCGCCAAGAAGTGAGCCATGAGCAAGCCACCGTTGAAAACATTCCAGAAGTGGATGTGACCGTGTGGTCCACTGGACACCAACGTTGCCGACACCTTGTTATCTACGCGGGTGGTCAGGAAGACAAGTTTGTTTACCGACGTGTCGCCATCACCTAACGACATAAAACACAGTCACAATGTAGTGTACTAACTAGGCACCGGTAAATGAAACAGCCAAGCTTGATCACAATCAAGAAGTCGTCGCTTTGATTCGTTTCTGTTAAGAAACTCTGACAAGTTCTTCTTATAGAAATAAAATAATGTGCAATTTAATTCGATTTACTTTAATCTTATACAGAGCTGTATTTGTCATTTCTGACGGGAGGTCAGCGGTCAGTGTCATGTAATGTGAAAAAAGTCAAATTTGTAGAGCGCCGTAAGTGCAAAGTCACTTCAAGGGCCACTTAATTCACAGTTAATTATAAACAGTCATCAGCGACTAGTTAAAACTGAGAGAAAACAGGTGAGTTTTCAGCAGTCGTTTGAAGACGTCCAGTGACAATGACTGGCGATCAGTGATCAGTGGCCAGGACGGTCAGTAGTCACAGGTGTCTCAGTTCTTGGTTGAAAAAGAAAGCCCATGTTATAGTCACAACACAATGGTAGTATACATCTGTCAAATATAATCGACCCATAATTAATTAATTATAATAGCTGTTTTGGACCTCGTTAGGGGCAGTGGCGTAGCCAAACAAGGTCAGTAAGGTGTGTACGCACCGCGTCAGAAAAAAATAAGTAATTTTTATTGCTTTTCCTAAAAAAGTTATCGATATTTCTTGCCGTCAGATGTAGGCTACCAACCTACCGTTTTGCTCTAAAATTCACCGAATAGTGTTTGGCGGCCGGGCTCCGCCAGGACCCGCATCTACAGGCACGAAAAGCTCGGCACGCTCCCCGTCCTCTTTTATGGGATAAAAAGCAATGACGCTGTAGGCCTACGCACCCACTGTCAAAAAATTCTGGCTAAGCCACTGGTTAGGAGCGAGTCATTTCGTGTGTGGGAACTCCCTAACCGCCCGTCAAGTATAGCCATATTTCGCGTGAACATGGCGTTATGTCATTTGTCATATCTGTCATTGAAAACTGGCACAACTGAGCGCAATAGATCTATTCACAGACTAGTCTAATCAGCAAACAAATAAAGAGAACGTGCCCTGACTGACCCGGAGTGACGTCGAACTCAGATGTGACTGGAGAACTCAAGCGGCAGAAGAGGTGACCAGAAACCATGTTCCAGACGATCACTTGGCCGTCGTAGCTGGACGTCGCCAGCAGGTTAGGCGGGCAGTAAGCAGCGGACATGACATCATCTGAATGACCGCGGCTCTGTCAGCACAGACAACTGAACGCTCTCACGCAGTCAAACAAACTAACGTGTTACAAAGTCGCGCAAATATTGCACAAGTACTCAGTTCTATAGCTAGGAGCAGGGGGTGCTTGCACCCAGATTTTGGCTTTACACCCCCAGTTTGGCGTGCGTCAAAATAATTTGTGACCATGATTATGAAAGTTTAATTGTTTTCAGTAGTATCTGTTTGTGCGTTTGTCTGTCTCTCTTTCTGTCACTCTTTCTGTCAACGACACAACGTGATTACTCCTGAACCGTCAGAGATATCATCACAAAATACATCATATTTCATGTATATCATATTTCATTTCATATATCATCGGCGCCTTTGTGACACTTATATATAGGCGCTTTAGAAATACTCTTACTTACTTACTTACTTACGAAATTTCCATATCATCCTATGATCGAAAGGGCAGACAAGTTCAAAAATGTCTATATACTAGTATATACAGGGTGGGCCAAAAAAAGTGAACCCCAAATGCTCTACACATAACTTCGTCAAATGTTGGCCGATTTTAAAAATTCTTTCACTGTTATAATCTTCAGAAAATTTGCAATGAAATATTCATTAATTATCCCACCACACCTCAAACGCGTCGCTACACTACCTTGTGAAATGTTTATGTCAGAAAATAGCTTGTTAATCAGTGAAATCCATCTCATCATTTCATTACACTTTTCATTTGTAAAAAAACAACTCACAGAGACCTTAAAACCGACAGTACGCTATGTCAAAGTCATTTTCTTTTGTTTTAACATTAAATATTCTATGATTTTCATTGAGTACATGTTACGATGAATCAGTCATTCACTATGCGCCACATCGCACAGAACACTCTAGTTTTCTGACATAAATATTTCACAAGGTAGTGTAGCG